>ENA-UONW01000631-UONW01000631.1-human-gut-metagenome-genome-assembly--contig:-CS52-NODE-631-length-50499-cov-32.579593_pt1 | contig 50499 bp, 39 predicted proteins | sample MGYA00242463_ERZ724010 | MGnify/ENA metagenome assembly ERZ724010 | reverse complement strand
AGTGTTCCTTTTGGGTTTCTTCTCTTTGACCATCTGATATGGTAGATAATAAAGTGTGGAGAGCTTCTTTAAAGCTATTGAAATCTTCTGTTTCTATTGCTACCTGCCTATACGCTTTATTCAATATCTGATTAGGCTTTAATTGTCCCATAATGTCCTTTTTTAATAAATCACAAGCAAAAGTAATCTAATTTGTTGATATATACCTCATAACAAATATAAAAAGGAAGTATAAGCCTATATTGCAGATTATGATGGTATTTCAAGTCATTATCAGAAAATTGCATATTCCGTTTAAACTAATAATCATTTCCAATCAAAAGAAGCAGAATTATCCCAAACATGACAACCTGCCACAAGAATAGCCGTGAGGCTTTGAAGTTCAATATATGATTGCTGGTATAATAAACCTCCAACTGCTGTATTCTCTACAACTCGTTAGCAATGCGTTCCTGTTCCGAAAATATATCCTTGTTGGTGGCACACAAGTTGACATATAGGTTGTACATCTCCTTGACACGAACAAGTGTCAGTTCACAGAACTTCTTTCACGCATTTTTATTGGCTGAAAACAGGGCTTTCATTCCTGTAATCTCTGCTTGAAGCCGTTACAAATTGTCGGAAAGTAAAATAACTCTTTCATTGTTTTCTTCTTCAAAGGCTATTTATCTATCTGACTATATAGAAAAACAAACAATCCTTCGTAATTTGGATGACTCTTCGATAATATAACCAGCGCATCGCAAATCTTGGATATGGAATGTCAATTGCTTCCGTCTTGGCCATAGTAGTGATTTCCCTTTTTCAGTGGTATAATATTGCTGCAAACGGCTGTTAGGTTCATCAGAAACAGTCATTGTCAACAATCCTTCTGCAATTAAAGGGTTTATATATTTTCTCTTAAACTTTGTCCTATCACTAAAATTAAATAAAGCAACAATCTGAGTTAAACTATTTTCTAACAAGCATATTTCCAATATATTTTTCATTTCTTTTTGACTTAATACTACCTTAGTGCCGACTTGCTGCCAACTTAGTGCCGACTTGTCGGTATATTTTCCGTAAACTTAAATTCTTTAGGGTCACGATAAGTAATAGAAAAGACAAACTCCTCTCCACTATGAATCTCTATCTCAGAGTTTTCAAAGTATAACGGAGCATATTTCCGAATATTTTTCTGTCCTGAACCAAGCTCCTCAGCCCATTTCATCTCACGGAATACCTTTGTTATTAGCGGATTCTTTATACAGGTACGCCAATCATTTATATTTATATCCCCTATTTGGAAAAGTTTCGTCCAATTCTCCGCTATTACCCAGTCACGGAATATAAGAAACTTATTGGTATATGAACTGATATACTCACGATGAAGAAATGTATTTGAGATTACTTCTCTGAATATCATTACCCATAAATCCAAACGGTCTATCCCATTATCTGCCAAACGGAACTTATCAGGCATATTGCGCTACACTCATTCACTACGGATAGCAAACGAATATATCATATAAAAGGAATGAGATATTAAGTCCTAAGAAAAGCATTAACTCTCTTAACTTGCATAGCCACATTAACAGCTTGCAATCCATTAAAACAGCATGTATAAAGCTACAATATAAGCCCGCTTCACTATTGGCAGCATTAGGAACAAAATTAATTTAGCAAATTTCTTACTAACTCAAACAAAATTACATTAATTTAGCCCATCATAAGCAGAATAATATCTATCTTAAAAAATACCATTTTTTGAACAGAATAATAAAAACAATGAAGCAGTTACTAATAAACATTTTACAATGGATAACCAGCCTCATTAGTTGGCTAACTATTTCACCATTATTTTACTATATAACGAAAAAATGGAATCTTATTGGGAAGAAAATAAGAATATTACTATTATTAATTTCACCATTATTTCTAATACTTTATGCAACACTCTGTTTTTATTGTTTCAATATATACTATGATTATCATAGAAAATATAGATTTACTGATACTGAAACTATAGAAAGAATTACAGGCATAGACTATCCAGATTTTAAAGTACTCGAATACAAGAAAGATAAAAGTTCATTTTTAGGAGATTATAACGATCAGTTAGTCATTGAATTTGAAGAAGTTCCATCTGAAAAATTTTATCAGCAAATAGATAGTATGATTACTACAGGAGGCTCAGACTGGTTTAAGCATGGTAATACATATTCTTATAGTAAAATGTGGGGAAATGGACTTCCTGCCCCAGAAGGAGAAGATAATGATGAAGATATGAGTTTTAGCATTAGCTTTGACAAAGGCAGCAGGCAAGCTACACTCAAATATGGAGCATGGTAAAATACCGAAGATAATAGAACAAAGTAAATAATAAGAAAAATAGGAATAGCAATTAGACAGTGTCGACAATACTGGGACAACACTATTCAACGTAAGAGTCTGAGGAATTCGTTACTTTAAGCATAAATAAATTTAATATAAAAGAAAAAGGCCATCTCAAGTTCATTCATTATGAGACGACCCCTTTATCAACACCGATACCAAGTAACATCTTATTCCTTATGATCGTGCTCATGGCATTCATGATGATGCTCATGGGATGAACAGCTTACTCCCGAATCAGTAAGTGTCCCGTTCAAATACTCAGCAGCTACATCGAGTATATTGCCCGAACAACCTCTTACCACCTTGATATGGTGGGTAGTAAGTACATTTAAAGCACCTTGTCCCATATTTCCTGCCAACATAATGCTGACTCCCATGTTTTCTAACTCTCCTGCAATATTGGATTTACATCCGCATCCCTGAGGAGAAGGGATAGTTTCACTACTCAAAATTTGATTATCCTGTCCTACTGTCAAGATTGTGTAATATTCACAGTGACCGAAATGGCTATCAACCATATTATCTCTGGTAGGAATTGCAATTTTCATCATAATCTCACTTTTATTAATGTTAATATTATTTATGCTTATATCGTTAGAGTGACACATGGGACATTCTATCTTACGGATTTTAAGTGCCGGATTGATATTATTGAATAAAAAGCCACATGTTCCACAGCGGAACCATTCACTATCAGTATACGATACTCCGCCTTCTATCATTATAGCCACGCCACGTACCAATGCTGTAGCTATTTTCTGCCTTGCACTGACATATATCCGGCTAAGAGTCGGACGTGATACCCCCATCGAAACAGATGCTTCCTGCTGGGTCTTCATTTCATAATCACATAACCGTATCGCTTCATATTCTTCAAAATGCAAGAATATAGTATCCTTACGACAATAGTTTGAAGCTATAGGTTTAAATCCAACCACAGAGGGCATATTATTGACTTTACGGATATTTTTAGGACGTGGTGACATGATTTATTTATTGTTTTTGCCTGCAAATATAATGAACAAATGTTCATAATAAAAGAAACAGACCATTTTTTTTACATTACAGACAGATTTCCCCCTGAAGCCTGCAGAGAAACATTTGAATATATACTCTGATTAAATAAACAAATATAGATAGAACACCCGTTCTGCCATAAAAACGTACCTCATGAGAAACTGAAATACAGAATTTTTCCTGAATTTCTTACGCAAACGATAACGCACTGTATAAACGCTAACAGGCTCTACATTAAAAATCGTGGCATTCTCTACCATAATCTCAAAATTACGTGAAACCTGTCTGGATTCAAGATTGTCCTTCAGATTGGAATATTGTATCTTAACAGTTTCCAGCTTTTGAAGATTCATCTCCGACTCAAGAGCAGCCTGATAAAGACGGTCCAGCAAACAGCAGCGATGTAATATATAAACCCATACTACAAATACAAGAATCACCGCGGCAGCAACCAGTGACAAGTTCCCCCCCAGCCATACCTGTCATGCTGCCCTGCCTCCGAATGAAACAGCATTCCATACCGATCTCCTCCAAAAGTCTATATCAGTCCAGAACATCCACAAGTGGAAATTTTATTATAATTTTGCAGGTCGTTTCAAATTCAAGTAAAACATGAGTGACACAACCATAGCGAGCAAAAAGCCGAAAAGCAATGAAATAGACATGCTGAACGGCCCGTTATTCAAGAACATATTATTCTTTGCACTGCCGTTAGCAGCAAGCAGCCTGTTACAGGAACTGTTCAATTCAATAGATATTGCCGTAGTAGGACACTTCATCGGCAGTGAGGCACTGGCAGCTGTAGGAAGTAATGCTCCTGTAATAGGCTTGCTTATCAATCTTTTCCTCGGCATCTCGATGGGAGCATGTGCCATCATTTCCAACCACATCGGTCAGCAAGACCACCGGAGTATATGCAATGCCATCAACACCGTAGGTATGGTAGCCATAATCAGTGGCATATTCCTGCTCATACTGGGAGTACTGGTGGCCCGACCGATATTGACCTGGATGGGGACTCCTCCCGAGGTACTGGACGAAGCAGTGAAATATCTCCGCATTTACTTCCTTGCCATGCCCTTTATCATGGTATTCAACTTCGGAGCTGCTATCTTACGAAGCATCGGAGATACCCGCCGTCCTTTATATATATTGGTCATGGCTGGTATTATCAATACATTACTCAACCTGTTGTTTGTACTTGTTTTTCACATGGGAGTTTCGGGAGTAGCCATAGCTACCGGCATAGCAAACATATTCAGCGCAATGCTTATCGTACGATTACTCCTTAAGGAAAAAGAGCCTTACAGACTACATCCTAACAGAATCAAAATCAATTTTACGGAACTTAGCCGTATGCTCAAGATCGGAGTGCCAGCCGGTATTCAAGGAATGATATTTTCCATATCGAACGTAGTGGTACAGTCGTCCATCAACAGTTACGGAGCAGATGCTATAGCAGGTTCGGCAGCTGCGCTTAACTTTGAATATTATACTTATTTCATTATTCAGGGGTTCAATGGAGCAGCAATCAGTTTTATCGCCCAAAACTACGGAGCCGGAAAGATGGACAGGGTACACCGGATTTTCTGGATCTGTATGGGAGCAAGTGCCGGACTCTGCGCCGCTTTCAGTTGGGTATTCACCTGGCAGCATAGTTTCTTTTTGGGCTTCTTCTCGGATATGCCCATGGTACAGCACTTCGGAAGCATACGAATGCACATTGTACTGGCGCTTCAGTTTATTGCTTGCAGTTACGAGATAACGGGTTCTTCCCTGCGAGGAATGGGAAAATCGCTTACTCCTGCTCTGATGACTGTAATAGGTACTTGCATGCTTCGTATCATCTGGGTGTATTGTGTTTCGCCGGTATGGAGAGGATACGACGTATTGCTCTATGTCTACCCTATTTCGTGGGTGGTAACCGGTATACTTGTGGTAACGGCTTACTGGCTGACAATAAGGAAACACCCGGCTCTATAAAAGGCATAAATAAAGTCATTATTTAAGGGGAAAGACGCGCAATTGTACGGTCATTCCCCTCGACGTTTTTTATTTTTTTGTACAAAAACTTTTTTTCTTTGTACAAAATCATTTCAACTTTCTATGAGAAAGCAAACAATACCTGATAGCATTTCTCATCTTTCATCTCAAAACAGTCAGGAACGTTTGCGCTGAGGACGTTCCTTTTTCATTTGTTCGAAAGCCTCTTTCTGTTCGTCTGTCAGCAAAGAGGTGATTTTTTCGTTCAGCTTTTCCATCTCGCTTCTCCGTTCTTCACGTGAAAGTTCTTTCTTGAAGAATTCCGTATAAAGTTCGGTTATCTGTTTTTCCTGTTCATCGGTCAGGTTTAACTTTTTGTCGAGATTTTCTACAATCTGTTCCGGAGTACGTGTTCCTCCTTTGCGCTGGGCATCGGCTGTATGTACACCCAGTAAGGCCACTAAGGCCAGAAAAAGAATCTTTTTCATGTCAATTGTTTTTTATATTACCTAATTGTATATACAAAGCTTATCATTGCATAAGGCTTTAGTACATTGCTGTTTATATAGTCATAATAGTTACTTCCAATGCTATGCGTAAATGCCTGATTCTGCCTCAGCACATCGAAAGCCTCAACTCTTATCTCGGCAGCATCGTTTTTCAGGAATTTCTTGCCCAGCGACAAGTTCCACAGGAAATAATCTTCCGTACCTGTATCGAGGCCGGTATAACCGATATAGTCGAATGTACTGCGGAAAGTAAGTCCCCAGAAAAAAGTCCACCCCAATTTGGCCGAAGCCGTATGGGTAACATAGTCGCTTCCGGTTGCTGCATCCAACGAACTGAACATTTTATTGATGCCCGCCGAATAGGATGCTGTAAAATCGAGGTTCTTGCTGATATTACTGCCGACTATGATTTTGGGTATCAGATTCAGTTCACGTGTCCGGCTTTCTACTCCGTCGAAGATTGTAGGCACATTGGCATAATTGGCCGAAAGGCTGAGGTTGATGTTACTGCGGATAAAATCGACAGGAAAACCGTAGGTCAGCATCGACTGCAAACTGTAGTAGCCGTCCATATTGACCGGGCGGGTAAACTGTGCCCCTTTGTTCAGTGTGACCGACGGCGTAAGCTCTATATCTTCCTTGGCTACAAAAGTACTGTCGGCTACATAGTCCTGCTGTATCGTCGCTCCAACCATAGCGATAAAGGTATGCCCGGACTTTGTGGTACGCAAGTAGCGCAGGTTTGCCGTATGCGACAACTGCTGGTCCAGATTCGGATTTCCAGTGGAAAGGAAAAGCGGATTGGAGTTATCAATAACATTCTGCAAGCTGGTAACCGAGGGGGCAGACGACTTGCTGCGATAACGTAACTGGAACGAATTGGTGCGGTCTAAAGAGTAACGTAAGGTAAACGACGGCAACACAGAAAAATACCTGTGCGACAGATTGTCTGCCTGAGGATAAACCAAATCTCCTTTTAAGTCAGCCCATTGTGCATCAACTCCCAGCATGGCATTGAACTTGCCGGCACGGTAGCGAAGTCCGACACTTCCAGCCTGAGTGAGATACCCCGACTGATATTCGTTGGAAAGACTTTCATCCAACTGGTCGTAAAGGTCGCTCACTGCCGACTGTCCATACGTTTTACGGTCATTTTCCGAATCGGTATAGCTTAACTTATACCCCAGTTGCAATTGAAGACAGTCGGTCAGCTTTTCTGTATAACTCAAATTGGAGCGTAAGGTATACTGACGATTCAATGTTCGTTTCCACTGACTGAAGCTGTCGTCCTCCGGCAGTCCTTCGGCATTATACAACGTATTAAGGTAATCGGTATAAGTATTTCCATCGGTATTACTCATCTGTCCGCTGAGCATCAGCGACAGAGTACGTCCTTCTTTCAGAAAACGATGACGGAATATGAGGTCGGCACCTACATTGTAAGCATCGTTCTCTCCCGTGGTGGACGTTTCCGTTTCATTGTCGGGTGTACCATTCAGCAGATTGGTTCCCTGCAACATCCCGTAGCTGTCGTTGTTTTGGAAACTCAGTGTAGGGCGGAACTGCAACGATGTTCTGTTGCTTATCTGATAATCAAGTTTCATATTAAAACGATGATTCCAGTTTTTCATGGAGTTTTCCTGATATTCGCTGTACGTCATCCCCGGCAAAGCCGAATCAAAATATTCACGTTCGGTCTGCTGCTGCGTAAGATTATCCGACTGATTGAAAAAGTAACTACCCGTTACCTTCCATTTTTCTCCCCACTGGTCTACATAGTTTATACCAAGTCCGTTAGACGAAGTAACACCTCCCGTACTTCCAACCATAAAATCGGAAACATTTCCACCGGAAGCACCTCCCCGTCCGCCTTTACGTCCGCCACCACGCCGTTTTCCGCTTGCTCCCGAAGACATCACTCCCGCCAAATCTTCCTGCGAGAAATTCTGCTGGTTTACATTGTTCGACATACCCAACAGTGAAATACGGCGGTCATCATTGAAGAAATTCACATTGCCGTTTACTTTATAACGTTCATCGGTACCATATCCGGCCGATACTTCTCCGAAGGTACCCTGACGGAACCCTCCTTTCGTTACAATGTTGATGGTCTTTACTTCCTCCCCGTCATCGAATCCGGTAAATTCTGCCTGTTCACTCTTTTTGTCGAATACCTCTATGCCGGCAATGATATCCGAAGGCAAGTTCTTGATAGCAAGATTTACGTCGCCATCGAAAAACTCCTTACCATCCACCAGAACTTTTTTCACCTCTTCTCCCTGAGCCTGAATACTACCACCTTCTACGACTATACCTGGCATCTTGGCCAGCAAATCTTCGGCCGAACTGCCTTGCATAACCTTAAAAGCCTCTGCATTATACAGCAAGCTATCTCCTTTCTGTTCGGCACGCGTAGCACGGGCATTGACGGAAACCTCACCCAGTAAATTTACATCCTCGCGCATCGTCACGCTCACCTTCTTTTCTCCAGACGCAGGGACGGTTACTGTTTCCTTATAGGTTTTATATCCGACGTATGAGATTTGCAGTGTATAAGCTCCTGCCTGAAGTTTTTTGAACTGAAACATTCCTTTCAAATCGGTCGACGTATAGCTGGTCTTCCCGTCTCCGGCTATCAACTGTACCGTAGCCGAAATCAATCCTTCTCTGGTTTTCTGGTCCGTTACCACTCCCGACAGCGTCTGTGCCACGGCAGAAAGCGAACACAGCAAAGCAACTCCTAAAAAAACAAATCTTGCCATCGTAAACATAATCACTTTATATAGCTTTCTTCCTATTCAATTTCTTTCTCACAACAAAAATAACTGACCGGCAAACATGAAAAACGTTGTTTCGCCAAAGTAGGGGTAAACGACACCAATGTAGTGGCAAACATCATTTCTCTTATTTTCTTAAACCACCAGAAACTTTTATTTTTGCAAAAAAGGACAAGCATATGTGGCAAATCAAAAAATTACCATTTTACATCGACTTGATTTTTTGTCTGGTACTGCTACCGGCAATGATGACGCTGTTACCCATCGAACGATGGCTGATCAACAATTCCCTATTTGTATATCTGCTGGTTTCGTGGCTGTATATCGTATACATCCTGAACCGCCGGTTCACCATGCCTTTCATGTTTGCCGGGAAAAAACGATTCTGGATAGCCGTCACTCTCATACTGTTTACGATAATCGGTACTTACCTCATCACCCGCTATCAGATGGAAATCCCGTTGCACCGCATGCGACGTACCAGATTTCTGCAACACATTCCTAAAATCAAACTTCAACAACAGGCTGTATGGTTTCTATATGTAGTTGTCGTAGCTTTCAGTGCTGCTGTGGGTATGCTGACGCAACTCTATCACCAGATAATGGAACGGCAAGCGGTAGAATTCGAAAAGAAAAAGGCCGAGCTGGCACTCTATAAGGCACAAATCAACCCTCACTTTCTTTTCAATAACCTGAATACCCTGTATGCCATGGTTGTAACGGGATCTCCTAAAACGGAAGATGCCTTTATTCAGTTCATCAACCTGATGAAATATATGTATGCCAACAATACTAAAGACAAAATACCTCTACACATCGAAGTTGAATATATCCGCCAGTATATAGAACTTCAGAAATACCGGATATCGGAAAATTTCGTCATCCATTTTTCTTACGTACACGACGATACGGAACAAATGAACATTGCTCCCATGATTCTGATTACCTTTGTCGAAAATGTCTTCAAGCATGGTATATCTTCCCATAAATCGGGGGAAGCATTTATCAACATCCGTGCAGAAAAAGGAGAATTATTACTGACTACCAGTAACCCCTTATTAAACCATTCGGCTTCTAAAGCATCCAAAGGTATAGGAATAGAAAACTGTAAAAAACGGCTCGAACTTCTTTATCCAAACAAGTACAGCTTGTCTGCCGGAGAAAGAGACGACAAGTATGCCGTTACACTGAGCATCAATTTAAGGTCATGAATATAAAATGTATAGCCATCGATGATGAACCTATGGCACTGGAAATTATATCCAGCTTCTGCCGACGCTATGGAAACATAGAACTTACCACTTTTACCAACCCGATTGCAGGCATGGAGCTGGTAAGAAGGACAAAGCCGGATATTCTTTTTCTCGACATCGAGATGGAAGACATAAATGGTACGGAACTGGCTCGTGACTTACCTCCCGGCGTAATGCTTATTTTCACCACTGCCTATGCACAATATGCCCTCGACGGATTTGAACTGAATGCTGTAGACTTTCTTCACAAGCCTTTTTCTTATAGCCGTTTCGAAAAGGCCGTACAGAAAGCCGTAGACTTGCAGACGCTGCAACGACTTTCCGCAAAACCGGTATTTACCGACGAATACATCACTCTGAAAGTAGAATATAAAAATACGAATATCAGACTGAAAGATATTCTGTATATTGAGTCGATGGACAACTATGTACGCATTCATCTCACCGACCAGCCCACTCTGACATCACAAATGAGTATGAAGACTTTGCAGGAACTTCTCCCTGAAGGGAAATTTGTACGAGTACACAAGTCGTTCGTGGTACCGGTACATCGTATCGCAAGCTATACTTCCAAAGAAGTTATTTTATATAACGGAATCAAAATACCTGTAGGCAGAAACTATAGTAAATGCTTGAAAGATAAAAAAACAGAGGCAACGTAAAATCGTCACATTGCCTCTATTTATCCATTTCTACATATTATTTTGCAGAGACCACCTCAAAATCGGCTGTAAGCCCTTCTTCACTGTTGGTACCAGCCCATAGCTTGAACGCTCCGGGTTCTACGCTGTAATGCATATCCAGTCCCCAAAATGCCAGTTCGGCAACCGGCAAGCTAAAGGTTACTTGCTTCGACTCTCCAGCCTTTAAATCTACCCGCTGAAAAGCTTTCAACTCTTTGACCGGACGGGTAACGGAGCCGACTTTATCTTGTACATATAATTGGACAACTTCGGTACCATCGTAGCGTCCCGTATTCTTCAGGTTGAGAGTTACCGTCAAGACATCTGTAGAAGCAAGTTTATCGGCCGACAGCGTCAAATTACTGTATTCGAAAGTGGTGTACGACAAGCCGTAACCGAACGGATACAACGGACGGCTGCCAGCATCCAGATAGAACGAACGGCATCCCACCGAAGTCTGACCGGCTTCAACGGGTATTTCGTCAATCAGCATTTCCACAGGATTCGCCGGACGTCCTGTATTATGATGCGCGTAATAGAGTGGTACCTGACCGCTTGTACGAGGAAAGCTTACCGGAGTCTTGCCGCTTGGATTGACTTTACCAAACAGTATATCTGCAATGGCAGGACCTCCCATCGTTCCCGGATGGAATACATAAAGAACGGCATCCGATTCTTTTACTTCATCGGTTATGACCAGTTGTCTGCCCGCCATAACAACGGTAATCAGAGGTTTGCCCGTTGCAGCCAGCGCTTCAATCAGTTCACTTTGATTACCTTGCAGACGGAGGTTAGTCAGCGAATGAGCCTCTCCCGAAAGGATTGATTCTTCTCCCACAAAGACTACGATAGCATCTGCACGGCGTGCGGCTGCTACTGCCGGAGCAATCTGTGTCCGATTCTTATCACGGCTGTACGCCAGTCCCGGTGCATAAAGTATGTTTACCTTGTCGCCATACATTGCCTTCAACGCCATCAGAGGTGTCTGGCTATGTTCCTTTTCTCCATCGAATACCCAGGTACCCAACTGCTCATAGGGAGCGTCGGCCATGGGACCTACTACTGCCAGCGTCTTTATATCCGGCTGCAAAGGAAGGACCTGATTGTCGTTTTTCAGTAAAATAACGGATTGTTCAACCGCTTTCCGTGCCTTTGCCAAATGTTCATCGGCATATTTCACCGACTGAGGAGTGACGATATAAGGGTTCTCGAACAATCCCAGACGAAACTTCAGGCGAAGGATATTACGAACCGCCTGATCAATCTCGTTTAAAGTAATCTTTTTCTCATTCAATGATTGCTTGAAATTGTTGATAAAAGTAGCACTCACCATCTCCATATCAACGCCGGCATTCAAGGCCTTTTCCGCCGCCTCTTTTCCATCTTTGCAGAAACCATGATTCACCATTTCCAGCACAGAAGCCCAGTCAGACACAACCATACCATCGTATTTCCACTCTCCGCGCAAGATGTCTTTCAGAATAAACTTGTTTGCCGTAGAAGGAACTCCGTCATTATCGTTGAAAGAAGTCATAAACGTAGCACAACCCGCATCAACGGCTGCCCTGAAAGGAGGCAGATAAATATTGCGCAACACACGCTCCGGAATAAAAGTGGAATTATAATCTCTTCCACCTTCGGCAGCTCCGTAAGCCACAAAATGCTTGGCACAAGCAGCCATGGCAGTAGGATCACTCAACGAATCTCCCTGATAGCCCTTGATCATGGCCGCTCCCATCACTGCATTCAGGTAAGGATCTTCCCCACAACTCTCTGCTATGCGTCCCCAACGTGGATCACGTGAAACATCCACCATCGGAGAAAAAGTCCACCGGATACCGTCTGAAGAAGCCTCTACAGCAGCCACACGTGCTCCCTCTTCCACCAATTCCGGATTAAAAGTGGCAGCTTGTCCCAACGGTATCGGGAAAATTGTCTTGTAACCATGTATCACATCGCGTGCCACCAGTAGTGGAATGCCCAGACGAGATTCCTCCACCGCCACTTTCTGTACCTTGTTGACCAAGTCGGCATCTACATAATTCAAAATAGATCCGACTTCTCCTCGTCGAACCTGAGCAGCAAGAGCTTCAAAATCGCCAGGGCTCACCTGATTCATCTGCCCAAGCTTTTCGTCCAGTGTCATCAGACTGAGCAATGAATCGACCCTTTCTTCTATCCTATCTCCTTTAGTAGAAGCATGTGAAGAGCAGGAAAGAATAAGGCACATCACTGCTCCGCCCAAAAATATATTTCTAATTTTCATACCTATTGTTTATTCTGTCTGTTGATAAACACGAATATAATCAATCACAAATTCAGCAGGAAAACAGGAATCATCCACTCCTTTGCTTCCTCCCATATTACCGCCAATGGCCAGATTCAGTTTCAATAGAAAAGGAACATCGAAAGGCCATGTTTCCTTATCTCCTTTTCCATCGTTCACAAACGAAAAACACTGCTTACCGTCTATAAATCCGCAAATGCTATCGGGAGTCCATTGCAAGGCATACACGTGAAACTCAGACTGCACACCTCTCACATAGTTTATGGAAGTCTGCTGTGTTCCTATGGTATGGTTGTACTTTTGTGTATGCATGGTAATATGAACTGTATCGGGATGGCTTCCCACATGTTCCATGATATCCATCTCGCCTTCAAGCGGCCACTGACTGAACTTCTGCGGCAACATCCAGAAGGCAGGCCAGGTTCCAGTACCAACCGGAAGCTTCATCCTTCCCTCGAAGTAACCATATTTCCAAGCTTTCGTAGTATTCATGCGGGCAGAAGCATATCGGCAACTGTCTATCGGGTTCTCCAGTTTCACAGCTCTGATTACCAGCGAACCGTCCCGAAGAAAAGCTACTGTATCGGAAGCAGAACAAGCCGGAAGGTAATACTGAAGTTCATTGTTCCCCCATCCTCCTCCACCGGTCTCATAGGTCCAACGCGTCGTATCTGGGAAAAGTGCATCTGAATCAAACTCATCATTCCACATCAGTTCGTAACCTTCGGGTACAAAGTCGCTGTGTACGATTATTTGTTCCGAAGTAGTAGCGGCGCACGATACCATACATGCGCACACTACTGCCATTGATAAACATTTCACCATAAGCCTAATCTTTCAACAAGGGGTTTCGTTCTTGTTCTTTCAGCGGAATAGGCAGATAATAGTTCTGTCCCGTAAAAACACGGTCTTCCACTTTCTCAATCGAATAACGCAAGTTACCATCGTCGTGATCATCGTAAACTCTCATACCCATAATCGGCTGAGCAAGTACCTCCCCGTCTTTCCAGCGACGCAGGTCATAGAAACGGTGTTCTTCCAGCAACAACTCGATGCGGCGTTCATTCTTGATTTTGACCCGCATCTGCTCCTTCGTCAGTCCAGCCTGCAAATCCGGCTGTCCGGAACGATCTCTAATTTCATTAATTGCATCGTAAACACTTTGGTCGGGAGCGGAAAGGGCTTCGTTCTGTGCCTCTGCATAATTCAGCAGTATTTCCGCATAACGGAAATAAGGAAAATTGTTGCTCTGTGCATATCCACCATACAAATTGGTCGACGTAGGTAGTTCTTCCATGAATTTCTTCGGACCGTAACCACAACGTGCCTTACCAATCTTAGGCTCACAACTTCCACTTTTTTGAGGATTGACCACATTTGTCACCATCGACATGTCATTGCCTTCCCATACGGAACCATTATAGATAATACTCTGATAGAAACGGGCATCCAAGTTATCGTATGGATGCTGAGCATCGTAAGTCGGGTCTTCGTCTATGCTCAAACCATTTGTCGTTTCATAAGCACTCACCAAATTCTGGGTAGGATACAATCCGTTCCATGAACCGGCATCCATAGCATCCAAACTCCACATCATGTGAATGTTGTGTGGTGCTTCGGGAAAAGAAAACCGACGTTCGAAAATGATTTCCTTGTTTGCAGCTGTTTTGTCAAAAGCCATTGTATAATAAGGCGTAGCTCCTTCCTTATATAACTCATATCCAGCAGGCAACTCCATCACGTCTTTTGCCGCCTGTGCAGCAGCAGCCCATTTTTTCGGATCATCGACACTGTTCAACGGACTGGCAAGATACAGCAATGCTCTCGATTTCAGAGCCATAAAAGCCCCCTTAGTTGCATGTCCTGCCATATCTCCTTCATAATTCAACTCCAAATCATTTGCATAATTGTCACATTCATTGACGATAAAATCTACGATGCCGGCAAAGTCGGTAGGAGCCACTTTCAGTTCATCCGTCAGTTCCTGAGGAACTTCGATAAGCGGAGCTTTGCCGAAAGTACGTGCCAGCTCGAAATAACAGAAAGCACGGAGGAAACGAGCCTCAGCAACGATGCGCTTCTTCACATCGGCTGCCAGTACTCCCTCGCTTACACCCGGTACCTGCTGAATGAGAATGTTACATTTCCGAATAACGATATATTCCTGTGTCCAGATTTCTTCTGCAAACGGACAACTCTGCGCCGTAATGGCATCTTTGTTCAACTGTGTATAGATAGGCGAATCGGCTACACTGGCAAAGTCGTCGGTTGCCGCATCCAGATTTCCTGCCCAAGACATCGACCAAGTCTGTCCATAACCAGCTGTACAACGATTGAATCCGCAAAGCATGGAACCATAGGTATTGGCAACAAACTGATTGATAAGATTGGCATCCTCCCATATTGCTTCATCGGAAATAAACGTCGTAGGCTGTACATCCAACATGTCGGAACAACCGGTCGACAAGGCCAACAGACCCAATATGATATATTTATTTAGCTTTTTCATGGTTTACAAATTTTACATCGTTAATTATTAGAACTGAACAGACAAACCGACATTAAATGACTTCATCTGCGGATAAGTCCATCCTTCCTGCTGTGTGTTTTCAGGGTCAATCTGAGGTACACTCGATATTGTGAACAAATTCTGTGCACTGGCATATATTCTTAGCGAGGAAGCGGATATTGGTTTCAACCACTTTGCAGGGAAAGTATATCCAATCTCGATGTTTTTCAATCTCAAGTAAGACGCATCGTAAAGATAGGTCTGTACCCCCGGAATATCAGTTGTTGGGAAGTTATGAGTAGATTCGGCCAGACGAGGATAACGATTGCTCGGATTCTCTTCCGTCCATGCTTCGGTTACCCACATCTGCGGCAAGTTACCCTGGTTGAAATACGGCTGGATAATACCACCTTTCAGATAGACTTGCGCATGGGCTGCTCCCTGAAACAAGAAACTGAAATCGAAGTTCTTCCAACTTAACGAACCGTTGATGCCGTATACTATTTCTGGAATGTTTCCATAACCTAAATACGTCATATCGTCGGAATTAACTACCCCGTTACCATCGACATCCACATATTTGATATCACCCACTTGGGTAACATAACCAGCTCCAGCTACTTCCTGCTTTGCATAATTGTCTATTTCTTCCTGCGACTGGAAAATACCGTCTGTCTTGTAACCATAATATCCATTAATTGAGCGTCCGGTCTTTCTCATCAGCTCGGAAGTGCCTTCCGCTTCTGCCATTTCGATTATCTTGTTACGGGCAAAAGTGAAGTTTCCACCTACCGAGTACATTACTTTTCCAATCGTATTATGGTAATTGATAGAAAGATCGATACCTTTATTGTCTACAACCCCCAAGTTTTCCAACGGTAAGGTACCTCCAAATGAAGAAGGAATCTCTGATGTACGTTGGGTAAGAATATTGGTTCTTCTTTCTGTAAAGAAATCAACTGTAAAGTTGAGCTTGCTAAACAAAGTTGCATCAATGGCAACATTCGCTTTATTCGATTTCTCCCATGTAGCAAGTGGATTAGCAATAGCACCGGGAACAAGACCTTTCGTCACCAAATCACCGAAAGCATAATCACCCAAGTTATTCATAAATCCATTGCTCGCCATTACATCGCTGCCATATAATTCGAAGCGGCTGTAATACGGGAATGAAACACCACCGGTATTATCGTTACCCAGTGTACCGTAGGAAGCACGTACCTTCAGAAAATCGACTGTATTTTTCAACGACTGGAAGAAAGGCTCTTCCGAAACAACCCATCCCAAAGATGCAGAAGCAAAGGTACCCCAGCGCTTATCAGGAGCAAAGTTTTCAGAACCATCACGACGAATATTAAATTCTACGAGGTACTTGGAAGCGTAGTTGTAATTGATACGTGCCATATAACTTGCACGGGCTGTTTCACTGTCGACAGCACTCATGGTCTGTCCTTCGGTATTACCAGCATTGATCTGATCCAAGATTTCCGAATCAAAAGAATTACGCTGCATATACGAATTGGCTGTAAATCCCTTACGGGCCAGTACCATCGCCATGGCCGTAACATTATGGTTGCCGAATGAACGGTCATAATTTAACTGCAACTGATATTCCTGATAGTTACTGTTATTCTGAGTCAGCCCCAGACTTGCACTAGAACGAGGTTTCAGAACATACTCTCCGTCGGCATCTTTTGAATAAACATAAGGAGAAACACTCCATGCTTTATTGTCGTAGGTATTTTTACTATAAGACATCACACCTTTAGCCGACAGACCTTCTGTGATAAAATCGAGTTTTTGTTCGAGTTGTACTCTGGCATCTACCACAAAAGTATTTCCTTTGCTGTAACTGCCACCCGGCTGGTTGGAAGCCACTACATTGGGATGAGTCGCATCGGGCACGGCAAACGTTCCGTCTGGATAGCGGCATAACAGAACCGGCGTATTTCGTACCAGTTGTTGGAACACGCCTTCGCTACTTCCCGAATTCAGGGAATTTTCCAGACGACCGGAAATGTCTACTCCCAAACGGGTAGTACTGGTAATCTGTGCATCGATGTTACTTCTCAGGTTATAACGACGATAGTTCAAATCATCCCACAGACCTCCCTGATTCAGATAACCTAAACTTACATAGTAATTGATTTTTTCTGAGCCACCCGAGATAGAAATATTATGCTGATTCTGGATAGCGTTCTTGGTCAGCATCTCATCATACCAATTGGTATTTGGATAAAGTTCCGGATCGGAACCATCGAGGTATTTCTGGATAGCTTCTTGTGTATACAACTCACGACCGAAATACTGGTTTGACAGACGGGCATAATCATACGAATTGGCAAATTCAGGAAGTTTGGTAGGGCTCTGTATGGAAACACTTCCCGAATACTTAATGGACGCCTTTCCGGTATTTCCTCGCTTGGTAGTAATCACAATGACGCCATTGGCACCACGCATACCAAAGATAGCTGCCGAAGCCGCATCCTTCAAAACATTAATGGACTCAATATCGTTCGGATCCATACGGGCAAAATCGGAAGCAGAACGTTCGATACCATCGATAATATAGGCCGGTGATGTATCTCCCTGAAAGGTAGCAATACCACGAATATAAATATTGGCATCATCGGCACCTGGTTCTCCCTTAGCCTGTTTGGAAATCAATCCCGGCATCTGACCTACAAGTGCCGTCGTCGCATTGGCCGCACGCGATTTGATCAGTTCATCACTTTTCATGGAAGTTACAGCTCCCGTAAGATTGGCTTTCTTCTGAACTCCATATCCTACCACCACGACCTCTTCCAATGTTTCGGCATCTTCCTTTAAAATGACCTTTAGAGGAGAAGCATCCTTAACGGTTATGGACTGAGTGGTATAACCGATATAAGAAACTTCGATAACACTACCTTGGTCAACATCGGAGAGACTAAAATTTCCATCGAAATCAGTAATGGTTCCGTTGGTCGTTCCTTTCACCAGGACACTGGCTCCAATAATTGTTTCACCAGTAGCATCCTTTACATTTCCTGTCACATTCAGCTTCTGTGCATACAGACTGAATGAGAAGAAAAACAGCAAGCCCCAGACAGCCACAACATATCTCACAGCTTGCGATTGATTTACTCTTGTGCTCATAAATCTGTTTTTAAAGTTAACATTACGGTTTGAATCTCTGCGGCAAAATTAAAATCAGAAATATCACCGTGTATGACTCGGTAAAAAGCACAAGTAAAGGAAAACAAGAAAAGAACGCTGATTTTCAAGTAGGTAAATTATACAAGAGGTAAACTTCTTCAGACTAAAAGAAGAAAATTCAACAGGTATTACCGTTGCATTTTCCCAAGTGAACGTACCACTTCCGCAAAATTTTCTTTCGGAATGACAGCTTTATTTCGTGTTCTCAGTCGGTTATTATAAACGGTCTGGGGAGAACAATGGAGAAACTCAGCAATTTTCACACTATCATTAATACCCAAACGAACAAGTGCGTAAATACGCAGTTCAGTATTCAGCAGTTCTCCATCTTTCAATACAACTCTTTCTTCTGGACGAAGCAAAGCATTAAAATCATCGACAAAATCGGGATAAACATGTAAGAAAATAGCATCGAAACTATGATAGAACTCTTTTAGCTCACTCTGAACAATACTGGTACTGGCAGACCATGATTTCAACTCTTCCACTTGTCCGGTCTTTAACTTACGATTGACATTCTTACGGTATTCTTCCAGTTTACTAATGTAACTGGAACAAATGGAAAAAACGTAGCCAATGTATTCTTCTTTTACATAGTTTGCTTCCAGTAACTGATTATTGGTAGATTTCAATTGTTCATTTACACGACTTAGTTCTTCATTGACATTGGCCAGCATCTTATAGGCTTCCGACAATTCTTCCACATGTGAATTCAACAATTTATTGGTTTCATGCTGCTGAGCTTTTGACTTTGCCAACTTCCTGAACTGAATATAAATCAGACACACTGCCACCAGCAATACGACCGACAGAATACTCACCGTATAAAGAAAATTCTTCAGCCGCTTTTCCTGTAAAATATTTCGTTCCTGGTAGGCCTGATGTAATTTATCCAAGACAGTAGAAATTCCTACCACACGCACTCTGTTGGGATATTTAAGCGCCATCTGCAAACAATAATTAATGTAGGTATACCCTCTGTCGATATCATTACGTTTATAGAGTAAGGACGATAACTCTTCCATCGACGCTATATCCCGGTTACAGATGCGCACGTCAGCAATGGAAGAATAAATCAGATAACGCATGTAATTATCTTCATCGCCTTCGTTCATGTACATACGTGCCAATACGTACGAATTCATCGCATCCATACGGGTATTCAATGAAGAGTGTTCAACAATTGCTTTTAACTGGGTTTTCAATGTATCATATTCCATCGAATCAGGGAAATCCCGATAAAACATGGCCTTAAACCAATAATAAAAAGGGGTTCCTGTATTGACCATCTTTTGAGCTTCTTCCTTGAGCTTTATTTCATCCTCATAATAGATTTTGGCATATTCAGGCTTTCCTACATATTGACTTAAATGAGAATATAAATAAATCTTACGGTCATAATACTGCAAGCGCAAATCCGAAGGCAAACGGTTTTCATCAATCTGCTTCAACTCGGTTTCTGCTTCATACAATAATCCAGTAGCGACCAACAAGAAAACCCGGTTCAACCTCCACTCCTGCTCCCATTCCGACTTATTAAGTTGCTGGGCAATACGAATATTATCTACTACATACGCCATTGCTGTATCGGCATTATACACATAATATTCATCATAAAACATTTTATTGAACCAGAATTTTTCTTCTAAATTAGAAGGAACCTTACGCATACGAAGTTGCTTTATCTTCATCTCTTTTTCTTTCGCATAATCCTCACTATGTATTAAAATAGTATCCAGACTCAACAACAAACGATCCAATGAAGAAGTCTGAGCATTAAGCTGTACTACAGCAAATAACCATAAACAGATCAACAAAGGCAAGTTTTTCATCTAATTTTCATTTTAGGTATATCTCACAAATACGTATTTTCTTTATTACAAAATTATAGAAAATTTTGATAATCTACTCTTACTTTGTAAAGATACCAAACGTAATTATTCTCAGTAAATATGTATCTAACAACTTTCTTCTCAATTTTTATTACACATACAAAGTCGTATAAGGTTAGATATTATGACTATATAATCATACACTTTCAAATCTTACAACAGATTGCAAGAAACGGTCTTTTCATCTGATTTTACAGTCAAATAGTAACTATTTGCAGAAAAGCTGGCATAGTCATTATTAATTCTTAATTAAAATCCATATTTTTGCACCTCACAAAAACTATCGATGCATGAATGACTACAGATTTCACAAAATATTTTTTTGTTTAATCCTATTGATTGTGAAATTCGGCGTACCCGGATATGCACAATCACAATCATATGTAGCAGAAGAGGATACAATAGCCGAATACCTGCCTGCCGATTCTCTGTTTGCAAGATATCTGCGTGAGCAGAACGTAGAAATCATCAACAATAATGAACTGAAACTTTTACCAAGCGGAAGAGAAAAGTTCAATGACCTTTTTGAAGAAATCAAAAAGGCAAAGCATCATATTCATCTGGAATATTTTAATTTCAGAAATGATTCCATCGGAAATGCACTTTTCGACCTGCTCGCACTGAAAGTTAAAGAGGGAGTAAAGGTCAGAGCCATGTTCGATGCTTTTGGAAACATGTCGAACAACCGCCCACTTCGAAAAAGATTGCTCAAAAAACTAAGTAAGGAAGGTATAGAAATCGTCACATTCGACCCGATAACATTTCCATACGTAAATCATGCCGCAAGCCGCGACCACCAGAAAATCGTTGTAATAGACGGAAAGGTCGGATATACGGGAGGTATGAATATTGCAGACTATTACATCAATGGACTGCCCAAAATCGGAGCCTGGAGAGATATGCATATCCGCATCAAAGGACCTGCCGTGGAAAAACTGCAACAGGCTTTTCTTACCATGTGGAACAAAGAAACCAAACAGCATATAGAAGGTGATGAATTTTTCCCTTTTGGAAAAGATTCTCTGAATGCAGCACCCATACATGCCGGTCATCAGGTAGCTATTGTACAACGAGTTCCGAAAATATCTCCGGAAGCAATGAGGCACGCCTACATTGCAGCCATCAATACAGCAGAACGAAAGATACAAATCATTAATCCATACTTTACTCCCACTGCCAGCATACGCCGTGCAATCGAAAAAGCTGTCGACCGTGGAGTCAGAGTAGAAATTATGATTCCCGGTAAGTCGGATATCAGCTTTACCCCCGATGCAGCATTCTATCTCGCCAATCAGCTGAGAAAAAAGGGAGCCCATATTTATGTTTACAACGGAGGATTTCACCATTCGAAGGTTATGATGGTAGACGAGCGCTTCTGTACGGTAGGAAGTACAAACCTGAACAGCCGCAGCCTGAGATATGACTACGAGATAAATGCTTTTGTATTCGACCTTCCGATAACCTCACAGTTGACTGACATATTCAGTGCCGACAAGCAAAACAGTACGATTATGACCAAGGAGGTTTACAAGAAACGAACGCCGTGGAAACGCTTTGTCGGATGGTTCGCTCATCTGTTTACCCCCGTGCTCTGATGTATCGGCAACCAAATTAAATTTTTTAAGAAACATTCTCCCGTTAAGTACAATATTTTTCTTATTTTTGCCAAATATGTAACCCCTTAACAAGGCGCAAAAATAGTGAAATGAGAGTAATTGACTTAATCAAATCACCTGAAAAGACTGCCTTTTCATTCGAGATACTTCCTCCATTAAAAGGCACAGGGATAGAAAAATTATACGAAACCATCGATTCCTTACGCGAATTCGACCCGAAATATATTAACATAACTACGCACCGTAGCGAGTATGTTTACCGCGAACTGGGCAACGGGCTGTATGAACGTAAGCGAATCCGTCGCCGTCCGGGTACGGTAGCAGTGGCAGCAGCCATACAGAACAAGTATAATATCACGGTAGTGCCGCATATTTTATGTAGCGGATTTACACGTGAGGATACCGAATATGTACTACTGGACCTACAGTTCCTGGGCATTACCGACCTGCTGATTTTACGCGGCGACAAGGCTAAACACGAACAAGTCTTTACTCCCGAGCCAGGAGGCTATGCACACGCCGTAGAACTGGAACAGCAAATCAATGACTTCAACCGTGGAGTGTTTGTCGATGGTTCACCGATCAAAGCACCAGTACGACCGTTCAGCTATGGAGTTGCCTGCTATCCGGAGAAGCACGAAGAAGCTCCTAACATGGAACAGGATATCTACTGGCTGAAAAAAAAGGTCGAAGCGGGAGCGGAATATGCCGTAACACAGTTATTTTACGACAACCGCAAGTTCTTCGATTTTGTAGACCGTGTGCGTCAAGAAGGAATTGACATTCCTATCATTCCGGGAATCAAACCGTTCAGCAAACTGTCTCAGTTGTCTGTCATCCCCAAAACATTTAAAGTAGACTTACCTCAGGAGCTGGCTGTGGAAGCCTTAAAATGCCAGACGGACGAAGAAGCCCGTCAACTGGGAGTGGAATGGTGTATTAACCAGTGCCGCGAACTGATAGCTCACGGTGTTCCCAGCATTCATTTTTATACCGTTGGAGCTACAGAAAGCGTACGCCGCGTAGCAAAAGAAATTTATTAACCGTGTTTTTTAAAGACGTCATAGGACAAAATGAGGCGAAACGCCATTTACTGACACTCGTTCACGAGGGACGAGTGCCACACGCTATACTGTTCTGTGGTGCAGAAGGTACAGGCAAATTACCACTGGCATTGGCACTGGCACGCTATCTGTGTTGCGAAAATCCGGGTGAAGAAGACGCCTGCGGTAAATGTCCTTCGTGTATAAAAATGAACAAACTGATACATCCCGACGTTCATTTTGCTTTTCCGGTCATCAAGAAAAAAGCCGGACGCGACACCGTATCCGACGATTTCATTGATGTATGGCGACAGCAGATTATCGATTCACCTTATTTTTCGCTTGCCAACTGGCTGGCACGCATGGGAGCAGAAAACCAACAGGCACAGATTTTTGTACGCGAGAGTGATGAAATTCAACGGAAACTTTCTCTGAAAGCGGGAGAGGGAGGTTATAAAATCATGATTGTATGGCTTCCGGAAAAGATGAATGCAGAATGCGGAAACAAGTTACTAAAACTCCTTGAAGAGCCACCCGCCTATACCTTGTTCTTACTGGTGAGTGAAGCACCTGAAAATATCCTGCCTACCCTGACCAGCCGTATGCAGCGCTTCAATCTGCCTCCATTGAGTGAGGATGACATAGCCGGACTATTACGTACACGATACATGCTCCAGCCGGACGATGCAGCCGATATCGCACACCTATCTGCGGGAAGTGTATTGCGGGCAATAGAAAACATACATCTGGGAGAAGAGAACCGCCTCTTCTTCGAATTGTTCACTTCGCTGATGCGACTGGCTTACGCACGACGCTTAAAGGAGATGAAAGCCTGGAGTGAACAAGTTGCTGCATTAGGCAGAGAACGACAGAAAAATCTACTGGCATACTGCCAGCGCATGATACGGGAAAACTTTATATATAACTTCCACTGTTCGGAAATGAATTTTCTGGGACGTGAAGAAGCTCAATTTGCTTCTCGATTTGCTCCTTTCGTCAACGAAAGAAACGTCATGGGTATCATGGATGAGCTGGAGGAAGCCGGACGACATATCGAACAGAATGTAAACCCTAAATTCGTATTCTTCGATTTCGCCCTGAAAATGATTGTACTACTAAAGAATTGAAACTATGAACAAATTTATACTGAAAAACGGAAGTGGCTCATTGTGTTGCAAGGGCTGCGGAAGACAAGATAATAAACTGAATACCTACGACTGGCTGGCAGATATACCAGGCAACAGCGAAGAACAGGATATGGTGGAAGTACAGTTCAAAAATACCCGGAAAGGATATTTCAAGAACAGCAATCACCTGAAACTGGAAAAAGGTGACATCGTAGCCGTAGAAGCCAGTCCGGGTCATGATATAGGTACTGTAACGCTGACAGGACGCCTTGTACCGTTACAGATGCGTAAGGCTAATATAAAGCCGGATGCTGAAATACGCCGTGTATACCGCAAGGCAAAACCGGTGGATATGGAAAAATATGAGGAAGCCAAAAGCCGTGAACATGCTACAATGATTCGTTCACGCCAGATTGCTGCCGAACTGGGGCTGCAAATGAAAATTGGCGATGTGGAGTATCAGGGCGACGGAAACAAGGCTATCTTCTATTATATCGCTGATGAACGAGTAGACTTCCGTCAGCTTATCAAAGTACTGGCCGAAGCTTTCCGCGTGCGCATCGAAATGAAACAGATCGGTGCCCGTCAGGAAGCAGGACGCATCGGCGGTATCGGTCCTTGCGGACGGGAACTGTGTTGCGCTACATGGATGACAAACTTCATTTCTGTATCTACAGGGGCCGCACGCTATCAGGATATTTCGTTAAATCCTCAAAAGCTGGCAGGACAATGTGCCAAGCTGAAATGTTGCCTCAACTACGAAGTAGATGCCTACGTAGAATGCCAGAAACGACTTCCCAGCAAAGAGATTACACTCGAAACAATGGATGCGACATACTATTATTTCAAGGCTGATATTCTGAAAGGAGAAATCATTTATTCTACCGACAAGAGTTTCCTTGCCAACGAAGTTACTCTTACTGCACGTCGCGCCTTCGAAGTAATCAACATGAACCGTCGTGGTGAAAAGCCTGAAAAATTAAATGACAATGGGATGCATGAGCCAGCACGTCCGAAAGATTTGCTGGAACAAGAAAGTGTAACCCGTTTCGATAAAAGCCGGAATAATAAGAACCGAAAGAAAAAAAGAAACGGAGAGGCTCGTCAGGCTAATGTACAACAGGATAACAATGCTCAGAAGCTTCTACCCAACAAGGATATGCCTAATCAGGAAAAGGCTGAGAATCAGGTAAAGGGAGAAAATAATACAGCAGCTTCTGCAAATATCCCTGCAACCAACGGAAAAGAAAGACGGAAAGAAGACCGTCAGGGAGAAAAACGCCGGAATGACAGAGGAAATCGTCCTCAGAAGCAAGGAAATGCTCCGCGTCCAGCCGACAACAAACAACAACCTAACCAGCCGGAGGTACGTGCCCAGCAACAGCAGCCGGAAGGGAAAAAACAAGGAAACGCTCCCCGTCCGGCCGACAACAGACAGCAACCGGGTCAACAGCCGGAGGTACGTGCCCAGCAACAGCAGCCGGAAGGGAAAAAACAAGGAAACGCTCCCCGTCCAGCCGACAACAAACAACAGCCTAACCAGCCGGAAGCACGTGCCCAGCAACAGCAGCCGGAAGGAGGCAACAGACAACCTAACCGTCCACGCCGGCAGGTACGAAAAAACAACAATGAAATAGCATGACCACACTAAAAACTTCATCATATATCCGCACCGCGGGGGGAATATTAATCTTATTATTCTCCCTGGCGGCCTGCAATGATGATACCGTCTACCATACTTACCAGAACCTAAGTGAAAATGGATGGCCTAAACAAGATACCTTGAAATATACCCTGCCATCACAACTAACCAGACATCATTATAGTCTGGAAATAGGATTAAGACATACAGAAAACTATCCATATCAGGATATATGGCTGGAAGTACTTTACCCGCTTACTCCCGACAAACGCCCAGACACATTACATTTGAAACTGGCTGACAAGTGGGGAAACTGGAAAGGGAAAGGCACATCGGGAAACTTATACCAGTTTACCTTTACTGCCAATGAACCGATCTATCTCTCGACAGCCGACAGCATGCTGCAAATAGTTCATATTATGCGCGACAAATCGCTGAAGGGAATCAGTGATGTAGGTATGCGTCTATCAACTTTCACGGGCAGCGTCAATACGCAGAAAGACAAACAGTAAAATGGTAAATCCCCAAAGCGAAGAACCTCCGTAACTGAAGAAAGGAAGAGGAATACCAATAACAGGAGTCAGTCCGAGAACCATTCCAATATTAACAAACAGGTGGAAGAAAAAGATACTTAACACACTATAGCCATATACCCTTCCGAAACGCGTGCTTTGCCGCTCGGCAAGGTAGATTAACCGCCATATCAATGCGGCAAACAGCAAAATCACGATAGAGGAGCCTACAAAGCCCTGCTCCTCTCCTACGGTACAAAAGATAAAGTCGGTATCCTGCTCCGGTACATACTTCAATTTGGTCTGAGTACCGTTCAGAAATCCTTTTCCCAGAAATCCTCCCGAGCCAATGGCTATCTTACTCTGGTTTACATTATAACCGGCACCTGTAGGATCATCTTCCATTCCCAACAATACTTTAATACGTATCTGCTGATGAGGTTCAAGCACTTCATTGAACACATAATCGGCAGAGAAAAGAAATCCTACCGAACCTATTGCAAAAACCAATATATACAGATAGTTGCGAATGCGCTCATGCAGAAATAAATAAACCAAATAAATACATAGGGCTCCACATACTACACCTTGCAAATAAACGACATTAAACGGTATGACGTACAAAGAGAACAGCCACCCCAACAACATCGAACCAATGCCAAAAGACAGAATATAAATTACCGCCCGTTCGCTGTTTTTACAATATGCCTTTACCAGCAATGACGTAAAAAGTACAATCAATCCCAATACGGCAAATTCCCCCAACGAAGTAAAGCCATCGGCCATCAGTTCATTACTGAAACGGATTCCGACAATAAAATAAATTACGGCACATACTCCGGCAAACAAAATAGACCCTGTCATTCCTTCCCGATACAGAACAAGGAAGAATGACAAATAAACCAAAGCCGAACCTGTTTCTTTCTGGCAAATAATCAGTAACATCGGAACAAGGATAATGGCAAGGGCAACCAGCATCTTCCGTCCCCGTTCCATGGAAAAGGTATATTCGCCCATATACTTGGCCAAAGCCAGTGCTGTAGCAAACTTGGCAAACTCGGCAGGCTGCAAACTAACCGGGCCCAATACAATCCACGAACGCGACCCCTTAATCTCATGCGGATTGAATATCGTTCCGAAAAGCAACAGCAACAAGATTCCGTAAATCAGATAAGCATATGTATCATACAAACGATCTTCCAGCATCAGCAGTACAAAACCTAATGTGAAAGAACAACCAATCCACATCAACTGTTTTCCGGCACGTGTCGTAAAGTTCAGAAAATCCGGATCACCGTAATCATAACTGGCTCCGCATACGCTGAACCAGCCACATACGATCAAGACGAAATAAAGAGCTATCGTCCACCAGTCAACCGTTTTCCATAAACTATCTTTCCTGTAAGCCATAATCAATTCTACGGTTTTGAATATCGGTAGCCAATGCCTCATCTGCTTCGGTCAGCTTCCCGGTCAAATATTTTTCTATCATCAGTCGCCCGATAGGTACTCCGTATGTAGCACCCCATCCACCATTCTCTACATAAACGGCAATGGCTATTTTCGGATTATTCATCGGGGCAAATCCCATAAATGCAGAGTGGTCTTTCCCATGATTTTGTGCCGTACCAGTTTTACCACAGACCTCCAGTTCCGGAATATTTGCCAAACTACACGTACCTCCCAATACAGCCGCACGCATACCTTGCACAACTTCGTCGTAATGGCTTTTTTCTACTTTCGTATAACGTCGGTTCACATACATCGAATCAAGCGCTTCTCCTTCTACTTCCTTCACGACATGAGGAGTTACAAAATATCCCCGATTAGCAATGGTTGCTCCCAAATTGGCAATCTGCAAAGGCGTAGCCGTAACCTCTCCCTGACCGATTGCAATACTGATGATGGTCAAACCATTCCACGAACGGCGATATGCCTTGTCATAATATTGTGCGTTAGGGATCATACCACGCTTTTCGCCCGGCAAGTCAATACCCAACTGATAACCGAATCCCATAGATACCATATAATCGCGCCATGTATTCATGGCTTTCTGCACGGAACCATATTTCTGACGGGCTCCGATCATATGAAACAATCCCCAGCAGAAATATCCGTTACAAGAAGTAGCGATAGCAGGTATCAAAGCCAAAGGAGACGGATGAGAGTGACAACCGACATGAAGTCCCCGGTACGAAAATCCTCCGCTACACGGATACATTGTACCCGGAGTAATGATACCCTCCTGCAGAAAGGTCAAGGCCTGAGTGGTCTTAAACGTAGATCCCGGTGGATACGTTCCCATGATTGCACGGTTCAGCAAAGGCTTCCACGGATCTTTCGACAGCTCGATGTGATTCTTGCCTCGGCTACGACCAATCATCAGACTGGGATCGTAAGTAGGTGATGATACCAGACAAAGCACTTCACCCGTAGAGGGCTCAATAGCTACAATACTGCCAATTTTACCTTCCAGCAATCTCTCGCCCAACATTTGAAGTTCAATATCCAGACTCAGCGTCAAGTTCTTTCCCGGTACAGGTGCCTTATCGAACTTTCCATCCATATAATTCCCCTGTATACGTCCGTGTGCATCGCGAAGCAGAACTTCCACTCCTTTTTCTCCCCTAAGTTGTTTCTCATACGAACGCTCAACTCCCAGCTTTCCGATGAAATCACCCGGAAGATAATAGTCATCATCCTCCATCTCCTGCTTGGAAACTTCGGCAATATCACCTAAGATGTGCGCCCCCGCATTATAATTATACTGCCGGATAGTACGCCGCTGTATGTAAAAGCCGGGAAACTTAAAAAGTTTTTCCTGAAAGATACCACAATCCTCAGCAGAGAGCTGAGTCAAAAAGACCTGATTGGTATATGGAGAATATCCGGGATTCAAACGCCGGTCCTTCATGTCGTGAAACTTACGGCGTACAAACTCGGGCGTTATCCGCAGTGTACTGCACAAATCGGCAGTATCCAGCGAGGTAATTTCCTTCATGACAACCGTTATGTCGTAAGCCGGCTGATTATAAACCAGCAACTTTCCGGTACGGTCGTATATCACGCCCCGGCTCGGATATTGAATTTTTTTCAGAAATGCATTGCTGTCGGCATTCTTCCGGTAGTCATCATTCAATATCTGCAAGGCAAACAAGCGAATAATAAAAAGAGCAACTACCGTCAGGACGACACCACCTATGACATATCTTCTTTTTGACAGCTTATAATTCCGATCCACTATTTCTTCCTCCTTATAGTGTCTATACAGATAACACCCACTACCGTCATTAGCGTATCTGTTACAATCTTCCACAATAGTTCACTCATGCGGAAAAAAGTAAAAGCATCAATTATTTGCAAAGTCACCATAAACACGACCGTTCCACTTAATACATACCGGAAAAAAGGATAAAATCCCATTGAACGGATACCCGGTATATAATCGTCCGTCACATCGCGAAGCATCTGCATCCGCAGCAAAGGACGACGGGCAAACGCCATCATAGTGGCAGCAGCAGCATTCATGCCCGGTGTATTACTGAATATATCCACGCACAGTCCCAGGAAAAAAGCCTGCAAGAGCAACGACTTGCGAGGTATCTCGGCATTCAACACCAATATATAATAGACATAAAGCATAGGAGTTGCATAGCCCAGGATATGCACATGATTCAATACCAGTACCTGAAGCAGTACCAGAAAGACAAACCATACCAATCTATGTAAGAACAATACCATATCCTTTATTTTATATTATCTTCGAGCACAGCCTGTTCCGTCCGTGCACGAGAAGCAATCACATTCACATCGTTCAAACGCGCGAAATCAGTAAACAGTTTGATCTTCAGCACATACGACAATCCATCATGACTATCTGCCATATCATCGACTACCCCAACAGGAATTCCTTCCGGGAAGACGGCACTATGTCCGCTGGTTACCACCGTATCACCCAGCGAAAATTCTGAATGTCGGGGAATATCTTTCAGCCATGCATAAAGTGAAGAACCACCGTTCCATTTCAGCGATCCGAAATAATCCGTCCGTTGAATCTTGCAACTGATACTGCTTTTAGAATTCAATACCGGCAATATAATAGCGTAATGAGCCGAAGTCTGATATACAATGCCGACTACCCCATTTCCGCTCACTACTCCCATTTCGGTACGAATACTGTCAACAGAGCCCTTATTGATTGTGATATAGTTATCCACATGCGTCACGCTGTTATTCACCACCTCAGCCGGATAGATAGAATAATCAGCCAGCACATCCGTATACATCTGTTTTTCTACATCCGTAGTGTCGCGCGTATAGTTCTTTAAAGCTTTACTCAACGATTCCACCTGCAATTCCAGTTCCACATTACGGCGTACCAGATCACGGTTAACCTTGTGTAACCCGAAATAAGAGGTTATCTCACTTGCCACCTCATAAACGCTGCCAGCAACACGATTGGCGGAAGTAAAAAATACACTTCCCTGATAGCTGTTGAAGCGAAACAGCAAAATGAAGCTTACAATCTCCAGCAAGACGAAGAGCAACCAGTAGTCATATTTCAATAAAAAGTTCAGCAGATTTCGCATACCTACAACTTCGGAGAAGAAAAATATCAAGATTAATGCGGAGCCATTATAAAAAAGGCTCCGCAATTTTCACAAATGCCCGAAGGCACAAGTATATTTTATCTCATCAAGAATGAGAAACGATCGACATTCTTCAATGCAATACCCGTTCCTTTGGCAACACTCAACAGAGGGTCTTCTGCAATATGGAACGGAATATTGATCTTATCAGTCAGACGTTTGTCAAGTCCACGCAGCAGCGCGCCGCCACCAGCCAGATAAATACCGTTGCTTACGATATCAGCATACAGTTCTGGAGGTGTATTTTCCAATGCACTCAGGATAGCTGTTTCTATCTTAGCAATGCTCTTTTCCAGACAGTGAGCAATCTCCTGATAGCAAACCGGAACCTCCATAGGCAATGCCGTGATACGATTTGGTCCACGTACGATATAATCTTCCGGAGCTTCCTCACCCAAATCGGTCAGGGCAGCACCTACATGAATCTTAATACGTTCGGCCATACGTTCACTGACCTTTACATTATGCTGACGGCTCATATACTCCTGAATATCGGCAGTCAGATCATCTCCGGCAATACGGATAGAGTTATTCGAAACGATACCTCCCAATGAAATGACAGCAATTTCAGTAGAACCACCACCTATATCAACAATCATGTTACCCTCGGGAGCTTCCACATCCAGTCCGATACCGATAGCAGCAGCCATCGGTTCAAAAATCAGATAGACATCACGTCCACCAGCATGCTCAGCGCTGTCGCGCACCGCTCTTAACTCAACCTCGGTAGAACCTGAAGGCACACCGATAACCATACGGAGTGAAGGAGTAAACAAGCGGCGTCCCGTATTTACCTTCTTAATTAAACCACGCATCATCTGTTCGCACGCGTTAAAGTCGGCAATCACGCCATCACGCAACGGACGAACGGTACGGATGTTTGGGTTTTCCTTTTCATACATCAGCTTGGCACGTTCGCCCACGGCAATCATCTTGTCGGTACGGCGGTCGAGTGCCACCACTGAAGGTTCATCTACCACAATCTTGTCATTGCTCAATATAATCGTATTGGCAGTTCCAAGATCCATTGCTATTTCTTGTGTAAAAGAGAATAATCCCATAATTTTCCTATTGAAGAATCTTTTTTAAATAATGAACGAAGAATCACTCTTCATTGATTATCCAGTTATTTTAGTGTTTAAAATGACGCACTCCAGTCACCACCATAGCCACACCGTGCGCATTGCAGTACTGGAATGTCAGATCGTCCTTCACCGATCCGCCCGGCTGGATAACAGCTTTGATACCTTCCTTATCGGCAAGTTCCACACAGTCGGGGAAGGGGAAGAAAGCATCGCTTGCCATTACCGCTCCGTTCAGGTCGAATCCGAACGATTTAGCCTTTTCGATAGCCTGTTTCAAAGCATCCACACGCGAAGTCTGTCCTACACCGCTGGCAACCAATTGTTTGCCCTTAGCCAGTACGATAGCATTACTCTTGCTCTGCTTTACAATCTTGTTGGCAAACAGCATATCCTCTATTTCAGCATCCGAAGGAGCCTTTTCGGAAACCTGTTTCAGGTCTTCACGAGTTTCAGTCTTCAAGTCACGATCCTGCACCAATACACCGTTCAGCAAAGAGCGGAACTGTTTTTTCGGAGTTTCAGCATCTTTGCGGACCAAGATAATGCGGTTCTTCTTCTGGGTAAGAATCTGCAAAGCATCTACATCGTAATCGGGAGCGATGATTACTTCGAAGAACAAATTGTTAATTTCTTCAGCAGTAGCACGGTCTACTACCGCATTTGTCACCAGCACACCTCCGAAAGCAGAAACAGGATCGCCAGCCAGTGCCGCACGCCATGCATCAACCAATACCGGACGAGAAGCCAGTCCGCAAGCATTGTTATGCTTCAGGATAGCGAATGTGGTTTCACCCTTGAATTCATCAATCAAGTCGACAGCCGCATTGATGTCGAGCAGATTGTTGTAAGAGATTTCCTTTCCATGAATCTGTTCAAACATCTTGTCCAGATCGCCGAAGAAAACACCTTTCTGATGAGGGTTTTCACCATAGCGCAACACCTTCGGCTGTTCAGCTGCATAACGGAAAGCAGAATCTTCGCCTCCGTCGAACCATCCGAAGATAGCCGAGTCATAATGAGAAGATACGGCAAAAGCTTCCTTTGCAAACCAGCGACGTTCTTCACGTGTAGTAACGGCGCCGTTTTCTGTAATGATGTCGAGGAACGGCTTGTACTGAGCCTTGCTTGCTACGATAACAACATCATTGAAGTTCTTTGCAGCGGCACGAATCAACGAGATACCACCTATATCAATCTTTTCGATGATAGACTGAGCATCGGCTCCCGAAGCAACGGTATCTTCAAACGGATAAAGGTCGACAATCACCAGGTCGATTTCAGGAATTTCATATTTAGTCACCTGCTGACGATCCTCTTCCAGTTCGCGACGGCACAAAATACCACCGAAAACTTTCGGATGAAGTGTCTTAACACGACCGCCCAGAATAGAAGGGTATCCGGTCAGATCTTCTACTGCATGACAAGAATATCCCAAACTCTCAATAAAATGACGTGTACCGCCTGTCGACAAAAATTCTACACCTTCTTCCGCCAAACGACGAATGATCGCATCCAAACCGTCCTTGTGATATACCGATACCAAGGCCGTTTTTATTCTCTTTGACTCTGACATTGCTATAATATTTTAGTAATTACTATAATAATTCCCTGTTTAGGGCACAAAGTTACGAATTTCCAATAGATAAACATGCGAAGAAAATCTAAAAAAAACAATTTCCCCTCATAACATAGGCCCTGCGCATTTTGTAACAGAAATGTAACACGTATAACAACAGCCATCTGACAGATTTTCCATAACTTTGCCACGCTAAAAAATCATTTTTATAGTATTATATGGAAACTCTTTATTTAGGAATTGTTATTTTCCTTTTCATGCTGGCAATATTCGACCTGCTAGTAGGTGTCAGCAACGATGCAGTTAACTTCATGAATTCCGCCGTAGGTGCAAAGGTTGCCCGGTACAGAACGATTATTATCGTTGCGGCAGTCGGCGTATTCGTAGGTGCAATCATGAGCAACGGCATGATGGACATCGCCCGACATGGTATTTTCCAACCAGCCAATTTCAGTTTCTATGAAATTATGTGTATTCTGCTTGCCGTTATGGTAACGGATGTTGTGCTGCTGGATGTATTCAACACTCTCGGACTCCCTACCTCGACTACCGTATCAATGGTTTTCGAATTATTGGGAGGTACATTTATTCTTGCTATTCTGAAAATAATCGGCGACCATACCGGACTGCTTTCTCTGGGAGATATGATGAATACCGAAAAAGCATTGTCTGTCATCATGGGTATTTTCCTTTCGGTTGCCATTGCGTTCATCGCCGGAACTGTAGTACAATACATTTCCCGTCTTATCTTCAGCTTTAATTACAAGAAACATCTTTCGTGGACCATTGGCGTATTTGGTGGTATCTCTGTAACTGCACTTGCCTACTTCGTCCTGATAAAAGGATTGAAAAGTGCACCGTTCATGAGTGCCGAATCACTTGCGTGGATAGACGAAAACACAACACTGCTCGTAGCAGGATGCTTTGTTTTCTTCACTATATTGATGCAAATCCTACATTGGTGCAAGGTTAACGTATTCCGCATCATCGTATTGCTGGGTACATTCTCGCTGGCTCTTGCTTTTGCTGGAAACGACCTTGTAAACTTTATCGGTGTGCCTCTGGCTGGTTTCTCAGCTTATACCGACTATGTAGCCAACTCAAACGGTGCGGGCATACACGACTTTATGATGACCTCGCTGATGTCATCAGCCAAGACTCCGGCTATCTTCCTGCTGGCTTCGGGTATCATCATGGTTTATGCACTGGCTACTTCTAAGAAAGCGAAGAATGTAATCAAGACATCTGTCGATCTGGCTCGTCAGGAAGAGGGTGACGAGATGTTCGGTTCGTCGGCACTGGCACGTACCATCGTCCGCCGCGCGACAGCAATCAACGAATTTCTGGTTAAGGTGATTCCGGCAGGCATGCGCCGCTGGATAGACAGCCGTTTCAATAAAGACGAAGTCATTCTGGAAAACGGAGCTGCATTCGATATGGTCCGTGCAGCAGTCAACCTGGTTCTTTCCGGTTTGCTGATTATCATCGGTACAACCATGAAGCTCCCCCTTTCTACTACCTATGTAACTTTTATCGTGGCAATGGGTTCTTCACTTGCCGACCGTGCGTGGGGACGTGAAAGTGCCGTATACCGTATCACCGGAATGTTGTCGGTCATCGGCGGATGGTTCATCACTGCTTTCGTAGCCTTTACCATCTGTGCACTGGTAACTGCCATCATGTTCTACACAAGTTTCGTGGGCATGTTCATCTTTATCTGTGTAGCTGTATTCCTGCTTATCCGCAGCAACATCAAGTACAGCAAGAAAGAAAAGTCGGAACAGCAGGATGACATCTTCAAACGTATGATGGCAAGCAAAGACAAGGCAGAGATTCTGTCACTGCTCCGCCAGCATGTAAAAGGTACCCTGACAGATTATATCGCTTACACCGAACAGGCTTACATGCAAGTAACCGACGGTTTCATCAACGAAGACCTGAAGCAACTGAAAAGAGTCATGAACTCTACCGACGAGCAAAAGAAGATGTTGAAAAAACGCCGTCGTAAAGAGATTTTAGGATTGCGTCGTATTCCTATTCCAATAGCTATCGAAAAGAACACGTGGTTCCATCTGGGAAGCAACAGTTGCGAACAGATGCTTTACTGCTTGAAGCGTATCTGCGAACCTTGCAAGGAACATGTTGACAATAACTTCAACCCGATTTCGAAAGAGTGTATAACAGAATTCCTTCCGATACGCGAAGAACTCTGCCAGTTAATGGAACGTACACGTACAGCGATAGAAAACAACAACTATACCGAGGCCGATGACATTCTGGTAAAAGGTGATGCCCTGAAAAATAAGATTTCAGCTCTGCGCAAGCAGCAGATGAACCGCATGCAGGAAGCAGACAATGCCAGCCTGAAAGCCTCAATGGTTTACCTGAACATCCTTCAGGAAACACAGGAGTTGGTCAGCATCTGGCGTCACCTGCTCCGTGCCAGCCGTTTCTTCCAGGGAGATTATGTTCCTCAGGAAGCGCAGATGCTTAGTCTGGCAGAATAAGGCATTGAGCACAAGTACCCAAGATATTTCAACATAAATTTGTACAAAAACAAAAATTTTTTGTACAAAAAATAAAAAGATGTCAGCACGTTTTTTCCCAAATGTGCTGACATCTTTTTTATATTCCCGCGACAACAGCTATTCTTCAGCCGATAACAGATGCAAAGGAACCTCCGACAGACAAAGTCGACCTTTCCAAAAAACAAAAACAATATCCCGAAATGCCACGTCTTTTTTGTACCTTTGCAGACAAAACACATTCCGTATGAAAAAAACAATCATTTTATTCACCCTGATTCTCTGCTGCATGACCGCATGCACCGGAAGTCAAAAAAAAGAAAATTCTATGACAACAGGAAACGAAACACTTGTATGCTTGGAAACGACGATGGGAAATATTACCGTAAAGCTGTATGACGAAACGCCTAAACACCGTGACAATTTCATCAAGCTGGTGAAAGAAGGTGTATACGACAGCACACTTTTCCACCGCGTAATCAAAAACTTTATGATTCAGGCTGGAGACCCTCAGAGTAAGACAGCAAGCGATACGACTTCCAACTTGGGTTATACAGATATAGGCTATACCCTGCCGGCAGAAATCAATCCGAAATTTTTCCACAAAAGAGGGGTACTTGCTGCAGCACGACAAGGCGATGATGTCAACCCTAAAAGAGAATCGTCAGGCAGCCAGTTTTATATTGTTACTGGAAAAAAATACTCCGAAGCTCAGATGATCAACATGGAAAACCAGTTGAACGAGGCAAGACTCGACACAGTATTCCAGGCACTGGCACGCAAACACATGAAAGAAATCTATAAAATGCGTAAAGCCAACGACATGGAAGGTCTGATGGCACTGCAAGACAGCCTCGAAGCACAGGCACGTACCGAAGTGAAGAAAGAACCGGCGCTGAAGTTTACCCGTGAACAGATAGAGGCCTATACCACAGTAGGCGGAGCTCCACATCTGGACGGCAGCTATACGATTTTTGGAGAAGTGGTAGACGGAATGGATGTAGTAGCACGCATCGAAGCAGTAAAGACGAACCGTAGCGACCGTCCTGAAAAGGATGTACGCATACTGAAGGCTTCTGTAATAGAGAAATCGGACAAAGAATGATACAAGTAAACCATTATACATTGCCCAACGGGCTGCGTATCGTGCACAATGAGGACAACTCTACCCAAATGGTTGCCCTCAATTTGTTGTACGATGTAGGAGCACGCGACGAAGATCCGGAGCACACCGGCTTTGCTCATCTGTTCGAACACCTGATGTTCGGCGGATCGGTGAATATTCCCGACTACGACACTCCGGTACAGAATGCCGGCGGCGAGAACAACGCATGGACCAATAACGATATAACCAATTACTACATTACACTGCCCTATCAGAACGTGGAAACAGGATTCTGGTTGGAAAGTGACCGGATGCTGAGCCTCGACTTCAGCCCGCAAAGTCTGGAAGTACAGCGTCAGGTAGTCATCGAAGAATTCAAACAGCGCAATCTGAACCAGCCTTACGGCGACGCGTCACACTTGTTGCGCGAAATGGCTTACCAGACTCACCCGTACCGCTGGCCGACTATCGGAAAGGAAATCAGTCATATTGCCAATGCTACACTGGACGAAGTCAAGAGTTTTTTCTACCGTTTTTATGCTCCGAACAATGCTATTCTGGCTGTTACCGGACACATCTCCTTCGACGAAACAGTCCGTCTGGCAGAAAAATGGTTCGGTCCGATACCGGCACGCGAGATTCCTAAGCGCCAGTTGCCTGCCGAGAGTCCTCAGACAGCCATCCGCCGCCGCAGTGTAGAACGAAGAGTGCCGGTGGATGCCTTGTATATGGCTTTCCACATGTGCAACCGTTACCATCGTGAATATCACGTGTTCGACATCATCACCGACCTGCTGTCGAACGGACGTTCATCGCGTTTCATACAGACACTGGTACAAGAGAAAAAACTCTTTACCTCCATCGATGCCTACATTTCGGGAAGCCTCGACGAAGGACTGCTGCACATTACGGGTAAACCGGCATCGGGCGTCACACTGGAACAGGCAGAAGAAGCCGTATGGCAGGAACTCGATAAGTTGAAAACGGTTCCGGTAACGGAAGATGAACTGGAGAAGGTAAAGAACCGCTACGAAAGTGAACAGATTTTCAATAACATCAATTACCTGAACGTAGCGACAAACCTGGCATTCTTCGAGTTGCTGGGACGTGCAGAGGACATAAATCTGGAAGTCGGGAAATACCGTTCGGTTACGGTCGGACAGATACAGGATACGGCACGCCGGACATTTGTACCCGAAAACTGTAACATTCTATACTATAAAGCAATCAAATGAGTCAGTCACATTACCGCGCATTATTGTCACTGGGACTTCCGATTGTCATCGGACAAATAGGAGTCATCGTACTGGGATTTGCCGATACGCTGATGATTGGTCACCATAGCACTACGGAACTGGCTGCTGCCAGCTTCGTAAACAATATGTTCAACCTTGCCATCATTTTCAGTACAGGCTTTGCCTATGGACTGACTCCTGTAGTAGGCAGCCTGTTCGGGCAGCATAAAGTGAGCGAAGTAGGAAGAACCCTCAAGAACAGTCTGGCAGCCAACACCTTACTGGCAGTCATCGTATGCGTGGTAATGACAATGCTTTATCTGAACCTTGACCACATGGGACAGCCAGTCGAGCTGATACCTCACATGCGGCCTTACTTCATGGTGTTGCTGGTTTCCCTGCCTTTCGTCTTATGGTTCAACGGATTCAAGCAATTTTCCGACGGCATCACCGATACCAAGGTTTCGATGTGGATTTTGCTAAGCGGCAATATTCTGAATATCATCGGCAACTACATTCTTATTTATGGTAAGCTTGGTATGCCCGAACTGGGATTACTGGGTGCCGGTATCTCCACGCTGGTATCACGTATCCTTATGGTAATAGCCTATCTGGTCTTATTTTTCGGAACCCGCCGCTACCTGTCTTTCCGGGAAGGCTTTCGCCGGGGAAGAATCAACAAGTCCGACTTTAATCTATTGAACAGGTTGGGCTGGCCCATTGCCGCACAGATGGGCATGGAAACGGCTTCTTTCAGTCTAAGTGCCATTATGGTGGGTTGGCTGGGAAGTGCAGAACTTGCCAGCTATCAGATTATGATTGCCGTATCACAAATCTGCTTCATGATGTATTATGGCATGGGAGCTGCCGTTTCGGTCCGTATCAGCAACTTCCTCGGACAGGGAGATATAGGAAACGTAAGGCGTACGGCAAACGTAGGTTTCCACATCATTCTGATTATGATTGTCTGCACTTCCATTCCTATTTACCTGCTGCGCAATCACTTGGGCGGATGGTTTACCGATGACGCAACTGTAGCTGCCATGGTGGCTCAGGTCATCATCCCGTTCCTCCTCTATCAGTTCGGCGACGGATTGCAAATCAATTTCGCCAATTCTCTGAGAGGCATCGCCGATGTACGGCTGATGATGCTGTTCTCGTTTATCGCTTATTTTATCATATCACTGCCTTTGGGATATTTATTCGGCTTTGTCTTCGACTGGGGAATAACCGGCATATGGATGGCTTTCCCGTTCGGACTGACCAGCGCCGGTATCATGTATTACCTCAGGTTCAGGTATAAAACCGGGAAAGGAGTCTGATTATGTTTTCCACTTCTACTAAAATTGCCTTCGGATATATATTACTTATCTGTCTGCTCTTCGGGGCTATCGGATACATCTACCAGCAAATGACGCTGCTTACAACTCCTACGGGACTGGAGGAAACTATCAGCACCCGGCGGAAAACGACGCACCAGATTGTGACGCAACTGTACGAAGCGGAAATTATCGGACAGACCTTGCGTATCGGGCGCCTGAATGAATACCCCAAATACAAAAAAGCAATGAAGGAAGCCAGCGCCCTTATTGATTCACTCCAGCAACTTCTGACCGATACGCTGCAACAAATGCGTCTGGATACCGTACGCTCGCTGGTACGCAACAAAGAGCAGAACATGATACTGGTACTCGAAGCCATGCGGCAAAGTCCGACTGACGAACTGTATCGCCAGCAACTGGACAGCCTGATCATGCAGCAAGATTCCATACTGGGTAGCACACATGTGCGGCGACGTGTCGTTACACATCATAATTCTTATACCATTCATCACAAACCTAAAAAGTTTTTCAGGCGACTGGCCGATGTATTCTCGCCCGGCAAGCCCGATTCCACACAGGTAGACAACATCATACAAGAGGAGTATACCGATACGATAGACGAAGCTTACAACCCGGTAGATACCATTGCCACAATGCTGACTTCTATACAGCACAAGGTCTTTCAGACAAGACAAGAAAGCCAGCGTACCCTCGACGCACGAATCAACCAGTTACGCATTGCAGGAGGAAGGGTCAGCCAGCGGGTCAACCAGTTGCTGGAAACAATAGAAGATGACGAACAAAAGGCTATGGAAGGCCGAATCGAACACGAACAAAATATCCGGCAGCAGGCGGCATGGACCATGGCAACCATCGCCATCCTTGCGGTTCTGCTGGTACTGATATTCTTTACCATCATCTGGCGGGACATTACACGCAGCAACCATTACCGCAAAGAGCTGGAGAAGGCTAAGCTGTATGCCGAAAACTTACTCGTAGCACGAGAAAAACTGATGCTGACCATCACGCACGACATAAAGGCTCCAGCCGGTTCCATCATAGGATATATTGATTTATTAATCAGACTGGTGCAGGACAAACGGCAACAGTTCTACCTGCATAACATGAGAAGTTCGGCACATCATTTGCTGGATTTGGTTACTTCATTGCTGGATTATCATCGGCTGGAAGCCGGAAAAATGGATATCCACCCGGTCACGTTCAATCCCCATGAACTATTCGAAAGCATTTATACCAGTTTTCTACCCAGTTCCGAAAAGAAAGGACTTTCTCTTAACCTGAAAGAGCATATATCGCATACCCTCAATCTGGAAGGAGATCCGTTCCGCATACGGCAGATTGCAGAAAACCTGATATCGAATGCACTGAAGTTTACTGCCGAAGGTAGTATCACCATAGAAATAGATTATGGACAGAACCGATTCAGCTTCAGTGTGAAAGATACTGGATGCGGAATGAACTTACAAGAGCAGCAGCGTGTGTTCCAAGCATTCACACGCTTAAGGAGTGCTCAGGGACAGGAAGGTTTCGGACTGGGATTATCCATAACCAAGAAGTTGGTAGAACTGCTTAACGGAGAGATTTCAATCGAGAGCATTCCGGGAAAAGGAAGTACATTTCAGGTAATATTGTACCTTCCTAAGGTAACCAAAGCTCCTGTTCCTCAGGAAAAGACATTGCCCGACGATAAAAAGCAATGGCGTATTCTGCTGATAGACGATGACCGTATTCAACGAAATCTGACGGAAGTGATGATTTACGACTTGTTCAATCATACGAAACATGGTATTCCTCCCGTCATAAAAAGTTGCGAACAGCCCGAAGAGCTGTTTAAACTGATAGCTTCCGAGCCTTTCGACGTAGTGCTGACCGACATACAAATGCCAGCCATGAACGGTTTCGAACTGCTTCAAAAGCTACGCAGCCTCGACGTACCGCAGGCAAAGACAATCCCCGTAATAGCCATTACCGCCCGAAGCGATATGGATGAAACGGACTTTCAGGCCAAAGGTTTTTCCGGTTGCCTGCATAAGCCGTTCAACCAAGATGAATTGCTTAAGATTTTCAAGACTCATACATCGGCAGACTGGAAAGAAGTCCCTTCTCGGGAAGAAAACAGGTACATGCCTGCAACAGCCTGCAACAGATACAATTTTTCTCCCCTGACAGCTTTTTCGGGAGATGACCCGGAAGCGGCACACGAGATTTTGGAAACCTTCATCGGAGAAAGTTCCAAAAATTACGAACGGATGAAACAGGCTTTGGAAACCGGGAATATGGAAGATTTGTGTGCTGTAGCTCATAAAATGCTTCCCACATTTACCATGATCGAAGCTAAAAAAGCTGTTCCGGCATTGCAATGGTTGGAATTTCACCGGGGAAAAACAGAAATGACTGATGAAGCAAGAGAACAGGCTGACACTGCACTGGCTTGCATTGCCGATGTAATAGAGCAGGCACGTAAGGCAATAAACGGTGATAAAGAAGACTAATGTACACTTCCCGATATCCAAAGAAAACTTAGAAAAAGAGCCTGTTCGTCACCACATTTCGAAAAATTCGAACAGGCTCTAAAATACAATAGCGAAAAAACACTATCTTTGTATAAATATTGCCTTGATATACATGGAAAATAAACCAAAGAATGAAATGCCATTCCGATAATCGCATGGCGATATCTGGAGCTAAATGCAGACAAGAATCCATCGAAAAGAACAAGGCGTTTTTAAATAGTAAACACACCGGATAAAGAAAATTATATGGTTCCGTCTATTCTAATAATTGAAGATGATTTGACTTTTTCTACCATGCTGAAAACATGGCTGGGGAAAAAAGGGTTTGAAGTTGATACGGCAAGCAGCAGCTCACGAGCCAAGAAGCAACTCTCGGCACGTTCTTATGACCTTATTCTGTCCGACTTGCGTTTGCCCGATCAGGACGGAATCCATTTGCTTGCATGGCTTCGCAGCCAGTCGTGTACCACTCCTTTTATTATCATGACAAGCTATGCAGAAATCCAGACAGCCGTACAGGCCATCAAACAAGGAGCAAGCGATTATATCGCCAAACCGGTGCAGCCTGATGAACTGCTGAAAAAAATAAAAGAAGCCATACAAAAACCGGAACAGGAAATGGCGGCTGCCGAAGTACAACTGGAAAAGACAGCTCCACAAAGCTTTCTGGAGGGAGAAAGTGAAGCTGCACATCAGTTATTCAGCTATGTACGTCTGGTAGCTCCTACTCAGATGTCTGTTCTGATAAACGGAGCAAGCGGTACGGGAAAAGAATATGTAGCACACCGAATACACGAACTAAGCAAACGAAGTGGCAAACCTTTTATTGCCATCGACTGCGGCTCGATTCCTAAGGATCTGGCTGCTTCCGAATTTTTCGGTCATATAAAAGGCTCATTTACCGGCGCCCTGAACGATAAAGTAGGTGCTTTCGAAGAAGCGAACGGTGGAACATTGTTCCTCGATGAAATAGGTAACTTGAGTTACGAGGTACAGGTACAACTGTTGCGTGCCTTGCAAGAACGGCGCATTCGCCGTATTGGTTCAACAAAGGAAATAGAAGTTGACGTACGACTTATTAGTGCAACGAACGAAAACTTGACGGAAGCAATAGCCAAAGGCAACTTCCGCGAGGACTTGTATCACCGTATCAATGAATTTACTCTGCGTATGCCCGACCTGAAAGAACGCCCTGAGGATATTCTGCTCTTTGCCAATTTCTTCCTGGATCAGGCCAACCGTGAACTGGAACGCGATTTGATTGGTTTCGATGCTGCTGCCAGCGAGGCACTTCAGCGCTATTCATGGCCCGGTAATCTCCGCCAGTTAAAAAATATCGTGAAACGTGCTACCTTACTGGCACGGGGAGAGTTTATCACGGTACACGATCTGGAGGATGAAATTCTTTTCCAACCGTCGACTCACCAGCCAGCCTCATCGTTTGTCCTACATGATGAAGAAGTAGAGAAACAGCGTATCTTGAATGCTTTGCAACAGACAGGTAACAATAAGACCAAGGCTGCGCTTCTGCTTGGCATCGACCGTAAGACATTATATAATAAAATGAAATTGTATAATATAGGATAAGTTCAATACAAAGCCGTTATATACAAAGGCAAATATGACAAAAGTGTGGAATAATTCCACAATACTCCCCACTCATTCCACACTTTCCACACTTTAGCAAAAAGCCCCGTTTCTTCAACTATAAGGAATACAGCAAGTTACAGACAGCACACAGTTTGGCACGCCGATTGCAATATATAATAGAGAGAATTGATAAACACACACTCCATACAACATAAAAGAGGCAGAAACTAAACTATAAACCCAACCCCATAAAAAACAAAAGAGAGAAAGTTGCGTTTCATCCCCCTGAAATGCAACCATCTAAAAAAATGAAGATGCCTATGTGTTTTTTAAAGAACGGGAACGCTGTGAAGCGTTTCCGTTTTTTCTTTTAATCAGTCCATTTCAAAGCCATTCCACAAATTACCCGAAGGTACAGGTGCCGTAACGTCTATCAACTCTTTCGACACCGGATGGATAAAACGAATCCGCCGTGCATGCAGACAAATGCTTCCGTCAGGATTGGAACGAGGAAAGCCATACTTCAAATCGCCTTTGATAGGACATCCCATTTTTGCCAACTGACAGCGAATCTGATGATGTCGTCCTGTTTTCAAATCTACCTCCAGCAAATAATAATTCTGCGAATGCCCTATCAGCCTGTAGTCGAGAACAGCCTTCTTGGAGTCTTTCACCTCCTTATCGTAAGCATACGATTTATTCTGTTTTTCATTACGCACCAGATAGTTGACCAGTTCACCTTCTTCGGCAGGGGGACATTGCTTTACGATGGCCCAGTAAGTCTTCTTCACTTCACTGTTACGGAACATATCGTTCAGACGGCTCAATGCCTTGCTGGTTTTGGCAAATACAACCAGTCCGCTTACCGGACGGTCCAGACGATGTGTCACACCCAGAAACACATTACCGGGCTTTGCATACTTCTCCTTGAGATACTGTTTTACAGTTTCAGACAATGGAACATCTCCCGTCTTATCACCCTGTACAATCTCGGATGCCGTTTTATTTACTATTATAATATGGTTGTCTTCGTATACTACGGTCATAATACCCTGAAATAAAAAGATGAAGAATGAAGAACATGTGCAGCATCATATGCCAGCACGAAGATTCCCCATCCTTCATCCCCGATTATTTACTATTTATCTATTACATATTCATACCACCGTCTACCTGGATAACCTGTCCTGATACATAAGCAGACAAGTCAGAAGCCAGGAACAAAGCGATGTTTGCAACGTCTTCCGGAGTACCACCACGACGCAAAGGAATCTTCTTAGCCCATTCAGCTTTCACCTCGTCAGACAATTTAGCTGTCATGTCTGTAATGATGAAACCCGGAGCGATAGCGTTTGCACGAATACCACGAGAGCCAAGTTCCTGAGCAATAGATTTAGCCAGACCAATCAGACCTGCCTTTGAAGCAGAATAGTTGCACTGACCAGCGTTTCCATGTACACCTACAACAGAAGCCATGTTGATAATGTTACCACTCTTCTGACGCATCATAATAGGTGTGCAGGCATGGATAAAGTTGAAAGCCGATTTCAAGTTTACATTGATAACAGCGTCCCACTGTCCTTCACTCATACGCATCATCAATCCGTCTTTAGTAATTCCGGCATTGTTTACCAAAATATCGATCGTACCGAAATCTTCTTTAATCTGTTCTACAACCTTTGCTGTATCTTCAAAGCTGGCAGCGTTCGAAGCATAACCTTTTACCTTTACGCCCAATGCAGCGATTTCAGCTTCTGTATTCTTTCCGTTTTCGTCAATTACCAAGTCTGTGAACGCAATATTTGCACCTTCTGAAGCAAATTTCATTGCGATAGCCTTACCGATACCACGAGCAGCACCGGTTACGATAGCTGTTTTTCCTGTTAATAATCCCATGTTTTTTTTATATTTAAAAGATTAAACTTATTTTTCCTTCTGGCAGCCCAATGCTCCATATACAATCTTCGATACATATCGCCAGCCTGTTTCATCGTCAAGGTCCTCCCCTATCTGACCGCGAATGTACGGAACTTCAATTCCCTTAATGCAATAATGTAGAATATCCGCCGTAATCTCCACATTGTCAATATCGAATACACCCTGCTCCTTTCCTTCCCTCAACACTTCACGAAACAACTTAATTTCATTGTTGTCGAAGTATTTTCTCATCGCCTCTACACGCCAGATGTCACGAAAGAAATCAGCCCGGAGAGTCCCATTGCGGTAAACTGCCATCTTTATGATGTCCAAATGAGTAGTAATCAGCTCCAAAATCTTTTTATCGGGTACAGTCGGCTTCTTGGCAACCTTATCCATTGTATCCGAAAGCATCTTGAGTTCCGACTCTACCACAGCCATATAAATCTGATCCTTATTTTTAAAATAAGTATAGAGCGTACGACGCCCTTTCTTAGAAGCCATGGCAATGTCGTTCATCGTCGTAGCCTCTACACCTTTTTTGGCAAACAACTGCCGGGCAACGTCTACCAATTTAGCTCTGGTCTTCAGTACAGTCATTCTAACTCTCCTATTGCACAATCTATGTATATTGTGAGCAAAATTACTGTTTTTCTTTTATCTACACAAATTCGGGGTATATTTTCCGTCACGAAGATGAAGAGTTTATGAAAAAACAGTTACGAACTACAAATCACAATATGTTAACCTTCATAAGCTCAACAAGAATCTGTCGTATTTTTAGAAAAAAAATTAAACATACACACAGCAAAAAGGTAAAATTTACGTATACATCTGACTTTTTTCAATAGAAAAGCAGCAAATTAGTCAAATATTTCACTAAATAATTTGTCTTTTTAAAATAAAGTCCTTACCTTTGCACCGCAATTAAGAAATAACATCGCGGAGTGGAGCAGTTGGTAGCTCGTTGGGCTCATAACCCAAAGGTCGTCTGTTCGAGTCAGGCCTCCGCAACTAAAATGGAGCTTCAAGCTTCAAAATAAACCCAAAGAAATAACATCGCGGAGTGGAGCAGTTGGTAGCTCGTTGGGCTCATAACCCAAAGGTCGTCTGTTCGAGTCAGGCCTCCGCAACCAGAAAAGAGAAGTATTACTTCTCTTTTTTTTATTTTCCTTTTCCAATATACCCTAAATGGGGTATTGCTATTCCACCCACAATCTGTTAACTTTGCCAATGAAGCAACTAAAACCAAGCGCTTATGGCAAAAATCTACAAAAGCCTCACCGAACTGATTGGAAATACTCCGCTATTGGAACTGGAGCATTTAAGCAAAACTTACGAGGCAAAAGCACATCTTATCGCCAAACTGGAATTCTTTAATCCCGGAGGAAGTGTAAAAGACCGTATCGCTCTCGCCATGATAGAAGATGCCGAACAAAAAGGTATCCTGCATCCGGGAGCTGTAATCATTGAACCTACCAGCGGCAATACCGGTGTAGGACTGGCATGGGTAGCCTCAGTAAAAGGCTATAAAGCTATCCTTACCATGCCTGAAACCATGAGTCTGGAAAGGCAAAATCTTCTGAAAGCCATGGGAGCACAGCTGGTTCTCACACCCGGCAACGAAGGCATGAGCGGAGCCATAAGAAAGGCCGAGGAACTTCGTGACCAGATTCCGGGAGCCGTCATTCTACAGCAGTTTGAAAATCCAGCCAACCCCCGAGCACACAGCCTGACCACCGCCAAGGAAATCTGGCAAGACACCGACGGAAAAGTAGATGTATTCATCGCCGGAGTAGGCACAGGTGGAACACTGAGCGGAGTAGGTGAAGGACTGAAGTCGTACAACCCTCAGATTGAAATCATCGCAGTAGAGCCTGATACCTCAGCTGTCCTTTCAGGCGACAAACCGGGTATGCACAAAATACAAGGTATAGGCGCAGGCTTTATCCCGAAAACTTATCACCCGGAAGTCGTAGACAAAGTAATACGCGTAAAAGACGACGACGCTATCCGAACAGGAAGAGAACTGTCTTTACAAGAAGGATTACTGGTAGGCATCTCATCGGGAGCAGCGACATACGCCGCACTACAATTGGCACGTATGCCTGAATACAAAGACAAAAATATTGTCGTATTGTTACCCGACACCGGAGAGCGCTATCTGTCGACTGTACTTTACGCTTTCGAAGAATATCCTCTTTAAGCCATAAAATCAGCCAACATACAAAATCATTACAACTATGGACATCAAAAAACTTCATTTCGAAACACTTCAACTACACGTGGGACAAGAACAAGCAGATCCAACAACCGACGCACGTGCTGTCCCTATTTATCAGACTACATCGTACGTATTTCACAACTCCGCCCATGCTGCAGCACGCTTTGCGCTGCAGGACCCGGGCAATATCTACGGACGTCTTTCCAACCCCACACAAGACGTTTTCGAGAAACGTATGGCCGCACTCGAAGGAGGTATTGCAGCTCTTGCTGTAGCATCGGGAGCCGCTGCCATTACATATGCATTTCAAAATATCACCCGAGCCGGTGACCATATCGTTGCCGCCAATACGATTTACGGAGGAACATACAACCTACTGGCCCATACTCTTCCCGCTTCGGGAGTGAATACAACTTTTGTCGACCCGAGCCGTGTAGAAAACTTCGAAGAAGCCTTGCAGGAAAATACCAAACTGATTTTTATAGAAACACTGGGGAATCCCAACTCGAATGTAACCGACATAGAGGCTATTGCACAAATAGCACACGCTCATCAGATTCCTCTGATAATAGACAATACTTTCGGTACTCCTTATCTGATTCGCCCGATAGAACATGGAGCAGACATCGTCGTGCATTCGGCAACCAAATTTATCGGCGGACATGGAACAAGTCTTGGAGGGGTTATTATTGATTCTGGCAAATTCGACTGGAAAGCCTCGGGAAAATTTCCACAACTGACGGAACCAGACCCCTGTTATCACGGCATACGATTTACTGATGTTGCCGGAAACGCCGCCTACATTATCCGCATCCGTGCTATTCTACTACGCGATACCGGGGCCGCAATCAGCCCTTTTAATGCTTTTCTGTTGCTGCAAGGACTGGAAACGCTTTCTCTTCGCGTGGAACGCCATGTAGCCAATGCTTTAAAAATAGTGGAATTCCTGAACAAGCACCCTAAAGTAGAAGCTGTACATCATCCGTCACTACCCGACCACCCCGATCATCTCCTCTACAAGCGCTATTTCCCGCAAGGAGGAGGCTCCATCTTTACAATTGACATTAAGGGAGGAATAGGAGAAGCTCAACGGTTTATAGACAATTTGCAAATATTCTCACTGCTGGCAAATGTGGCCGATATGAAATCACTGGTTATTCACCCTGCTACTACAACCCATTCACAGCTGAATGAAAAAGAGCTGGAGGAGCAGCAGATCAAACCAGGCACCGTCCGCCTGTCTATCGGAACAGAGCATGTGGACGACCTGATTGCCGACCTGAAACAGGCGCTCGATAAAATATAACCAAGATTTTCATTACAACCATCAAACACCTCAAAACAGAAGTTAAAAATTAATATTCTATAGTCTAAAGTATTCAACACAAAAAAATCCCTCTGTATTATCCTTGATTTATGTATTGCGAGGATAAAATAAAGAGGGATTTTTACAAACCCACCATATGGTTATTTTATAATGGAGTAATTCACTTCTTTCTTTTCAGTATCAGATACAATATTCTGCCACATTAACTATCCCCGCACGCAAAGCATAACGGATAGCTTCCTGTACGTTGTTTACATTCAGTTTCCGGAAAATGTTTTTACGATGCGTCATAATAGTATACACACTCAGAAAACGTTCGGCTGCAATTTCTTTCGTACTCTTACCTAAAGCAAGCGAACGAAGTATCTCTTTTTCTGTAGCAGTCAACTGAGGAATCCCCGCAGACACCCGCCTCTCTTCAGTATACAACCAGCTTTTTACTTTTGCACACACAAACTGTTTCCCCTGCTCTGCACTTTTCATGCAAGCAAGCAGCTCAGATAAATCAGAATCCTTCAGCAACAGACTAAACTGTACGGTTCCTAAAACCATCCGGCGTACAAAATCTTCACTCAAAGCCTCACTGAAAAGAATAAAGACCGATGCAGGAAAACGCTCTTTCAATACCCACAACTGATCGGCCGTACAATCGAACAATGTATAATCAATAACCACAATGGCATCCGGGAAAGAAGCCAGCAGAAGAGACAAATCATGCAGACACCCCGCTTCCTTTATAGAAGAAGCAGTTCTTCCATTCTCAACGGCCAAAAACTTTATTCCTAACCGTGTCACCACCTGATTGTCTGCCAGAATTAAAGACTTCATACATTTATGTCAATTATAAATAGAACAACAACTCCGAAAAGAATGTTCAAGTGTGGAAAATAAAAAAAGAGCCTCATCGGACTGATGAAGCTCTTGAAGTGGACGTTGACGGATTCGAACCGCCGACCCTCTGCTTGTAAGGCAGATGCTCTGAACCA
>ENA-UONW01000630-UONW01000630.1-human-gut-metagenome-genome-assembly--contig:-CS52-NODE-630-length-50522-cov-132.742822_pt1 | contig 50522 bp, 38 predicted proteins | sample MGYA00242463_ERZ724010 | MGnify/ENA metagenome assembly ERZ724010 | reverse complement strand
GCTCAGGCACTTATAAATAATGTTAAACTATAGTGTTGCGGAATTAAGGATTATATGAAAGGAAATTTGTATCTTTGCACCACAAAACGGACAAAAGGACGAAAATAACATTTAAAAGACGATTTTATTATAATTATAAAGAAGCATTAAAGATGAAACTACTTATATATTTACTTCTTTTGCTTACTATGCCATTGGCTGCTCAAGGCAAAACGGACGAGAAGACTTTATTGGATCGTATTGACAAGATGATTGAAAACGACCAATATTATCAGGGAATCAAGGAAAAGGAATTGAAACATCTGAAGCGGCAAGCTTATGAAGCTGAAGACAACCAAACCCGACTACTGTTTCTTGACAGCATATATCATGCCTATAGCGCTTACCGCTACGATTCAGCATACGCATATATGAAACAAGGTCTTGAATTGGCTGAGAAATGTCATAACACCTATTATATCTTGCGCAACCAGATAAACCAGGCGTCAATACTTTCGGTAAGGGGTTTTTATAGCAAAGCAGAAAACATACTCAAATCTCTCAATCCTGATGAGATGCCATACCAGTTGAAGCTATACTATTACTTCACATACGCCTGGCTCTACAGCTATTGGGAATCATACTCCAAGAACTCAGATTACGCCGAAGAATTCCGTGCCCAGAAGAAACATTATATGACCCTTCTGATACAGAGTTTCAACGAAAACAATAAGCATAACGTCTTCTATCAGTATCTCATGGGCGAATACGCCTATCTCCACAACCCTACCAGCAAGGAATCGTTCAACTATTATCTGAAGGCACTGAAGATGTCGCCAGCCAAATCCCGCATACATGCCATGTCGGCTTATGGTATAGCCAGATATTACAAAAATACCGGCAAATTCGACCTTTACGAGGAATATCTCGTAGAGGCATCCGTGAGCGATGGATTGTGCCAACTCAAAGAAACTGTTGCGCTTCAAAAGCTAGCCTACTACATCTTTAAAAAGGATGCGAGCAACAGTAAGAGAGCTGCCAAATATATCCAGCACACGATGGAAGATGCACAGTTCTTCAACAACCAACTGCGCATGATGGAGATTTCGAACATCCTTCCAGTCATCGCTTCAGCCAACCAGCAGGCTGCTGAGCGCTCTCGTACCCGCTTTCTTTGGGGGTTCATTGGTGTAAGCATAGCGCTGGTCATCATTCTCATCCTCTCATTCGTCAACAACCGACAGAAGGACAAGCTGAAGAAAAACAAGGCTGAGATTGAAGAACAGAACGAGAAGCAGAAAGAGATGAATGCACAACTCACCGAACTGAACCAGCAGCTGATAGAGACCAATATCAAGCGAGAGACCTACATGCGCCTCTTTATGGACATCAGTGCGGCTTATATCAGCAAGTTATCAGATTACCGCAAACTGGTAAGCCGTAAGATCAAGGCAAACCAGACCGCCGATTTGCTGAAGAGTCTCAACACCCATAAATTGGAAGAAGAGGAATCACAGATGTTCTACAACCGGTTCGATAAGGCATTCATGGAATTGTATCCGGGTTTCGTTACTGAGTTGAACAAGCTCCTGCTGCCAGAATGTCAAATGGAAGTTCCTACTACGCACGACCTGACTACTGAGATTCGCATCTTTGCCCTGATGCGACTGGGTGTAACCGACAGCCAGGAGATAGCTACCCTGCTGCATTACTCCACCCAGACCATCTACAACTACAAGTCTGGAATGCGGGCAAAGGCGATTAATCGAGATACATTCGAATCAGATATCAATCAGCTTTGCCACATCATTAATAGTTAATAATTAATAGTTTATAGTTTATAGCATAAACCGCTTTGACTATCTTGCTCAACGGCGCAGCCTCTATAAACTATAAACTATTAACTGTAAACTATTAACTAGTTTCTGTGTATCACGGTTCCGTTAGCCTGATGCGTAGCAAGAACCAGCACCTCAGCTATTTGCACATGTTCTGGAGCACTTGCAGCATAGAAGGCTACATCAGCCACGTCATCGCCGTTCAGAGGCTCGATGCCGCGGTAAACGTTGTCTGCGCGGTTCTGGTCACCATGGAAACGGATGTTAGAGAAGTTTGTTTCAACCAAGCCCGGTTTCACATTGGTAACACGCACTTTCGTATGTGCCACATCAATGCGCAAGCCGTCTGTAATAGCCTTTACAGCCGCTTTGGTAGCACAATATACATTACCTCCCGCATAAGCAGCATCACCCGCCACACTACCTATATTAATTACATGACCATGATTACGCTCCACCATACCAGGTACTATCAGGCGCGTCATGGTTAAGAGTCCCTTGATATTGGTATCAATCATCTGGTCCCAATCTTCAAAATCGCCCTCATATTCAGGTTCCAGTCCACGTGCGAGTCCCGCATTATTGATAAGCACATCCACATTGCGCCACTCCTCAGGGATGTAATCCACCGCTTTCTTGGCAGCTTCACGGTTACGCACATCGAAAGCCAAGGCAAGCACCTCAACGCCCTCAGCCTCGAGTTCTTTCTTCAGGATTTCCAACTTTCCCGTATTTCTACCTGTAAGAATCAGGTTATAACCGCCACGGGCAAAACGACGTGCACAACCTTCGCCAATACCGCTTGTTGCGCCTGTAATAAGAGCAATTTTATTCATATTCTTTGATACTTTGAATTATACTTAGAACTTTTGATACTTTGAACTTTATGATTAGCGAAGCAATTGAATTCTTCACTCTTCACTTAAAGAATAAGGACTCTGACCTCAGCATTCGCCATTTTCTCTATCTGGTTCATCGGACGTTTATAATAAACACTCTGGATAGCCTTGTTGATGATGCCATGCCCCACAGCAAGAACGGTCTGATCAGGATAAGTAACCTTGAGCCAGGTAAGGAAATTCTGGGCTCTTGATTTCATCTTTTCCAGCGTCTCTATGTTGTCCGGCCAATCCTTTGGGTCCTTCGGCAGGTCAGGGATGAATTTACCCGTAAAATCGCCCCAATCGCGCTCTCTGAGCAAGGGAGTGGTGACAACGGGATGCGAGCCGGCGATAATTTCACAGGTCTGTATACTGCGATAGAGATCGCTCGATACGAAAACATCGATAGGTGTACCCGCCATTTTCCTGGCCACTTCCTCAGCCTGCTCAATACCTTTCATATTGAGTTTTCCCGGTGTTTGTCCCTGCATAATTTGCGCCTTGTTATCCACCGTTTCACCATGGCGCACCAAATATAATTTTGTCATTGTCTTTACTTTTTCCGTCTATATCAAAAATGAGTTTTTACTTTTCCTAAGTCTATACTCCAGACATAGTTTTTACTTTCACTAAGTCTCTTTCCAAGACATCATGTTTCTGATTTTGCTTACAAAATTACGGCTTTCTATCGAGACCAACAAATAATTTGCGTTAAATATAGCAATAATTAGCGTTAAATATAGCAATAATTTAAGTTTATATAAAAAACTTCTTGCTAGTTTCGGATTTCTTTCGTAACTTTGCCCCGAAATAACAAAATCAGTTTTAGTATGAAGGTAATACACAGTTCAATATTCCGCGCAGTATGCGCCATCATCGTAGGAGTCCTGCTCATCCAATATCGTGAGCAGACCGTCACCTGGATAACCATCGCCATCGGTGTTTTGTTTTTCCTTTCAGGTGTCATCTCCCTTGCCAGTTATTGGGCAGCCAAGCGCAATGCAGAGAAGATGCAGGGCCAGATTCTGTCTGATTCCAATGGTAAGCCTATCATGGGCATGATGCCTAAATTCCCGCTTGTGAGTGTAGGCAGTCTTATCCTGGGATTGCTGCTTGCCCTGATGCCTCAGGTGTTTATCGCCTGGCTGATGTTCATCCTGGCATTCATCCTGATTCTAGGTGCTCTGACCCAGTTTGTCAATCTGGCTTCAGCAGCTAAGATGGGACGCGTAGGCATTCTTTTCTGGCTCTTCCCTTCAGCCCTTCTTCTGCTGGGTCTGCTCGCCATCATCAAGCCTTCAGCCATCGCCTCTGCTCCTCTTTTCATCATCGGTTGGGGTATGCTCATCTATGGAGTAGTAGAGCTTCTCAACGCCTTTAAAGTCTCCAACAACAAGAGAATCTGGCTGAAGAACCAACAGCAGAAACAGGATTCTAAGGAGATTTATGTGGATGTAGAGGAAGTGAAGAACGAAGAGTAAAACAACGAAATCATTATATCATCATATATGAATAAAATTAAAGCTCTCTTTGCCTGGTTATGGCAAAAGTTTCGCGCATTCTGGCCTTGGTACAAGGGATTGTATCAGGGCAGAGCGTGGTATACCAAGACCCTCATTGGCTTGGCAAGTTGTATAGTCGCCTTCATCTTGTATCTGGGCGCAGTAGATATCAACTTCTTATGGCTCTTCGGCAAGTCACCTGGCTATTTCTCAGGCATCCTGGATCCACAGACCTCAGAGGCCTCTGAAATCTATTCGGCTGATGGAAAGCTCATCGGCAAGTATTTCAACGAAAACCGTACTCCGGTAGAATATGATGAGGTAACACCTGATTTCTTCAAGGCACTGGTAGATACCGAGGATGAACGATTCTACAAGCATATCGGTATCGACCCTATCGGTGTGTTTGCTGCTGCCAAGGATGCACTCCTCCATCATAACGGGCGCGGTGCTTCTACCATCACACAGCAGCTGGCGAAGAACATGTTCCGTGTACGTTCGCAATATTCTACCGGTTTGCTGGGCAAGATTCCTGTACTCCGCCTGCTCATCATCAAGAGCAAGGAGTGGATCATCGCGGTAAAACTCGAAACGGTGTTCAGCAAGAAGGAAATCATCACCATGTATGCCAATACAGTAGATTTCGGTAGCAATTCCTATGGTATCAAAACCGCTGCGAAGACCTACTTCAACACCACCCCTAAGGAGTTGACCACCGGTCAGGCTGCCGTGCTCGTGGGCATGCTCAAAGCTACCACCTACTACAACCCACGCACCAACCCGGAGAACAGTCTTGCACGTCGCAACACCGTATTATATAATATGGTGACACATGGCGATCTCTCAAAAGACAGATACAATGAACTGAAAGACGAGCCTATCAAGCTCGATTTCAAGGTAGAAGAAAACTACGACGGACAGGCTAAATACTTCCGTGAGGCAGTAGCCAACTACCTGAGAGACTGGTGTAAAGACGAAGGTTACGACCTCTATACCAGCGGTTTGAAGATTTATACCACCATCGATACCCGCATGCAGAAGTATGCAGAAGACGCAGCCCGCAAGCAGATGAAACAGGTACAGCAGAACTTCAACAACCACTGGAGCATCCGCCGTACCCAGGCAGGCAAAGGCAACTGGATGGGTCAGGATCCTTGGCAGGATGAGAACCACAACGTGATACCAAACTTCATCCAGGGCATCGCCGAGCGCCAGCCATTCTACAAGGCATTGGTAGCCCGCTTCCCTGATAATCCCGACTCAGTAAACTATTACTATAAGGAGTGGGTTCACCCGGTTAAGGTATTCGATTATGACAAGGGCAGCATCACGATGAACATGACATCAGAAGACTCCATCAAGTATATGACCACCTTCATGCACTGCGCCTTTGTAGCCATGGAGCCACAGACCGGAGCAGTAAAGGCATGGGTGGGCGATATCGACTTCGACCACTGGAAGTATGACAAGGTAACAGCCGAGCGCCAGCCTGGTTCTACCTTCAAGCTCTTTGTTTATACCGAGGCGATGAATCAGGGTTTAACCCCTTGTGACAAGCGTCGCGACGAATATATCTCTATGGAGGTATACGATAAGAAGAAGCACGAAATGACCATCTGGCGTCCATCCAATGCCAACGGTTCGTTCTCGGGCGACAGTATCCCATTGAAGAGTGCCTTTGCCAAGAGTATCAACTCTGTGGCTGTAAGATTAGGACAGGAGATGGGCATCAAGCGCATCATCGAGACAGCCAAGAAGATGGGTATCAACAGTCCGCTGGATGACACCCCTTCTCTCGCCCTCGGTTCCAGCGATGTCAACCTCCTGGAGATGGCATGCGCCTACAGCACCATTGCCAACAATGGCAAGCACCACGATCCGGTATTGGTTACCAAGATTGTAGACCACGACGGTAAGGTGGTTTACGAGGGCCCTACCGATTCCGAACAGGTAATACCTTACAAGAGTGCCTTCCTCATGCAGCAGCTCTTACAGGGCGGTATGAAGGAGCCGGGAGGTACATCCCAGAGTCTCTGGGGCTATGTAGGCAACTACCGTGATACCGAGTTCGGTGGCAAGACTGGTACCACCAACAACCACTCCGATGCCTGGTTCATGTGTGTGAGCCCTAAGCTCGTAGTTGGTGCCTGGGTAGGAGGCGAATACCGCTGTCTCCACTTCCGCACCGGAGCCTTGGGTCAGGGTTCGAGAACCGCTCTTCCTGTGTGCGGTTACTTCCTCCAGAGTGTCTTTGGCGACCCAGCCTTCCAGCAGTATCACGGCAAGTTTGACAAGCCACAGGACAGCGATATCACCAGCGATATGTACATCTGTGCAAGCTATGCACCAAAGCCAAAGGTAGATACCACCAAGGTAGACAGTACCGCCTTCCAGGAAGAGATCGTTCTCGATGACGAAGGCAACCCTATCATCCGCGAGGTTCCTGCCAAGAAGGCTGAAAGCGAATCTGCCAACGGTACAGCCACCACAGAAGAAAAGAAAGAGAAGAAGAAGGCCAAGCCAACCGAGCAGCCTGTCAACTTCGATGATCTTTAAATTTAGTTAATAGTTTATAGTTTATAGCGGCTACGCCGTTTAGCAAGAAGGCGATTTAATGTGGCTTATGCTATAAACTATAAATTATAAACTATAAATTAAATACAATGATTGATCTCGACAACCCGGAGTTGCAGAATGCACTCCAAATCATACAGTTTACCCGTCGTTCGCTTTTCCTTACCGGAAAGGCGGGGACGGGTAAATCTACTTTTTTACGTTATATAGCCGCCAATACCAAGAAGAAACATATCATTCTTGCCCCAACAGGCATTGCGGCCATCAACGCCGGAGGAAGCACGCTCCACAGCTTTTTCAAGCTTCCTTTCCACCCGCTGCTGCCCAACGACAGCATGTATTCCGTCCGCAACATCCGCAACACCCTGAAGTATAATTCAGAGAAGATAAAGATTATACGCGAGGTAGAGCTCATCATCATCGATGAGATCAGTATGGTTCGTGCCGATATCATCGATTTCCTGGACAAGGTATTGCGGGTATATTGCCGCAACATGCGAGAGCCTTTCGGGGGCAAGCAGCTGCTTCTGGTGGGCGATATCTTCCAGCTGGAGCCTGTGGTAAGAGAGGACGACCGCCGTCTGCTTAGTCCCTTCTACCGCAGCAGTTTCTTCTTCGATGCCAAGGTGTTCGAATACTTCAAGCTCGTGAGCATCGAACTCAAGAAGGTATACCGTCAGAGCGATCCCGTTTTCATCAGCATCCTCGACCATATCCGCACGTCTCAGGTGCCCATGCAGGATCTACAGCGCCTCAACCAGCGCGTGGGAGCCCAGCTCGATGAGAGCGATTCCAAACTTGCCATCACCCTCTCTACACGCCGCGATACGGTAGATTATATCAACGACAGCCAGCTCCAGTGTCTTCCGGGAGAGCCTTGCCTCTTCCGTGGCCACATACAGGGCGAGTTTCCGGAGAGCAGTCTCCCTACCCCTATCGAGCTTTACCTCAAGACGGGGGCTCAGGTTATCTTCATCAAGAATGATATCGAGCATCAGTGGGTGAATGGCACGCTGGGCACCATCATCGGTTTTGATGAGGATGAGGATGCCAAGATTTATGTGCGTACCGAGGAAGGGAAAGATGTGATGGTGGAGCCTGCGGCATGGAGCAACATGAGATACCATTTCAATGAGGTTGAGAAAAAGATTGAGGAGGAAGAGATTGGCAGATACGAGCAGTACCCCATCCGTCTGGCTTGGGCGATAACGGTTCATAAGAGCCAGGGCCTCACCTTCAACCAGGTGAAGATTGATTTCACGGGTGGTGTCTTTGCGGGCGGACAGACGTATGTTGCCTTGTCCCGCTGCACCAGTCTCGAGGGCATCAGTCTTCAGGAGCCGTTGCGTCAGAGTGATGTTTTCGTGCGCAATGATGTCAAGCAGTTTGCCCGTCATTACAACGACCAGAGCACCATCAACACAGCGCTTACCCAGAGTAAGGCCGACAAGCAGTATCATGATGCCGTCAAGGCCTTTGACAGGGGCGATATGCAGTCGGCTCTCGACAACTTCTTCCTTGCCATCCACAGCCGTTATGACATCGAGCAACCGCTTGCCAAGCGTTTCATCCGCAAAAAACTGAACAGGGTGAACGAGCTTCAGGCAGAGAACGAGCGGTTGCGTGAAGAAATAAGAAAGAAGGATGAAGAGAAGGAGAAGCAACAGAAGTTCCTCAAGCGCCTTGCCACGGAGTATGTGATTATGGGGAAGGAGTGCGAAAAAGAGGGCATGAAAGAGGCTGCCATCATGAATTACCGCAAGGCCCTCACCCTTTATCCTGAGCACCCGGAGGCTAAAAAAAGGCTTTTAAAGGTAAAAAAGTAAAAAGGTAAAAGGGTAAAAAACAAAAAAAACAGGCAAAATCACTTGCCTGTTTTTTTTGTTTTATCTATAAGCTGAAAAGCTCTATTAACTATAAACTTTCAACTATAAACTATCATCTAGTACCATTGTACAGCGTTCGAATAACCGCTGCGTTTGTCGTATTTCAGCGCATCTGTCAGGGTGGCTGCGTTACAACGGAAGGTGAAGTTGTAGCTCGTATATGGAGCGAGAACCACAGAACAGCTCATGTTAAAACAGTGAAGATCACGAGCCAGACTGGCGGTGGTCATACTGATCTTGTGGTTGTCAAAATCATAACCGGATGAGAAACTGATGTTCCAGCCATCACTGATTCTTACGTTACCACTCATGTTCAGAGTCTGGGTAAACTTGTATGCATAGCGCATCGTCTTCTCATTGAACTTCTCTCTTCGCGTATCCTCGCGCATCGTTACACCATAACCGAAGGTCAGCGACCATGGCATCTTAAACGCCATATAACCATCTGAATCCGTTTCAGCCTTGCCGCCCTTCTTGGCTGCCGTCTTACCCTTCTCCATGCTGTCGTCTACGTTGCTCTCGATGTCGGTATCCAGACCTTCATCGTCATCATCATTGCGCTGGCTGTCCTTCTTGTCATCCTCATCATCGCCCCCGCCAAAGAGTTTCTTCAGCTTCTCCGGGTTCAGTGTGAACGAGAAGTTCTGCGACATACCCTGGAATCGTCCGAACCTGCCCTTGCCCCACTCCGTATGGGTACCAACATAAACATTGTTCTGGTCGTCCAGCTCGTAGGCATAAGTGGCAAACACAGCGTTCATGTTGAAGGTATAGTTCTTCCACCACTTCAGTCTGAGGTTGATGTTCATATCGCTCCAAGGGCGAACCTTGGCTGCGGTATTGTAACTCATGTTGATGTCGAACGCATCGATGATACTGAGTTTCTTGTATCCGGTAGAGTCCTTATCGCTCTTCACCTTCATCTCGATGTTGTTGCCCAGGGTAAACGAGATATTACCGCTCTTACCCTTGCCCGGCGCACCGTAGAGGGCATTGGCATACTTCGAGTAGCTCACCAGCGATACGTTTCCGTCGGCATCGGTCTTCTGGTAGGTGTCCCAGTAGCCGTAGCGTGAAGCTCCGAAGTCTGGGGCATAACTGAAGCTCACCGTAGGCGTAAACACGTGGCGCACAGCCTGTATCTTATCTCCGAAGAGTTTGCGGTTTGGTATGTAGAAACCATAGAGTTTGGTAGAGAGACCTACGCTCATGTTCCAGTTATACACGTTGTTGAAACCGTAGATGGTATCACATTTCTCCGTTTGGCTGGCTTCATCCCATGATCTCTCCACCTTGTTGGTATACATACGGTCGGTGAAATTGAACGATGGGTTCACGTTGAGATATTTGAAGAGCGTGAATGTAGCGCTCACCGGTATCTGATGCTGCCATCCGTTGCGCCAGTCCTTGATGAGTGAACTGTGCATCAGCTTATCCTCTTTGGTATTGATGCTGTTGGAAATGTGGCCCGTATAACTCATGGCTATCTTCTCGTACCATTTCTCGTCGCCCACCATCTTCTTTCTGCGGAACGGATAGAAGCGCGAGATGCTGATGTTCAGGTCGGGCAGCGTCATGGCTATCGACGAGTCGCGCATATTCTGCGAGAGGTTGGCGGTAGAGCTGAGCGACATTCCGATGCTCGAGAAGTTGGTGCTCCAGCTTACGGAAGAGGTTCTCGTACTCTGCGTCATCGTCTGCGGATTGTAGAGCGAATTGAGGTTGTTGCGTTCGTAGCTCGATGTGGCGAAGTTCACACTTGCCGAAAGCGAACTGTATGGGTTTGCTTTGCTGTCCTGGCGGTGGCTCCATTGCAGTTTGAAGCTCTCCTGCTCGGTAAAGTCTGGCATTCCCTTGTCGCCGTTCTTCGTATCCTGGTAACTGAAGAAGAAGGAACCCGAGTATTTGTATCTCTTTCGGTAGTTGCTGGCTGCCGAGAGTCCCCACGATCCCTTGGTATAAATCTCGCCCAGCAGCTTCAGGTCCCATTTATCGTTCATGGCGAAATAATATCCGCCATCTCTAAGATAGAATCCTCGTGCCGTTTCATCGCCGTAAGTTGGCATGATGAAACCGCTGCTGTAGCTCTTGGTGAACGGGAAGAAGCCGTAAGGGATGGCAAGCGGCATAGGTACATCACACACCACGAGATAGGCTGGTCCGAATACCACATCCTTACCCGGTCTTACCTTGGCTCGGGAGAGCGAGATGTAGAAGTCGGGATGCGGATCATCGCAGGTGGTATACCTTCCGTGCTGCAGATAGATGACTCCCGATGAGTCGCGTTTCGACTTCATACCGGTCAGGAATCCGTCTTGCTGTTCTGTATATACATTATTAATAAGGGCCTTCTTGCTCTTGAAGTTGAATTTGATGGTGTCGGTATCATAGGTATCGCTACCCATCTTGAAGACAGGTTTACCCTTGATGCCTCCCTCCGCCGTACTGTCGGGGGTACCCATCGCCTTCACGTTGCTCTTGTCCATATCCATGGAGATGCGGTCGGAACTGAGGTCCATATTGGTATACTTCACGTTGGAGTTTCCGTAGAGATATGCCACCTTGTTCTTGGCATCGTATACGAGAGAGTCGTCCGCCTGATAGTTAACCGGTGCGTCTACTCCACCCTGTTTCTTTCTGGCGATACTGTCGAGGCGGATACTGTCATCCACCACTTTATTATGTTTCCATATAGCTTTCTGCAGCGAGTCCATCTGCGTGGTGTCGTCAGCCTGTTTCAGCTTGGGCTTTATTTCGTTGCCCAGCGAGTCTACGAACACACTGTCCCCCACGCTGTCCACGGTTTCCGTCTTCTCCTTCTTCTTTTTCTTTTTCGAATCGGGCATACCCGGATTAGCCACCATCATACAGGAGATGGCAGCGAGCAGCAGCATAGCTATCGTCGATTGTTTTCTCATTCAATAAATTAGAATTCTATTCAAACATGCGTTCCCATTGCTGGAAGCGTTTTACTCCTTCCTCTCCGAACTTCATGAGACTTTTTTCTGCTTTCTCAATTGTTTTTTCCCGGTCGAGGTGAGTTTTGCTGAAGAATTTATCAGCGTAGCAAATCACCTTCTCCTCCATGGTTTCCGGCAGGAAATCCTGATGTGGCAGGGGCAGGTTCTGTGCTATGATCTGTGCCTCTGTGATGCCTGCACCGGTATGGCGCTCACATACGCGGGCATGTCGCTCATATCCTTCCTTGCGCAGGATTTCTGCTCCCAGTCGTCCGTGGCAGATGTAGGGCTGCGAGCCGAAACACTGTATGCCTGGGGCATCGGTCATGAAGATGCCGAGGTCGTGGAGCATAGCCGCTTCTTCGATAAACTGGGCATCGAGTTGCAATTCGGGATGATACGAAACAATCTGTAGCGCTTTTCGCGCTACAGATTGGCTATGTGTGATGAGGATATGCCGAAGCTCATTATCCTCAGGATAATACTTATCAATAATAGCTTGATAATTCATTTCTATTATATTTACTCAGCGTTGCGCTCGATGTAAGCGATAACATCGCCCTTGCGCACCTTGCTGCCCTGCTTGGCATTGATTTCTACGAGCTTGCCGCCCAATGCAGCTGGGATGGTTTCAAACTCGCCCCAAGGAGCCTGGATATAGCAGAAGGCATCACCTTCTTTATATTCCTTGCCGATGTATGGCTCTACAGCTGGCTGGCACTCGCCCTCGCCCTGGAATTCCCAGAAGAGCTGGCCGGCTACTGGTGCCACGATGGCATCTGCCTTGGCGTGCTTGAACTCTGCAAGCTGTGCAGGAGTAAGGGTTGTACCGAGCTTGGCATCCTTTGCCTTCTGAAGGTCGGCCAGGAAGTTCTTCTTTGCCTGTCCGCTCTTGTAGTTGCGATACTGCTCTGGGTGCATAGCGAGCTCGAAGAGTTCCTCGTCGTCCTGACCGTAATCCCAGCCGTTCTCGTCCATCTCCTTCTTGAAGTCGTCGAGGGCGTTGGTGAGCAATGTGTGTGCATCAACATCAGTAAACTCGCGGCCCTGCTTCTTGGCGAGCTCTACGAGTTCTGGGTCGATAGTTCCAGGAATCTTACCGCTCTTACCGAGAATCATACCCCACATTGAGTCGTCCATCATGACGAAGCGACCCTTGCCCTGCTCCATGGTGAGGAGGTTCATCAGTGAGATGTTCTTTACATACTGGCTGAATGGGGTTACCAATGGAGGATAACCTACGCGTGGCCATACATACTCTACCTCGTCGAAGAGCTTGATGAGCAGGTCGTCCATAGACAACTCTTCCTCACCCTTCTTCTTGCGGATGTTGTTGATGGTCTGACGCATACCGCCGAGGTCTGCCATCATAGAACCCATCATACCGCCAGGGAGACCGCAACCGAGCAACAAAGAAGACATGATCTTGTTACCTGGGTTGATGAAGTAGCCGAGCCACTCGTCGATGAACTCCTGAGTCATAGCACGAGCCTTCATATAAGCGCTCATGTTGATTTCAGGCACCTCGAAGCCCTCGTTCTTCAGCATGCTGATAACTGAGATTACGTCTGGGTGAACCTTACCCCATGACAATGGCTCGATGGCTGTATCGATGATGTCGGCACCATTGTTGCAAACCTCGAGGATAGAAGCCATAGAGAGACCAGGACCTGAGTGGCCGTGATACTGGATGATGATCTCAGGATACTTGTCCTTAATCATCTTGGTGAGTTTGCCGAGGAATGCTGGCTGGCCGATACCTGCCATATCCTTCAAACAGATTTCCTCTGCACCGGCAGCGATGAGCTGGTCGGCGATGTTCATGTAATATTCCAGGGTATGAACAGGAGAGTTGGTGATACAGAGCGCACACTGTGGAGTCATGCCACCCTCCTTAGCCCACTTGATAGAAGGAATGATGTTGCGCACATCGTTCAGTCCGTCGAAGATACGTGTGATGTTGGTACCCTGCTTAGCCTTTACCTTATACATAAGGGCGCGCACGTCGTCAGGCACAGGATACATACGAAGAGCGTTCAATCCGCGGTCGAGCATGTGAGTCTTGATACCCACCTCGTTGAAAGGTTTGCAGAATGCGCGTACGGCATCGTTAGGGTTTTCACCTGCCAGGAGGTTAACCTGTTCGAAGGCACCGCCGTTAGTCTCTACACGGCTAAAGCATCCCATTTCGATGATAACTGGGGCAATTTTAGCCAACTGATCCTTGCGTGGCTGGAACTTACCAGAGCTCTGCCACATGTCTCGATAAACGAGACTGAACTGAATTTTCTTCTTCATTATTCTTGTTCTTTTTCTTTATATTCGATGTATGAATTTAATTCCAAGGTGCAAAATTAGACAAAAAAATTGAGAAATCGTCCTATTCGCCTCTTTTTTTATATTTATTATGTAATTTACTTCAATATTTCCTTCTTCATCTTGCTGTTCAGCTTCTCGGCTGCAGCATGGGCCTTGGCGTTGGCCTTCATCGCATTGAGCGAGCGGTGGAAACCCTGGATGCGGCCCTCACGATCAGAGAGAGCCAGACTGTCGCCCTTCATATATACAAAGGTGAAGGTATCGCGCTTCGTCTTTCCGTTGATCACCACGCCCTCCAACTCGCGGCGGCCCTGCACCAGGATCAGTTTGCCGTTATAGGCATGCCATTCCGTATACTGAGGCACATCAGGATATTCTACCGGGCTGTCGTCGTCCACATCTTTGTTTATCATCACCCTGCCCACGGCCATCGCCTCGCTCATGCGCTTCAGGGTGAAGCCATACTGGCGCGGCACCATATAGGTTTCTACGATGCTGTCGGGCATATTGGCAAGGATTCTCGCCTGCTGGCGCTTGCTCAGATGCGATACATCGCGCAGCTTCGGCATCACCGGATAGGTCCAGGTGGCCTTCAGCTGGTCCAGGTCTATCACCATGTCGGCACGGTTCTTCTCATCCTTCTCCCCGCATGGCATCACGCAAACCCAGTCGCCCACCTCTACATCTCCAAACACCTGATGGTTGCGAGTGGCATCCAGAATGTTGTATCTTACGGGGTCGCCGCCTCCGTTGGGCAGCAGCACCAGCGCGGTATCCGAGCAGCCCAGGCAGGCAAGTCCGTAGATAGCCCTGTCGCCCTTAGCCGGTTTCGAGAGACTGATGGCGAGTTTCGAATTGTCCATACGTGGTGGTTTCTTTCCCCTGTGACATGCTGCGAGGGTTGTGGCGGCTAGCGCCAGTGTGAGTATTGTCTTGACTTTCATCTTTCTATTCATTATTTCAGATGCAAAACTACAACTATTTTTTGGAAGCACCAAATATTGAATCGTAAAATAATTAAAAAAATAGGTGATATATTTTGTAGTGTCTCGATTTTGCATTACCTTTGCAACCGTTTTTTGGGATCAACATCCCCCTCGTCCTGCCACACACGCCGGATGATGAAAAGAAATAGGACCAACTCAAGAATTATATGCAACAAGAGAATATGACAGACAAGACAAATACACACGCTCTCCCGGTATGGACCGAGGTAGAGTATACCGCATTATGCAAAAACCCGTACCTGTTAACCCCATTCTTCATCCCTAAGGAGGCGAAGTGCTTCACGTGCCGCGAAGATGGCACGAGGGAAGAAGAAAGAATGGTTTTCCTCGTTTTCAAATCTACTGCAGCCCCTGCTGATGCCGAATGGGAAGATGATCCTGTTCCGGGCGAGATGTGGGTGCGAGCGCTGGGCGATGACGATGAGGAGATTGAGCCTGCCAAGGTGATTTACCTGGGTCAGGACATCGAGGATTTCATCCGTGTAGCCGCTGAGGACGACCAGACCATCACCTTCGATTTCTGGTGGCGCCACGGCGAGGTGAAGGTGGAGAAGGCTGAGAAGACGGATGACGGATTCGTATGCCGCAAGGATGATTTCGGCGATGACGGACTGGCTGTTACCCTGATTCCAGAGGACGGCGGCAATCCGGTTGTCCTCCGCCTTCAGATTCCTTACATCGGTTTCTCGCTCTACGATGCCGAGGGCAACAAGGTGCATGGCGAGCTGAGCATTCCGCAGGATAAGGTGGATGACTACACCTACGAATTTGTGGGCGATGACAACAACGACCGTTTCACCCTTCAGCTCGACAGCAACAGGCTGGTTTACATGTGTGTATTGCGCCATGAGGACCATCAGCTGGTGGTTCGCAACCAGCGCGACCGTCTTTCGGTAGTAGATCAGATTCCTACCGAGGGCAAGCTTTCTGAGTTGCTGATGAACACGAATTCTGCGCTCATCAAGAACAGGAATCACCGTTGGCGAATTCAGATTGAGGGCACCACGCTGTCTCACGAGGTTGAGTTGAATGTAGATGCGGCATCTCTGGTAGCTTTTGCTGAGGAGCAGATGCAGAAGGGCATGGAGATTGACGAGCTGGGGCAGCATCTGATGGCACTGGAGCAGAAGTATCATTTCCAGTGGTTCTGGCTGAGTGAGGACGACTGGAGTCATGACAATCCGGTGTTCGACATGTTCATGAAACAGCTTTGTGCCTTTTCGTATGTCAGTCAGAATCCTGTTCAGGCAGATGCGTTGATGGCAAGGAACTACAAGCGTAAGATACGCCGTTACAGCAGTATGCTGAAGGCTCACAAGCGTGGCGAGTTGAATCTTTTTGAGGAGAGTGATGAGGTGCGAGCCGAGTATCTCCGCATCTTCCAGGGTTTCCACCAGCCTTTCGTAGAGGCTTTTGAGAAGGAGGAAGAGGAATAATTTTTTAATTTTTATCCCTCACATCCCTCACTTTTTCTCTTCTCAAAATATTAATCACCTGATAATAAGAGAATTATCTATTCAGGAAAGCGTGATGGATGGACAAAATATTTACAATATCCATCACGCTATCCATCACTAATAGCCTTCATCTATCACGTTTTTCAGCTTATCTTCTTGCAAAAAGCAAGAAGATCTTTGCAGAATATGGTTATGGGACCTGGCGAAAACGGACCACACGTTATACTGCGCTGGCTCACGGATATTACTGCGCCGGGTTACGGATATTACTGCGTCGGGATGCAGATATTACTGCGTCGGGATACAGATATTACTGCGTCGGGATACAGATATTACTGCGTCGGGATACAGATATTACTGCGTCGGGATGCAGATATTACTGCGTCGGGGTACGGATATTACTGCGTCGGCTAGCGCAGACGTATCCGTAGGCTTATTGAGACGGCTGAATTCGCTGACAGAACTACTTGAGTTAGCAAACTGAACTACTTGAATAGCCAGACTGGGATAAAAACAAAGCGGGCGGACCTCTTTTCACGAAGAAGGCCGCCCTGTTTCCTAATTAAACTTTGTTTTGCATTAAAGAAATGCAATGCTTGAGCAAAAATATTTTTATTTCTCTATCAGTCCCTCTACATATTTGCAGAGGATGCCGATGCCCTTGAGGTTTTCGCCACCCTGAGGAATGATGATGTCAGCATAGCGCTTGGTGGGTTCGATAAACTGCTCGTGCATCGGCTTCAGGACCTTGAGGTATCGGTCTACCACCATCGATACGGTGCGACCCCTGTCGATGGTATCACGCTGAATGTTGCGTATCAGGCGCTCATCAGCATCGGTATCCACGAACACCTTCAGGTCCATCAGGTCTCTCAACTTCTTGTCCACCAGCGTCATGATGCCTTCGATGATCACAACCGGTTTGGGGTCAACGTGAACCGTTTCCGGTTCACGGTTGCATTTGATATAACTATAGGTGGGTTGCTCTATCGCCTTGCCAGCACGCAGATCAGCGAGCTGCTGGTGCAAAAGCTTCCAATCGAATGCCGACGGGTGGTCGAAGTTGATCTGATGACGTTCTTCCTCGGTCATCTGCGAGGTATCGTTATAATATGAATCGAGGGGCACCACAGCCACATAATGAGGCGGCAGCACTTCTACGAGTTTCTTCACCACAGTAGTCTTGCCGGAGCCTGTACCTCCCGCAATGCCAATAACGGTCACTTTATCTTTCATATTCTTTCTTCTTTCTATAAGATTTCATCAAACATCTTGCGGTAGAATTCAGCCTTCTTCTCCACTGCCATAGGATAGGCACGGGAACTGGAGGGCATGCGGTACAGACGGAGTCTGCGGCCCTCGAACTGGAATTCTGCATAACCTCCCATTTCAGGCTTTTCCTTGATGCCGAAGTGTTCTGAAAATACCTTCGTGGCAAGCTGGCCGGCTGTGAGCACCGCCCTGCAATGGGGCAGTTGGCGGAGCATGCCGTCGAGATCGGCGGGCTGCACTATCTGCAGGTCCTTGTCGGATGCCGTATTCTTGGTGCGTATCACCTGCTGTGCGGTATCATAGATGGCGACGCCCTTCTCCCTGAGAAATTCCTTAATAGCATCGAGGCGGTAGGTCTTCTTCTCTACATCCACGAAATGGAACTTATCCTGGAAGTAGATAATCCCGAATATCCTCCACATATCATTCTGGAAGTTAGGATAATACCAGGGCATGCACCACCGCTTTTCTGCAGGCGGAAACGTGCCGAGCATCAGCAGCCGCGCATTATCGGGCAGCCACGGCTCAAAAGGATGATTCTCAACCATTTTCTACTTTTTTTCCTTCACCAGGTACATCACTACCGGCAGGTGATCGCTGTAGCCGTTAAGCCATCTGCCGCCTGCCTTGGTACGCAAAGGAGCACCCTTGTACTGGCCCTCCTGCTGGATGAGGTAATCGCGGCGGAAGATGTGGTTCTTCCAGAACTTCAGAGAACTGTAGTCCTTGTGCTTACTATCCTTGTTCAGGAGATTAGGCGTGATGACTATCTGGTCGAAGAGATTCCATGAACCGCTGTAGAACAGGGTTCCCTTGCCCTCCTTGGCCAGGATGTTATACCATGGGTTGTACATATCATCGGCACCCACCTCGCTGATTTCAGCCTTCGCCTTCAGCACCTTGTGCATGCTGGCATCGGTAGGATCATCGTTCATATCGCCCATCACGAACACTTTCATCGCCGGGTTCAGACGGAGCAGACTGTCTTTTACCACCTTAGTTTGGCGCGCTCCGCTCTCGCGATAGAACGGACCGGAGAAACGGCTTGGCCAGTGGCATACGATTACCGCCACATCCTCGCCCGCCAGCTCACCACGTACGGTGAAGAAACCACGGGTCTTGTAGGCAGAATCCTTGGCGAGTTCCTGTACATAAGGCACCAATCGGGTGTTCTTCACCGTGAAGAGTGCCGGATTATAGAGCAGCGCACAATCGATGCCTCGCTTATCGGGACCCTCGATATGGCAGAACTGCATGTTTCTTGCCTTGAGAGGCGGCTGTGCGGTGAGATCTTTCAGCACGTTGGCATTCTCAACCTCAGACAGACCGATGAAGGCACAGCCCACGTTAGGCAGCACATCGGTACCCATGTCGGCAAGTGCACGCGACATATTCTTGAGTTTATTGGTATATTTCATACCATTCCATCCCTTAGCCGGGAGATACTCGTAATCATTCTTACCGGCATCATGGCAGGTATCGAAGAGGTTCTCCTGATTGTAGAAACCTACAGCATACACTTGAAACTGCCTGTTGCCAGAAGCCTGCGACTTCTTTTTCTGTGCTGTAGCGCCCAGCCCTATCATGAGGAGGGCAGCCAGCAAGAGCAAATGTTTCCTCATACTAATAGTAATTATTAATGTTCACCTTATTATATATAATATATATGTTCACCTTAACGCGGTGAGGTAATAGGCAGCAAAGATACCTAAAAAAACCGGAAATATCTCCATAAAAACGAATATTTTTTCAGTTTTCATGCATTTTTAACATAAATAAATTCATTTTTCAAAAAACTTTTTGTTACTTTGCAGCATTAAACACATTGAATCGGAACAGAAGACACAAGACCAGGGACCACGGTAAGTCCCCTTATCGCCTAAACAAGACCTAGCGGGACATATATCATCACTGCTCAAAGAGACTGCTGTTGCCGGTTTATTAATACTTAATACATATAAACTATGCAGAAGAAAGTAAACTTAGCAATGTTAGCGCTCTTCTCGTGTTCATTGGCTATGGCTCAGAACGAAAAGACTGACCAGAACGTAGCACAGGGACTCGACGAAAATGCTTTCACCTTCTCCGAGGCACAGTTGGGCGAGGACGATGACATGTCATCCAATGTCACCATCCTCAATTCTACCAGCAACGTATACGCGAGCCAGGCAGGTTACCTGTTCTCGCCTGCACGTTTCCGCTACCGTGCCTTCAACCAGAAGTACAACGATGTCTATATCAACGGTGCTTCCATGAACGATATGGAGACCGGACAGTTCCGTTTCTCCAACATCGGCGGTTTGAACCGATTCTCCAGAAACGTAGACTTCGCCCTGCCTTTCGAAGCCAACGGCTATTCGATGACCGGCATGGCAGGCTCCAACAACTATGATTTCCGTGCCGGAAGCATGCAGGAAGGACAGTATGCAAGCGTAGGTGTTGCCAACCGCAACTATACCCTGCGCGGACTCTACTCCTACTCCAGCGGTTTCAACGAGAAGGGATGGGCCATCACAGCCGGTCTCACCTACCGTTGGGCTAACCGGGGATACGTAGAGGGAACCATCTACAACGCCCTCTCCTATTTCTTCGGTGTACAGAAGAAGTGGATGAACGGCCACTCGCTGAGCTTCTCTACATGGGGTAACCCGACAGAAAGAAGCACCCAGGGAGCATCTACCGACGAGGCTTACTGGCTGGCAAACGACTACCAGTATAACCCATACTGGGGATACCAGAACGGACACAAGAGAAACTCACGCGTAGTGAACGACTTTGCCCCTTCGGCTATCGCTACATGGGACTGGGAAATCAACGACCAGATGAAGCTCACCACATCGGTGTTCGGAAAATACTCTATGTACAAGAGCACCAAGCTCAACTACAACAACGCAGAGAATCCACAGCCAGACTACTGGAAGAACATGCCATCTGCCAACTACTATGTATGGGGCGACTACAAGAACGGCAACAACATGTATACCTGGGAAAACTGGAACAATGCCGTAAACTACTGGCAGGCAAGCAAGCAGAACCGACAGATTAACTGGGACCGCCTGTACTATGCCAACCAGCAGGCTGCCAAGAACGGACAGGATCTGCTCTACTATGTTCAGGCTAAGCACAACGACAACCTGACCCTGACCCTCTCGTCCGTGCTGAACACCAAGCTGACAAAGAAATCGAACCTGGCAACAGGCATCATGCTCGGAAAGAGTACCAACCAGCACTATCAGACACTGGAAGACATGCTGGGCGGTGCCATCTTCCACAACATCAACACCTATGCCCTGGGCGATTATCCTAAGACCGACCCACGTGTGCAGTACGACCTGAACACAGCCGGTCCTAACAACACAGGCAAACTGGTTTACGAGGGCGACAAGTTCGGTTACGACTATCGCATCGACGTGAATAAGGCAAACGCATGGAGCACCTATACAGCCGAATTCTACAACATGAAGGCGATGCTGAGCGGACGTATCGGATATACCGGAATGAACCGCCGAGGCTACATGCGCAATGGTATGGCACCGAACAACAGCCAGGGCAAGAGCGGCACAGCCAACTTCCTGGACGGTGGCGTAAAGGGAAGTCTGAACGTGGATATGGGCAGAGGTCATGCCTTCAGCATCGGAGCCGGATATGAGCTGCGTGCACCGATGGCAAACACAGCATTCATCTCGCCTGAAATCAGCAACGACTTCGTGACTAACCTCAAGAACGAGCGCATCTTCAGCTCTGAATTCAGCTACCTGTATCGCAACGCATGGCTGAGTGCCAACGTGAGCGGTTACTACAGCCGTATGGAGAACGTTACGGAATGGCAGAACTTCTACAACGATGATGAGAACTCATTCACCTACGTGAGCATGACCGGACTGAAGAAGGAATACTATGGTGTAGAGGTGGGCGCTAAGTTCAAGCTCACATCATGGCTCGACCTGAAGACTCTGGGCGCTATGAGCGAGGCGAAAAACATCAACAATGTAAACGCCGTATACATGCTCTCAAAGAGTGCTGAGGTTTACCAGGACAAGGCTTACGTGATGAATATGCGCGAGAGTGGCACACCGCTCACAGTGGGAAGCATCGGTCTCGATGCCCACATAAACGGATGGTTCGTCAACCTCAATGCCAACTACTACGACCGCATCTACCTCTCTTATTCTCCAAGCTACAGATATGAGAAGACGCTGAAGAACCGTCACAAAGCACACAGAGCTTTCCCAGAAATCTTCCCAGAAGTGATGACGGAGGACGAGACTAGCTGGAGAGAGGACGCTGTAGCCCAGGAAAAGGGTCACGGAGGATGGATGGTTGACCTGAGCATAGGAAAGAGTGTGAGACTGAAGAAGGGTTCACTCAACTTCAACCTCATGATTACCAACCTGCTGAACAACCAGACCATCGTAACAGGCGGATATGAGCAGAACTCACGTTCAAGCTATACACTGGACAGCAACGGCGAGGTGAAGAACCCACGCTACTACCAGTTCTCTAAGAATCCTAAGAAGTATTACACCTGGGGAACCAACGGTATGTTCCAGGTATCTTACAGATTCTAAAGAGCTGCTTCTCTTTAACAATAAAGAACAGGGAGCAATCCCGTTTCTCTATAACAATAAAAAGAAAGAACAATGAAAAAGATAAAAATCATAGCATTGGCATTCCTGGCACTGACTCTGGGGTCGTGTATGGGCGACGGTTATGCTGACCCAGACCTGACCGAGAAGGTGCCTGCAGCTCCATATGGCAACAACAGCCTGAGGGAGAAGAATGTGATCAGCATAGCAGATTTGAAGACCCAGTTTGCCTCAGTTGTCAACAGCTCCACGGATGCCTACAAGCTGATCGAGAAGGACATGATGATCAAGGCGGTAGTGACGGGCAACGATGTCAGTGGCAATATCTACAACCAGGTGAGCGTACAGGATGCATCCGGCGCTATCATCATTGCCATCAACGGAAGCGGTCTGTCGGGTTATCTTCCTGTTGGTCAGGAGATTCTCGTAAACCTGAAGGGTCTCTATATCGGAAGTTACAAGAAGTTGCCTCAGATTGGCGGTGTGAATACCAAGCTCTCAGATGGAAGTCTGGGTATGGGAAAGATAGAGCGTGCCATCTGGAACGAGCACTTCAAGATTCTGAACCCTGGCGAGGCTGATGCAAGCACGGTAGTGCCAGAGGAGTTTGACCTGACAAAGCTTACTGATGCAGCCTATATGGATGCTAACGTGGGCAAGCTGATGACCCTGAAGAAGGTGAAGTTTGCTTCTGCCAACGGCACTAACGTATGGGCGCCAGATGATACCAATACGAGTCTGGAACTGATTGATGCCGAAACGGGCAAGAAGATCAGCAGCAGCAATCTGGTGGTGCGCAACTCGGGTTATTCTAAGTTTGCCAACGAGGTGGTTCCAAAGGGTGTATTCGATATCACCGGTATCTTCACCCGATTCGGCAACACCTGGCAGATTGTACTTCGCAGCACGGATGACCTGAAGGCATCAGAAACAGGCGGTACATTGGAGAAGCCTTACACTGTGGCTCAGGCACTGGAGAAGATCAATGCCGGTACAGCAGGCGATGCTAAGGTTTATGCTACCGGTATCATCGTAAAGGTGAAAGATGTAGATACAGGCCAGTATGGTAACGGTACATTCGTTATCTCTGACGACGGTAAGGATACAGAAGGCAAGACGCTCGAGGTATTCCGTTGCTTCAACATCGATGGTGCAAAGTGGACAGAGGAAACCAAGAAAATCCTTGTACCAGGCAAGAAGGTGGTTGTATCAGGCACCCTGCTTGATTATAACGGCACCAAAGAGATTAAGGGTGGCAATCTCATCTCTATCAAGTAATTACTGATTATCAAAATAGTAACAATATTTAAAAAGACAATAATATGAAAAAGTATATATTTTCAGTTTTGATGGCGGCAATAGCTGCCTTCACATTCAGCAGCTGCGAGGACGTACCAGAACCTTATACACTGCCTACTCAGCCTGCTGGTCCAGGAAACACAGATCCTAACCAAAAGGGTTCTGAAAGCAATCCATATACTGTAGCAGAAGCTATCGCCCTCATCAAGGCAGGTACAGCACCTTCTACAGCTGTATGCGTAAAGGGTAAGATTACAGCCGTAACTTTCTTCAACGAAACCTATAGCAGTTTGTCATATAACATCGCAGACGAGGGCTCTTCAGATGTTATCGAAGTATACTCAGGCAAAGGCAAAGATGGTGCAAACTTCTCTTCCAAGGATGACTTGAAAGTTGGTCAGACTGTAGTAGTAAAAGGAATCGTCAAGGCATTCACGAAGAATGATGGCACTATTGTCAATGAAATCGACAAGAACAGCACTATCATCTCTATCGAGAACACAGGAACTACAACTCCTGATACTCCAGCAACTGGTAAGGGTTCTCTCAGTGACCCATACAACGTGGCAGAAGCTATCGCAGCCATCAAGGCTGGCACAGCGCCTACTACACAGGTTTACCTGACAGGTATCATCTCAGATGTTGCTTTCTATAATGAGACATACAAGAGCATCACCTATTACATCTCAGACGATGGCAAGGGCAAGGACATGCAGGTTTACTCTGGTAAGGGACTGAACGGCGCAGACTTCGCTTCTAAGGAAGAATTGAAGGTGGGTCAGAAGGTTACTATCCTGGGTAAGATCATGAAGTTCACCGACAAGAACGGAAATGATATCATGGAGGTTGACAAGACCAGCTCTATCGTTAAGATTGAAGGTGAAGGTACAGGCGGTGAGGTTAAGCCAGACCCTAAGCCAGATCCAACACCAGGCGAGGTAGCAACAGGCGAGAATGGCGGCTTCGAGAACTGGACGGACAGCAAGCCAACCAACTGGAACACCAACTCTGCCGGCAACGCAAGCCTCACCAAGAGCGAGGATGCCCACAGCGGCAAGTACTCAGTGCAGGTAGCTGGAACTAACAACGCCAACAAGCGTCTCGGCTACAAGGAGATGAGTCTGAAGGCAGGTAAATATACTATCAAGTTCTACGCCAAGGCAGCCACAGCCACAGGTGCAGCCGTATGCCCAGGTCATGTAGCCGTTAATAATGGCACCGTAGATTCACAGAACTACAATTATACCAAGCAGTATGTGAATGTATCCAACACAGAGTGGACTTTGGTAGAGCAGGAAATAACCATAGAGAAAGATGGCACCTACAGCATCGTTATCATGAATGCCATGAAGCCAGGTGCAGCCGTTCTCATCGACGACTTCACATTCTCACTGGGCAGCACAGCGATTATCAAGTAATTCCCCTAGTAGATATTATGTATTAGAAAAAAATACCGATCCCCATCGTCCTCTACACAAACAGAGGCGATGGGGATTTCTTTTTCTTATCCATATTGTTAAATATCAAAGATTTATCCCCCTTTCCTTGCATGTTTCAGAAAACTTTCTTATCTTTGCAGCAGAATTATAAAATAAACTCATAAACAGATAAAATTATGGCAACACCAATCAGAGTCATTCCTACGCTTCACGGCGAGGAAGCAAGAAAATTCATAGAAAAAGCTGAATGGGTGGAAGCTCATCCAGGGCAGACAAAGGCAGATCCAGAATACATAAAAAAAATGAAAGCCTTTTTACGTGAAATGAATTTGAGCTAAAATGACAAAAGAAGAATTATTTTCCATGTGCAGGCTTGAGGAAATTACTCCTCATAAGCTTGCTCAATGCGAACCTTTTGAATGTGAGAACAAAGACTTGAACGACTTCTTTGCTAATGATGCAGTGAAATACGCCAAGCGTTTGCTCGGAAAAACGTATGTCTTTTCCCTTCGAGAAAATCCCCAAACCATAGTTGCTGCATTTACTGTTTCAAATGATAGTATACGAATGACAAATAAGCTAAACGAAGAGTCTAAACTTATCTTCTTGCATGAAACAGAATTAGAAGATAAATGCTTAAGACGCTTCCCTGCAGTTTTGATAGGAAGACTTGCTACCAACAAGAACTTCGCAGGTAAAGGTATAGGAACTGCCGTTATGGATTTTATAAAATACTGGTTTAGATTCGACAATAAAACCGGTTGCCGCTTCATTATCGTTGACGCATATAGCAATGAAGCAACCCTACATTATTATCTAAAAAACGATTTTAGTTTTCTTGTAGAAGACGAAAGACTTGAAGCTAAATACGTCGGGATTGGTATGGGACGTCTCCCACTTCATACACGTTTAATGTATTATGATTTACTTAAGTTGAATGAATAGAGATTAGTAACTCATAAAATCAGGAGGAATAAATATGGCAAGACCAATAAAAGAGACTCCAATTCTCTATGGAGAAGAGGCTCGTAAATTTGAAATGAGAATGCTAAATCCCACACCAGTTTCTCAAGAAAGAAGAGAACAAATCATGCGTGACTACGAATTTCTTCGTGGTAAAGGTGTTAACTGTATTTTCTAGAGTCAAGAATAAGAGGAAGTTATCCTATTTCCAAAATATTTCTTAAAAAGAAGAAGAAATATTTGGTGGTTTCAGGAAAAAAGCGTAACTTTGCAGCCTGAAATTGATAACAGGCTATAATGGGCATGCCCCGATAAGGGACACGAAATGATGCAACGAGCATCCCCATGACGTCTAATTTTAATAACCCAATAAAAATAAAAAAGAAAAATGAAAAAAGGTATTCATCCAGAGAATTATCGTCCTGTAGTATTCAAGGATATGTCTAACGGCGATATGTTCCTCTCTCAGTCTACATGCAAGACTAACGACACTGTTGAGTTCGAAGGCGAGACTTATCCAGTTGTTAAGATTGAAATCTCTAGCACATCTCACCCATTCTACACAGGTAAGAGCAAGCTCGTTGATACAGCGGGTCGCGTAGACCGCTTCATGAACCGTTACGGCAAATTGAAGAAGTAATAATATACCTTTTTTATAAGGATATATTTATTATCGCAAAGATACTGAGTGCATTCCAGCGTAGTTGCATATACGTAGGAATGCACTTTTTTTCTCTCACTACAATTCCTCATACAATCGATTTTCTACATATCTCTATATATAGAAAGCACAAAATCTTTAACTTAATAAACATTATCGAGAATTATGAAGCATACTAAGTTTTTTATCTTCGCGCTCGTTGCTGCGATGACGTTCTCTGCCTGTGGCACTGACGATTCGCTGGAAATCACAAAACCTGATCAGGTAAATGGTGGTAATAACAGTGGCGGAAATACTGGCGGCGGAAATACTGGAGGTAATACAGGTGGAAGCACTGGAGGCAGCATCCTTGGAGATAATACTCCAGGAGTATCTACCAACAAGGCTAACCAAAATATGAACATGCCTACAGCCATTATGCCTGAGGTAGTAAAGAATGCCATCAATGGTTTGGAATTTCCTAAGATTAAAGGAGGATCAAGCTACGTGGTTACTCACATGGCAGATAATGCAGTTAACTTCAGTTCTGAATGGGATGACAATCTTCAAGCACAGCGCTGGACTTGCTACTTCTATTGTGAAAGCAACAAAGGAGGTAACGTGGGACGTACAGGAGAATTCATCAATGACCCAGACATGGCTAAGTATTACCCTGGTATTACAGAGTTTGCATCAACTCCATACCAAAATTCTGGTTATGACCGTGGACACCTGATAGCATCTAACGAGCGCCAAGTTTCTGTTGCATCAAACAAACAGACTTTCTATTTCACCAATATGCAGCCACAATATTCTACCTTTAACCAGAACAAAGGTATCTGGTATGCTATGGAACAGCAGAACTTAAAGAAAAATATCTCAGGAAGAGATACTCTTTTCGTAGTGAAGGGTGGCACTATCGAAAACGGAAACGTAATAGAATATGTTAAAAACAGAAGCCATATTAAACCATCGGAGTACGTAAAGCAACCTCATGATGGATATATCCCTGTGCCAAAGTATTTCTTTGTAGCATTCCTTGAAAAGAAATATAATAAAGAAACTGACAGCTTTAAATACAATGCCTTCGGCTATTGGTTCCTTCACGAGAACAAGGCATTTGATTCGAAAGATAAACTCGTAAACTATATCGTAAATATCAAGACGCTGGAAGACAAAACCGGTATCGACTTCTTCTGTAATCTCCCTGATAATATCGAGCAGGAAGTTGAAAACAAAGACATAGAAGCCATCAAGAATCACTGGGGCTGGTAAATAACAAACAAAGAATCCGCTCTCTCAAATCAATGAGTGAGCGGATTTCTTTTGTTTATATCATCATCTTCTCGGCAACTTCTTGATAGCATGTGGCATGAATGCCCTACCGGTAGCCTTACCGAAGCTAGGAGCTACGGAATCGGTTGCAGCAGAACGGGTCTTCTTACGGGCTCCACTCGGATCGTAACGCACTAAATCGATTTGCATCACATCACCCTTAGCCTTACCTGTTCCTATCATATAACCATAGAACACATCCTGGCCCTTTTCATCACCCAGATAGAAACCATACTGCTTAGCACCTGCATCCATCACATAGGTAGCACCAGAATTATAACGGATATAAATATCACCATTCTTATCGATGTACCAGGTAAACTTCAGAGTTTGGGATTCATAGCTTCCATCATCGGCATAATCCACTTCTACACCATTACCACTGAGCGAGTTAACCTTATCACCCGCCTGATAGAACGTCATCTCGGCAATGAAACTGTAGTTATTGCGAGACTGGCCGTCCTCAGCAAGTTCAGAGAGCATCACAGAGCCTCTCCAGTCGCCTGTAAGAGTCTGAGCCTCCAACAGCAGGTCATCATCCTGAGAGCCGTTAGAACCGTTGTTCCAGTCGCCCTGGTTCCATCCCCAGCCACCATGATTATAGTCATCATACCAATAATAATCATCATACCAGTAATCATCATCATCACATGAGGTAAATGAGAAAGATGCAACAGCTATCGCCATCCACATCCATATCTGCTTAAACTTTTTCATATCAATTTATCAGTTAAGTTATTTATATTCTTATATCTTCTAATTATTGAGCTCTTGAAGAACAGCATTCTTTCTTGAACTCGATGCAAAGGTAGTGGATTTTTCGTCTGCATCAAAGGGGAAAAGGATACAAACTGAGGGGGAAATCCCTATTCTTTCAAAAACAACCGCTTTTTTGATGATATTTCTCTTTGCCTAGAGTGGTATTTCTCTCGGTTTTGATGATATTTCTTTCTCTGTATCAAAGATTTAACACCTTCTTAACACATTGTATCGATATTTTTCGTATCTTTGCATCATAAATAAGTAATTATTCAAAGAACATGCTTTTAGCACAAAGTAAATTCTAAGAATGCGCTCACAAAATGAGTTTCAACAGTTTATTAATTATACGTTAAACCTTTTAAATTATTAAGTTATGAACAAATTTTTACGCTATTCATTATCATTGGTTCTGGCATTCGTAGCTAGCGTTACGTTTGCAGGAACAACTCCTTACAAAGTATTGACTTTCCCTGACGAAGGTACTGAAGGCAAGACAATCAGTGCTTATAACAAAACATGGAAAGCTACAATAGGAGAAGATGTCTGGACTATTGCAAATTTCAACACAAACAGGTGGGATAAAAGTTGGAAATACATCAAATGCGGAAGTAAGAATTTTGAATCTGTTGCTTCTATCACTTCCCCTGCTATTGATCAGCCTATCAGCAATATAGTCTTGACCATCGACAATATTACTAAAGCTAAGATCAATTCTATCAAGTTGCAGGTAGCAACTGATGCAGATTGCAAGAATGTAACTGAAGAAATCCCTGCAACGATTGAAGATGGAGACCTGATTTTCAAGCCAACTAAGTCTACAGCAAACAATTACTATAAATTTGTCTTTGATTGCCAAAAAGGATCAAGTAATGGTTTGATTCAGGTTTCTAAGATTGCATACTATAAGGTAGGCGATGCTCCTGTAATCGTGGACATCACAAATACAGCAGAAACCGCTTATACCATTGCTAAGGCAAAGGAACTGATTGATGCAGGTGAAGGTCTGAGCGAAAGTGTATATGTTAAGGGTACTGTATCTAAGGCTAGTAAAGAGTTAAATGCTAAATTCGGCAGCCTTTCTTACAACATTTCTGACGATGGTACAACAGGAAATGAATTGCAGGTCTTTGGTGGTCTTTCTTTCGATGGTAAGAAATTCACTTCTATAGATGACATCAAGGTGGGCGACGTAGTTGTTGTTTATGGTAAGCTTAAGAAGTTTGGTACTACTTATGAGCTTGATAAAAACAACATTCTCATCTCTCTGAATGGCACAACTACCGGCATCACTAACATAACAACAGATGAAGCTGCAAAGAACGCTCCTGTTTACAACCTCGCAGGCCAGAAGGTAACCAAGGCTTACAAGGGTGTAGTCATCAAGAACGGAAAGAAGATGATTCAGAAGTAATCAAATTCAAAACAACATATCCCTACTACTCCCCCGATATTCATTTATCGGGGGAATTTTTTTGTCAGGCATAACATAAGAAGGAACCACAAGCAAATCAACCAAATATTACCCCTATAACATGAAAAGTGGAATAATTTAATGCAATAACATAAAAAAATACACCTAAAACTACAATATCTCATTTATTTTCACTACCTTTGTTGCGATTAATAAACGTATACGAATAAAAAATGATGAAAAGAAAATTATATATCACCCTATTAGGACTGCTCTCTACCATCATGACAGCAGCTGTACCCTACTGCGATGTGAGAAAGTTCTCTATCACAGACGGACTCGCTGCCAATACCATCTCAGACCTCAAACAAGGTAAAGACAACCTCATGTGGTTCAGTACATGGAACGGACTGTCGTTCTATGACGGCTACAAGTTTCATACTTTCAGAGACAACCCGGATGATATTGACGTACTGTCAACCAACCGTATACTGAAAATAGAACCATCCTATAACAACAACGTGTGGTGTATCACATACGACCACAAGCTCTACGTATACGATACCCACTTCTGCCGGTTCTTTGCTGTAGGACAGAAATTCAACGAACTGTTCAACATCGACCTGCGCGTGAGCCAGGTATACCCATTGAAAAACGGAGCTACATGGTTTACTTCAGAAAATGGAAAATACATCATCCGATCAGCAGGAAGAACCTTTGATGAGCGGAACATAGAACTCATCAAAGTAGGAAAAAAGGGACTCAGAAGCGGAAATGTATGGTACATCCATCAAGATATACACGGAAGAGAATGGGTGCTTACCGACAAAGGCGCATGCATATACAACTCGAAATTTCCAAGCAAACTGCCTTTCAAATGGCTCAGAGGGGTGGGAGAAGATGAGTTCCTGGCAACTGAAGACGGTAAACTGGCAAAATATGACCTGCAGAACCGACTCACCATGATACCAATGCCAGAAGGCGTAACCCGTATCAACGAACTGAAAAAAACAGGTTACCAGCTCCTGCTGGCAACCAATCTGGGTGTGGTCATCTACAACCCGCGCACCTTCAAGTTTGATATCATCAACGTACAGAGCCCGAGTCAGCCTCTGGCAGAGGTAAAGAAGATTTATACCGATGCTTTCGGTATGGTATGGGCATTCACTGACGGCATGGGAGTAACCCTCGTCAATCCGAAGACTGGACAGAAGCAGTGGCTCTTTGCCGACCAGGACGACCCGATGGACCGCACAACCTGCGAAAGCAATTTCATCACACAAGATGAACACAAGACCCTCTGGGTAGTGCCAAGAGGAGGAACCTTCAGTTATTTTGACCGCAAGGCAGGAAAACTGGTGCCTTATCTGCTGAGAAGCAATTCATCGGGCAACTACCGCATACCGAAGATTACGAAATATGTACTCTCAGACCAGGGAATCCTCTGGCTGACAGGCTCTCACGACCTGACACAGGTAGTCTTCAAATATCACCCTTACATTATCAACAAGCTGGATGTGGGCGAAGACGAAGTGTTCTCGGTGAATGCATCGCCAGACGGACATATCTGGGCTGGTTATCACAACGGAGTAATCCAGGTGCTCAACGCATCCTACCAAAGCATCGGATACCTGTCGCCAAGCGGACAGATTGTGCCACAGCAAGTAAACTTCGACGAGAAGGGCATCATGTCTATCCACTTCGATATCAAGGGAAGAGCATGGATAGGAACCAACGGAAATGGTGTCTATCTGATAGATAAAATGCAGGTAAGACACTTTGTTTATGATGCCAACAACCCGTCATCGCTGCCGTTCGACAAGATACAAGACATTGTAGCCGACCGTACCGGACGCATCTGGATAGGTACCTACGGAGGTGGTCTGGCACTTGTTAACGAGGCGGCAGACGGCAGTATCAGCTTCATCAGTAAACGAAACGGACTGCCTTGGGAGAAACAGCACTACGACCGCATACGCCGCATCTGCTGCACCACTACGGGAACCATTCTCGTAGGAACTACAGATGGTCTCATCACCTTCAGTGATGCCTTTACAAACGCAAGAAAGATCAATTACCACAAGACCTACTACATACCGAACGATACAACAAGTCTGGCTGCAAACGATACGAACAATATCCTGGAGCACACCAGCGGCAAGATGTATATCTCGCAACAGGGCGGTTTGATGGAAGAGATTGTGAGCAAATCGCTCCTGCAAGACAACCTGAAGATGAAATACTTCCATGCCATCGATATTAACGAAGGCATCGTACAGGGCATGGTAGAAGACAACCAGGGAAGAATCTGGGTAATCAGAGAATCGAGTATCGACTGCGTAAACCCGAAAACGGGCCAGTGCAATGTGTTTGGACCTAACGACTTCGACTTCAACATGTCGTTCTCGCAAAGCCGTCCTTACCACGATCCGGCAAGCAACAACATCTCGGTAGGTACCCCGATGGGACTGATTACCTTCAATCCGGCTACGCTGAAGAAGAGCAACTACCAGCCTAAAGTCATCTTCAGTTCCCTCCATTATAGCGGAGAGAAGGAGTCGGAACCTATCCTGCACAAGGATAAAGTGGTGATTCCTGCCAACAAGCGAAATATGACCATCAACTTCGCATCGCTCGACTATCAGCGCAAGTATCAGACCAAATATCTCTATCGCATAGATGGTTATACAGCTCCAGGCGTGTGGATATCAAACGGAAGCAGCAATAGCATCGGCTTTAACCGTATCAGTCATGGCGATTACGTACTCAAGGTGAGAGCCACCAACTCTCACGGTGTATGGAGCAAGTATGTGGCAGAACTGCCTATCGAAGTGCGCCCTACCTTCTGGGAAAGCATCTGGGGCAAATTTCTGATGCTGCTTCTGCTCTTCGGTATCGTAGGCGCAATCTTCTATACCTACAACCAGCGCCAGCGCGAGAACGTAACCCACGAGATGAGCGTGATGAAGAACGAGTTCTACAACGATGCAGCCAACCGTCTGAGAACCCCTCTAACGCTCATCGGAGCCCCGGTAAAAACCGTTTTGGATACCGAACCGGGTATCACCCGAAAGGGCAAGGAACTGCTGAGAATGGTAATAGACAATGCCAACGAAATGCTGGTAATGCTGGACAAGGCTCAGAGATACGGCAACAAGGCAGACTTCTATACGAACAGCGGTCTGACCGAGGAAGATTACGACCTGACAGAAAGGGAGAAAGAGAACGGACAGATTGACGACCGCAATGCATCCGACTATCTGGAAGAAGTAAATAAACAGAAAGAAGATAAGGATGAAGAGGCTGAACGACTGGAAGGAATGGGCAAGGAACAGAAAGAAGCACAGGAAGAAACGAAACTCAAAGACCAGACTGTACTGGTAGTTGAAGACAATGCCGACCTGCGCAAGTTCCTCTACAGCATTCTCTCGCCTACCTATAACGTGCTGCTCTCAGAGAATGGAAAGGCCGGTTTAGTGATGGCGCGCAAGGAGATACCAGACTTTATCCTCACGGACGTTACCATGCCTGTGATGGATGGTTTGTCGATGATTCACGAGATCAAGCAGGATACCACCCTCAACAACATCCCTGTGATGATTCTCTCAGCCAAGGCAAGCGTAGAAGATCAGCAGCGAGGCTTTGATGAAGGAGTTGACGCCTATATCACCAAGCCATTCTCTACCCCTTATCTGCTCGGCAGAATAGAGGCTATCCTCACCCAGCGCCGCAACATTCATGTGGATATCATCAGAAAGCTGAAGGAAGCTGGCGATAAAGATGCCATAGCAGCCTTGCGAATACTGCCTACAGTTGTTCCTCAGCCTGCTCTTAACCAGGAAGAAACAAATGCCGAAAACGAAGCGGTTGACCCAAACAGCGAGCTGGCATTTATGGCGGCACAGATGCAGGACAGAACCATGATGCGTGCCTTCAGGTATATTGTTGAAAATGCAGGCAACCCGGAACTCAAGATAGATGATATCTCGAACGAAATCGGTATGAGCCGAAGCGTACTATATAATAAGGTGAAAGCAACGACCGGAATGACACCGGTAGACTTCGTTCGCCATATACGTATCAAGAAGGCATGCGAGATGTTGCGCAAGACAGACGATACACTGAGCAGCATCGCCTTTGCAGTAGGTTTCACCGACCCTAAGTATTTCTCGAAGGTATTCAAGAAAGAAACGGGTATCGTGCCTACTGAATACCGAAACAGAACGCAGGGATAGCCCGCATCATTACAGATGAAAGCAGTCATCATTACTGATGGCTGCTTTTATCTGTATTGACAAAAAGTAATACATATTACAGGACATATCTTCAGTTGTTGCCGAGCACAGTCTTCTTCGTTATCGTACACAGCAAAACGTTCAAGCAAGGAAAAAAGCAGAATAGTCATAAAATTGAGCCATTTTGCTTTGTTTTTTGACCGAATATTGCAAAAAAGTATAAAAATGGGGGGGTATTTGATTAATTTTCCCTTTTTACTGAAAAAAAACTGAGAAAAAGTTTGGTGTTACAAGAAAATGTAGTAGCTTTGCAACAAGTTCTTAGAAAAGTTAAATGATAGATTAATCGTAAACCTCTTTTTCTTTGTTTTTTTGAGGAAAAAGAGGTAAAGAAAAAGAAATGCAGGGTTTGTGAAAATCCTGCATTTTTTATTTTTATAACTTTCATGCAGGCCGTTATGTAGTCTTATAATCTACACACCTTTCTATTCACAAACCCAATTATCAACGGAATCTATATACTCTTAACTGCGATACTATCTACATTATATATATTACGCACAGAACTTTCGCATGTGGTTCAAGTACGGGCTGAAGGCCCAAAAGCTCCTAGCCCAGGGCATCGCCCTGGGTATGATGGCAATCAGCAAGACGCCCTGTAAGGGCAAAAGCTTTATGTTTTGTCTGGAGTTTTAAAGCTTTTGCCCTTACAGGGCGACAGGTTTGCGTCCGTAATTACCCAGGGCGATGCCCTGGGCTAGGGGCTTCTGCCCTTTCAGGGCGTATGGGACAAAACTTGCGAAAGTTCAGTTATGCTTATTCCTTCATCTATGATTTTGTTCGATTTTTAGAATTTTTAAAAAAACTCTTGAAGTATTCTAAGAGAAAAGTAGTATCTTTGCACTCTAGATCACATAAGTTGAGATCGGAAATATAGATAACACATACATAAAGATAAAAAAAATGAGAACTGTTTACGAATTTTCTGTTAAAGACAGAAAGGGAAAGGATGTTTCCCTCAAGGAGTATGCCAACGAAGTGCTGCTCATCGTTAACACCGCCACAAAGTGTGGTTTCACCCCTCAGTATGAGGAACTGGAGAAACTTTATGAGACCTATCATTCTCAAGGTTTCGAAATACTTGATTTTCCTTGCAACCAATTTGGTCAGCAAGCCCCTGGTACAGATGAAAGCATTCATCAGTTCTGCAAGCTTACATACGGCACAGAGTTCCAGCGCTACAAGAAGATCAAGGTAAACGGAGACGATGCTGCCCCTCTCTTCAAATTTCTGAAAGAATGTAAGGGCTTTGCTGGTTGGGACGAGAGCCACCCTCTCTACCCTGTTCTCGACAAGATGTTGAGCGAGGCTGATCCTAACTACAAGGAGAGTGCTGATATCAAGTGGAACTTCACCAAGTTCCTCGTTAACAAGAAGGGTCAGGTTGTAGCCCGCTTCGAGCCTACCACAAGCTTCGATGTCATCGCTAAGGCTATCGAAGAGTGGTTGAACTTCTAATGAAAGATAGAAGTCTCGAACTGAGAATAGAAGCTCTAAATAAAAGAGAATAGAATTTCTAAATAAAAAGCCAGGCTGCGAAAAGCAACCTGGCTTCTTTTATAATGTGACATTGTTATTTCAATATATCTCAAAGAATAATAGTCAACTGTTTGCTATATACTATAAACTATTAACTGTTAACTGAAAATTAGTCAACCTTTGGCACATCCTTGAGGAACTGCTGGATTTCTTCATCACTCACAGAATAATCGTGCAAATCGCCATTGATAAAGCTATCGTAAGACGGCATATCGATAAGACCATGACCTGAGAGACAGAACAGGATAACCTTCTCCTTGCCCTCTTCCTTAGCCTTCAGAGCCTCACGTATAGTGGCTGCAATCGCATGACAGCTCTCTGGAGCAGGAATGATACCCTCGGTCTGAGCGAAGAGCATACCTGACTTGAATGACTCCAGCTGAGGGATATCTACACCATGCAGATAACCATCCTTCAGAAGTTGGGAGATAATCATACCAGCACCATGATAACGGAGACCACCTGCATGAATGTTGGCAGGCTTGAAATCATGCCCCAAAGTAAACATTGGCAGCAATGGAGTGTAACCTGCCTCATCACCGAAATCATACTCGAACTTACCGCGAGTCAGCTTAGGACAGCTCTCCGGCTCTGCAGCAATAAACTCAGTATGGCGCTCGCCTGTGAAGTTGTGACGGAGGAATGGGAAGGCAATACCACCAAAGTTACTACCACCACCGAAACAAGCAATCACCTGATCAGGATACTCACCTGCCATCGCCATCTGCTTCTCAGCCTCTAGACCGATGATGGTCTGGTGAAGTGCCACATGATTGAGCACAGAACCCAGCGTATACTTACAGCCCGGTGTGGTTGTAGCCAGCTCAACAGCCTCACTGATGGCAGTACCGAGCGAACCAGGATGATGAGGATCACGTGTGATAATGTTCTTACCTGCGCGTGTACTCATGGAAGGAGAACCCTCTACAGTGGCTCCAAACGTACGCATGATGCTGGAACGGTATGGTTTCTGCTGCATGGTAATCTTTACCTGATAAACTGCTGCCTCCAGGCCGTAGAGTTTTGCTGCATAAGAGAGGGCTGCACCCCACTGGCCTGCACCAGTCTCTGTAGTGACATTGGTATCCCCCTCCTGCTTACAGTAGTAGCACTGAGGAATGGCTGAATTGATTTTATGAGAGCCTAACGGATTGATACTCTCATTCTTGAAATAGATATGCGCCGGAGTACCGAGTGCCTCCTCAAGGGCGTAAGCACGTACAAGAGGGGTTGAACGGTAGAAGGTGTACTTCTCCAGCACATCTTCCGGAATATCAATCCAAGCGTGCTCTGTATCAAGTTCCTGCTTTGAGCACTCCTTATTAAATACGTGTGACAAATCATCAGCATTCATTGGCTGGTGTGTCTGAGGGTTCAACGGTGGCAATGGCTTGTTAGGCATATCTGCCTGAATGTTGTACCACTGAGTAGGAAGTTCCTGCTCGCTTAAGATGTACTTTTTCTGTCTCATGTTTATATATATATTTAAAATTGTTGTATGCCTGAACAAAGGTACAAATAAAAAATGAAATAAAGAACTTTTTTATGTGTTTTTCCACTATTTTTTTATTTTTATCCAATAAAATAGTTCATTCTACAGGTATTATTTGTTATATAAGTGTATTTTCAGTGTCATTTTTATAAATTCAATCAAATATTACCCCATAAAATACCAAATATTACCCCCTATATTATAATGAAAAGTAGTATCTTTGCAACAGAAAAATTCAAAATGCGTTGTGAAACGCTTATCATCATCTTTTACTTATACAAAAAAATAAAACATTGGAGTTCAATAGGGATATTGAGATTCCAATGTTTTTTTATTCACTAAACTGAAACATATCATCATGTAAAGTAAACATATCATCATGTAAAATTGTCAGATTTCTAACCTTTCAGTATAAATCAACAGTCTATTTTATTGTCTACTCCCACAATTGATACAGAATTTTACTCATAGATTGTAGACACAGATTATTTCTTTTCATTACCTAAATCTATCTGCGATATCTGATTCAACAGATTTACAGCCTGTCCTACAGTCTTCACATCATTGATGCGAAGCATTCGCTTGTTGAATTTTTCCTTCAGAACACAATCTTGAATATGACTGGTAACGTAAGCGAGTATGCGGTTAAACATCTGACTTCTGTAGAACGGACTGTTTACATTGCTCACAAACTGCATCTGCATATAGCCCTGCTTGAGAATAATCTTCTCACAACCCAGCTTCTTGCCTACCCTACGCAGACCTACCACATGCATCAGTTCGTCTGCTTCATGAGGCACAGGACCAAAACGGTCTATCATACGCTTGCGGTAAGCCTCTACTTCCTCATCGCTCTCCAGACGGTCCAGTTCACGATAAAGGAGCATGCGCTCACTGTCACCCGGCACATAAGTCTGAGGAAAATACATCTCCAGATCGCTCTCTATGCCACAATCGTCAACGAAATCATCACCCGTAAGCTGGGCACCTTCATCCATCTTCTCCTGATAAAGATCACAGAACTCCTCGTTCTTCAACTCTGTGACAGCCTGAGAGAGAATCTTCTGGTAGGTTTCATAACCCAGATCTTCCATAAAACCGCTCTGCTCAGAGCCCAGCAGATTACCCGCACCGCGGATATCCAGGTCCTGCATGGCGAGATTGAAGCCGCTACCCAGTTCGCTGAACGTCTCCAGAGCCTCCAGACGGCGACGCGCCTCAGGAGTAAGTGCACTTTTAGGTGGCGCCATCAGATAGCAGAAAGCCTTCTTGTTGCTTCTTCCTACGCGTCCACGCATCTGATGCAGGTCACTCAATCCGAAGTGATGAGCATCGCTCACGATAATCGTATTGGCATTGGAAATGTCGATACCGTTCTCTACAATAGTGGTAGAAAGCAGTACATCATAATCGTAATTGATAAAGCCCATGATGATTTTCTCCAAATCCTCAGGCTTCATCTGTCCGTGACCGATTGCTACCCTACAGTCTGGGATATGCTTCTCGATGAGCATCTTGAGCTCCGGAAGCTTGGATATTCTGTCGCATACGAAATAAACCTGTCCGTTTCGGCTCATCTCGAAATTGATGGCATCGCAGATAACTTCACTACTAAACGTTACCAGTTCGGTATGAATCGGATAACGGTTAGGTGGCGGAGTGCGCATGATACTCATATCCCGGGCGCCCATCAGAGAGAACTGGAGGGTTCGCGGAATCGGAGTGGCACTCATCGTGAGTGTATCGACATTTACCTTGAGCTGACGGAGTTTCTCTTTGGTAGACACACCGAACTTCTGCTCTTCATCGATGACGAGCAGTCCCAGGTCATGCCATTTCACGGTCTTTGATATCAGCTTATGCGTACCTATGAGAATATCAATCTTACCCTCTTTCAGGGCGTCAAGCACCTCTCTGGTTTCCTTCGTTGTACGGGCTCTACTGAGATAGTCTACCCTTACAGGCATGCCTTCCAGACGCTTTTTGAAAGTCTGATAGTGCTGGAAAGCCAGAACGGTAGTAGGCACCAGCACCGCAACCTGCTTGCTGTCGCACGCTGCCTTGAAGGCTGCACGGATGGCAACCTCAGTCTTGCCGAAGCCCACATCGCCACAAACCAGACGGTCCATCGGTCTGCCGCTCTCCATATCCTTCTTCACCTCCTGAGTAGCCTTATTCTGGTCTGGCGTATCTTCATACAGGAAGGAAGCCTCCAGCGTATGCTGCAGATAATTGTCGGCACTGAAGGCGAATCCCTTCTCCCGTCGGCGCTGGGCATAGAGTTTGATCAGGTCGCGCGCAATGTCCTTGATTCGCTTCTTAGCTTTGTCCTTGAGTTTATCCCAGGCACCTGTACCCAGTGTAGACAGGCGAGGCGGAGTACCGGTATCGCTGCGGCGATATTTGCTGATTTTATAAAGCGAGTGGATAGAAACATCCACCTTGTCATTGTTCGTATAGACGATGCGGATCATTTCCTGATAGCTGTTGCCCGCAGGAACCCTAACCAGACCGCCGAACTTGCCGATACCGAAGTCTACATGCACGATAAAATCTCCCACTTCCATCTCCTGCAGTTCCTTCATGGTGAGTGCCATCTTGCCGGCTCTCGCTTTATCTGAGCGCAGGTTATATTTATGAAAACGGTCAAAAATCTGATGATCGGTAAAGAAACAGCACTTCTTGTCATGGTCAGTAAAGCCTTCATGAAGCGTCTTGTCTACCGGTGTAAAACGGATGGCGTAGCGCTTCAGCTCTTCGCTTTCAAAGATATCCTTCAGGCGCTGTTGCTGCTTCTGGCTATCTGCCAATATATATAAGGTGTAACCCTGGAGCAGGAAATCCTCCAGAGTTTGACAAAGCAAATTGAAATTCTTATGGAAAAGAGGCTGTGGAGCGATATTGAAAGGTATCACAGCCGAACTCTCTGACGGAGCGACCTTGCCGAACTCGATACGGAGATGAGCCGCTACTGCCTTCTTGAAATCGAGCGGAGAAACGAGGTTGAGCTCGGTCTTCATGTCATGTCTGATGCGCTCAGCCTCTACCTCAGTAGCTCCCTCCAGCTGCTCGGTAAGGCTCTGCGATGAGAAGCCTTCGGTATAGATCTGACCGATGCGGTCGCAAACGAAAGAAAGGTCTTTCGCAACGACTGGCGTACTTTCGGAGAGGAAATTGAGGAAACACTGCTTGCTGCTCTCGATATGGGCGAGTTCGGGCACGATTTCTATCTCTGTGCGCTTCGCCTGCGAGAGCTGGGTCTCAACATCAAAGGTACGGATGGTGTCAATCTCATCGCCGAAGAAGTCGATACGGAACGGATATTCGCAGCTGTAGGAATAGACATCGAGGATGCTTCCACGCACGGCAAACTGACCCGGTTCATAAACATAATCGGTTTCTTTGAGTTCGAAATCGCGCAGGGTATGAACCACATCGGTCTGAGCAATCTGCTGGCCTACAGTCAGTTTCAGAATCCGTTCATCCAGATTCTGCTTAGCCACAACGAGTTCTGCCAGTGCATCGGGATAAGTGACTACCAGGAAATGTCCTCCCGAAGAGAGGCGCGCCAGCACCTCTGTACGTAGGATTTCGTTCGCTGCATCACGCTGCCCGTATTTCACGGCACGCCGATAGCTGGAAGGAAAGAAGAAGACCTTCTCCTGCCCCATCATCTGAGTGAGATCGTGATAAAAATAGCCTGCTTCATCGGCATCATCCAGTACGAAGAGTACCGAACGTCTCATCTTCCCCTGCAGAGAAGCAAAGAACATCGGAGCCGAAGAGCACAGCAAACCCTGGAGAAAAATGGAATGAACCGACTTCTTCCCCATCAAATCAAAGAGGGCATCCGCCTGTGGCGAACGCCCGTATGTTTTTTCTATCTTTTGGATTTCCATCCAAGTACTGATTAGTGATTACTGATTACTGAGTAGTGATTACAGAGTATTAATCCTTCTTCGGATATTTCTTGAACCAGCCATCCAGGCGCAGTCGCATCACGCCAAAGAAAGCCTCACCAAAGATGCCACCACTCATCTTGCTCACACCTTCACGACGATTAACAAAGATGACAGGCACCTCCTTGATCTTGAAACCTATTCGATGAGCCGTATATTTCATCTCTATTTGGAAAGCATAGCCCTTGAAGCGGATAGCATCCAAATCTATGGTTTCCAATACCTTACGTCGGTAGCAGACGAATCCAGCTGTGGTATCATTCACCTTAAATCCGGTTACGATACGTACGTATTTAGAAGCGAAATAGCTCATCAATACGCGTCCGATAGGCCAGTTGACCACGTTCACACCCGAAATATATCTTGAGCCTACAGCCACATCATACCCCTCATCGTGAGTTGCCGCATAGAGACGAGGCAAATCATTAGGATCATGACTGAAGTCGGCATCCATCTCGAAGATGAAGTCATAGCCCTGCTTCAATGACCATTTGAAGCCCATGATATAGGCTGTACCCAAACCGAGTTTACCCGAACGCTCCAGGATATGCAGACGACCGGCAAACTCATTAGCCATCAAGCCCTTAACAATGGCAGCAGTACCGTCAGGACTTCCGTCATCGATAACGAGGATATCAAACTGCTTTTCGAGACCGAAGACAGCACGGATGATTTTCTCGATGTTTTCCTTCTCATTATATGTAGGAATGATTACTATGCTATCACTCATAACTTCTTATAATTTTAATGATTCTGATTCTATATAATGTAATACAGATGCAAAATTACAACTTATTTTTGAAATAACAAGCAAAAACCCGAAATTATTGGTCCGGATTCTCTACAAAACCCTGATATTTCTTGTCAAGTCCGTTCATGATCGCCTCATAGCTCTTGTTCATCTGGTTCTTGATATTGTCAGCTCCCTTGCCTATCGGCTCGATAGGCTCATGAATAGTGAGCTTCAGAGGATGCCAGAAAGCCCAGTAGATGTCCTTCATGCGAGGCTTCACATCAAAACTGCCATTGATGGTAAGCGGACATACCGGCAACTGCAGTTCATCGGCAAGCATGAAAGCACCGCGGCGGAACACGCCCATGTGCCCCGTAAACGAACGGGCACCCTCTGGGAATACCACCAGCGACATGCCCTCTTTAAGCACCTCGCGAGCACGGTCATAAGAAGCACGGATCTTAGAAGGTCCGCTCTTGTCTACAAAGATGTGGTGCGCATACTCACAGGCGATACCGATGAGAGGCACTTTGCGCAAGCCCTTCTTCATCATCCACTTGAAGTTTCTGCCCAGAAAACCGTATATCAGGAAGATATCGAAAGCACCCTGATGATTGGCCACGAAAACATAACTCTGGTTCTTCTTGAGATGCTCACGTCCCTCCACCTTTACAGGCAGGAGGAGGATGCGGACCCAAAGCCAGGCCCAACATTTACCAGGATAATAGCCCCAGAAATGACCATTACCCAGCATGCATCCCAAAACAGTAATTAAACTGGTTAAAACGCTAGCTACCAACAGGATAGGCAAGCATATTACAAGTTGATACAGACGATATAAGTACTTCATTTTTTATTTAAGAATGAATAATTTAACACTCAACATTTAACATTCAACACTCCTTATTTTCTCTTTAATGTGATGACCACGATTTCTGCCGTAGCCCCTATGCGGATTGGAACGGTACCGCCCAGACCCGATGTGGTATAGAGCTGGCAACCCTCCTCCTCGAAGAGGCCGTAATCATAAGGAGTGAACATCGACGGACGCAAGCCCAGAATACTGATCTGCCCCGCATGCGTATGACCGCTCAGCGTAAGCTGCGGTGCTACGACCAGCGAATCCTTCCTGTCAGGTCCTATCACATCGCCATCCTCATCCTTCTCCTTATTAATAATAGAAGGCCAGGTCTCGCGCCATTGCTTCGGAATATGCTGCAGCATCAGTACGAAAGAGCCCGGTCTGATGCCATACAGCGCCTTCCTTACGTTGGTTCGCTTTGGCTTGTCATAGTTCTCTGTACCAGCCACATAGATGCTGTCAGCGCCTCTATGCACCGCCACATGCTCATTCATCAGCAGGCGCCATCCGCAACTCCGCTGGAAGTCCTGCATCCGTTTCTCGAGCGCAGCTATCTCCTGCTCATCATCTACATCCATATAATAGGTGTAATCGTGATTGCCCAGCACACTCATCACGCCGTCTCTGGCTTTCAGACTGCTGAGCAGCGCCTGATACTCAGGCAGTTCATCGGGCGTAACATTCTGTAAATCACCCGTAAAGCAAATCAGATCAGGCTTTTCGGCATTAATGCTGTCGATATCGCGCTGAGGCAGATGACCACGCCAGCCATAGTATGACCCGAGATGGATATCGCTGAACTGAACGATGCGATAGCCCTCGAAAGACTTCGGCAAATTAGGTACATAGATGGTGATACGCTTGACTTGCATCTTAGGAAAACCTTCGGTAAATCCGTAGATGAAGCAGAAGAACGCCACCGCTCCCACTACCAGTCCGAGGAGCTTGCCCCAGTTGCGATGGCCGTGAAGGAGCCTCATACAGCACCAGCCGAAAACACTGAACAGGCTGAAGACAAACTGCGGAACTGCACATACTGCCATCATCACAAACCAGATGTCGATGAGCACCGGATTGCGTGGCAGGAAGTTGGGCAGCATCGTGATATACGCGCTGTAGGCGATAACCACAAGAGCCGGCAACCAGAAGAGCACCCGCTGCCAGAGACTCTTCAGCCATAACTTGCCATACCTTTTATATATCCACAGATACGGCAACAGGGTGAATACCACTACGGGTATCAATATTCTTGCTATCATTTCTTGATCAAACTTGATTGAAGATACGTTTTTATTGCCTGCACGGGCACTCCTCTGCGCTGTGCATAGTCGCGAAGCTGGTCGTCTCCTATCCGTCCCAGTTCGAAATACCGCGACTTGGGATGTGCAAACATCAGCCCCGAAACACTGGCATGAGGCGTCATCATTCCGCTTGTGGTGAGCCGGATGCCCACTTGACTCATATCGATGAGCTGGTCGATGATGAAGTTGGCACTGGTATCGGGCAGTGAAGGATATCCTATAGCCGGACGGATGCCCTGATAGCGCTCCAGATGCTGGTCTTCGATGCTCAGCTGCTCGTCGGGAGCATAGCCCCAGATGCTGCGTCTCACCTCTTCGTGCAACTTCTCTGCCGTGGCTTCAGCCAACCGGTCGCAGAGTGTCTGTGCCATCATATTGAGGTAGTCGTCCGAGCGATATTTCTTCTCCAGACCGCCATCTACCGTCGTACAGAAGATACCCAGCCGGTCTGTTATTCCACTGTCCAGAGGACGGATGAAATCAGCCAGACAGAGATTGGGTTCTCCCTGAGCCGCCGGATGCTGCTGACGGAGCATCGGGAAGCGGACTTTCTGCCCTTCCAGCCAGATATCATCCCCCTCGCTGTTCGCCTCGAAGAGTCCGAAGACGGCATAGGTATGATATTCGCCTTCCCATGAATGGAGCATATCGAGCGCCTCAGCCTTCATTTTTTCCTTTTCCTCTCGAGGTTTGCCGCTCAATCCCCAGGCATGATAAAAGTATAGCCAGTTGATATATGGCTCAATTTCGCTTATATTGTATACTATTCTTCGCATCCGATACGATATTTTATTTTACAATCCCCGTAAGATTTCCCTTTTTCAGGAATTGTTTCTGAACTCCAGTTCCTCTCCTCTGCTGGCGGCATCAAACACGCCTTTGTTATAGATAAGATGACCGTTGCAGAAAGTCTGTTCCACTTTCCATGCAAACTCATCACCCTCTACAGGGCTCCATTTACACTTGCTCTGAATCACCTCTGCGGTCACCTTCCAAGGTTCTCCCTTGCGCACCACAACGACATCTGCCTTATAACCCGGACGCAGGAAGCCGCGCTGACTGATATGGAACAGACGGGCTGGATTATGGCACATCAGTTCAACCAGGCGCTCGATACTGATTACCTTTTCGTCAACAAGTTTCAGCATGCTTACCAGCGAGAACTGTACCATTGGCATACCTGATGCAGCCTTGGCACAACCGCCCTGTTTATCCTTCAACTGATGAGGAGCATGATCGGTACCTACTACCGTTATTTTACCATTACTCAGCGCCTTACGCAAAGCTTCGCGGTCAGCATCGGTCTTTACTGCAGGGTTGCATTTAATGCGTGCGCCCTTCACAGCGTAATCTTTATCCGAGAACATGAGATGAGCCACAACAGCCTCGCCTGTAATATTTTCATCCTTACCAAAGAACTCCAGTTCCTTAGCCGTAGTAACGTGGGCGATATGGAGATGCGCCCCGCTTTCCTTAGCCAGCTGCACCGCCAGACGGCTGCTTTCATAGCAAGCCTCCTCGCTGCGTATTTCCGGATGATGTTCTACGGCAGGGTCCTCACCCCATTTCTGCTTAGCCAGCTGCATGTTGCGGTTGATGATTTCGGTATCCTCGCAGTGGGTCATCACCGGCAGGTCCAGCTCTTTCGCCTTCTTGAAGATAGCCTGCAGCGCCTCATATTTATCCACCAGCATATTGCCCGTACTGGAGCCCATAAAGAGCTTGATTCCCGGAACATGATGCGTATCGAGCTGCTCAAAATCATTTACATTATCATTGGTAGCACCAAAGAAGAAACTGTAGTTCACATGACTCTTCTCAGCGCCCAGCTGCCGCTTTGCCTGCCAGGCCTCCAGAGTGGTAGTCTGAGGTACCGTGTTAGGCATCTCAAAATAACTGGTCACACCACCAAAGGCAGCAGCGCGGCTTTCGCTCTCGATGTCAGCCTTCTGCGTAAGTCCCGGCTCACGGAAGTGAACATGATCATCAATCACACCCGGCAAAACAAAACACCCCGAGGCATCGATGACTTCATCGTAATTGCCACGGGGTGCCTCGCCTTCATATATCTCCTTGATAAATTCACCATCCAACAAGAGGTCGCCCACAAAAGAGCGACCCTCATTTATAATGGTTCCATTCTTGATTAATTTCATATTACTAAACTTATAAAATGAAGAGTTTTACAAGATGTTAATGCCCAAGACTTTGAAAGAGCCCTGTTTCTACTCCTGACCTTCTTGCTTTTCAGGAATCGTAGGCGCAGCCAGTTCGTTGGCTGTAGGTGCCGGAGCCGCATCAGGATTTACCTGTGGAGCCGCTTCCATCTCTGGCTGCATGCCGCTCTGCGCATCTCGTGTACCGTTCATAATCTCCTGATTCTCTTGAGCTTTCTTATAATAGTCCTTTACATAAGGATCATTCTTGAAATAGTCGGTAGCCTTGCTCATGATATCCTCAATCCAAGGAGAGAGCATCGGATACTGGTTGCCCATTGTAACGAGGAAGAAGACGCCCGGTCCCAGCACATTGTTGAAGTTGTCGGTAACAAACGAAGTGATGAGCTTGTCTTCCTGTTCAGAGAGGCGGATGGATTCCTCGTTCAGATGCTTGTTGACAGCCACCATATCGCTACCGTTCATGATAGCCTGGTCGTGCTTGTGTACCAGTTCGCGCAACTGATTCTGAATCTGCTGGTATTTCTTGAAGAATCCGAAGAGTTTATCGTTCATAGGAGTACCGCTTACCACCTGCTGTGTATCATCGAGCTTCACCGTAATGCTTCCACTCTCCAGCACCAGCGGCAGCACAGGGTCATCATCCATGAAGATATTCGCCATCTTCATAGAGTCGACAGAACCCTGAAAATGGAACTGTCCGTGCACTACATCGCAAGAATCCACGTTCTTGAAATCGTTGTTTTCCAGTATCTTAAGGTACAGCATGCGTCCGTCCAGAGTACTTACGTTAGAAATACCCGAGATATCGTAACTGTTGGCACAAGATGCAAGTGCCATCAAGGCAATGAATGCGTAAAATATTCTATTCATAAGCTATCTATATCACTTTCGGTGAACAAAAGTACAATCTTAATTTGAACTGACGAAATAAATTGCAGCAATTTAATTCATTCTTACAAGATTTATGTTTTGTTTGCACTCCTATTGGCCACCGAAAGCTTTTTTCTCGTCCTTTCTATATTACTGATTGTTTTCCTTCTTCAGTTCATGAGAGACGCGATGCGTGGTATACAGTTCCAGCAGGGCTGCGATGAGAAGGAAGACTACCCACTTATTATAGAAATAGGTGATATAGGTCTCATAATTCTCAAACCAGCGGCGCAGGAAAGCATACACCGTATCTACCATCGAGATGCCTGAGAGCACGAAGAAGATGTCTGCTACATACTGCATGCGCTTCAGGCGGTGGATAACCAGCGAAGGTCCCTCATAGAACTGCATCGCCTGCATTACACTGAAGAGTATGGTGCCCAGCAGGAACCCCCAGCTCGTTACCTGCACCAGCTGCGGATGTGAAAAACCAAATGCGAAGCAAGCCGCACCGACAACCATCAGCACGCCGCCCAGCAAGAAAATAGCACTTTCCAGTTTACTCAATTGTTTCATTTTCGTCTTGTTCGTTAGTTTTTTCCGGAATATCCGAACTCAATACAAAGATATCTTCATCATCAGCCTTCATGAAATAACGCTGGCGGGCTATCTTCTCAAATGCCCGCGCACCATGCTGCATATCGCGCAGGGTACGCTTGTCGTTTTCATACTGCTCATGATACTTTTCTATCTCCGAACGGAGCGTAGCTATCTCTATCTGGTACTTAATGTGCTGTCTTACACTGTTGTCGTCAACTACACCAACTACCAGAACACCCGCTACAATCACTATAAGATACTTATAATGAGCGAGATAATTCCATATAATACCAAGTTTTTTACTCATTTCTTCCGAATTTGTTTGCAAAGATAATATTTTTTTGTTATCTTTGCATCATCAATTAAGAAAAAATAATGGAAGAGTATATAGTTTCTGCAAGAAAGTACCGTCCGATGACCTTCGATTCGGTTGTCGGACAGAGTGCATTGACCACCACTTTGAAGAATGCAGTGAAGAGCGGCAAGCTGGCGCACGCCTATCTTTTCTGCGGTCCGAGAGGTGTGGGCAAAACCACTTGTGCCCGCATTTTTGCGAAGGCAATCAACTGCGAGCACCCTCGTGAAGACGGCGAGGCATGCAACGAATGTGAGAGCTGCCGTGCCTTCAATGAGCAGCGTTCCTACAACATCTTCGAGCTGGATGCCGCCAGCAACAACGGTGTTGACCAGATTAAGGTTCTGATGGAGCAGACCCGCATCCCGCCTCAGGTGGGCAAGTATAAGGTGTTTATCATCGATGAGGTCCACATGCTCTCTACAGCCGCCTTCAACGCCTTTCTCAAGACGCTGGAAGAGCCACCTCAGCATGTCATCTTCATCCTCGCCACTACCGAGAAGCATAAGATTCTGCCTACCATCCTGAGCCGATGCCAGATTTACGACTTCGAGCGAATGACGGTAGCCAATACCATCAACCACCTGAAGATGGTGGCTGAGAAGGAAGGCATACAATATGAAGAGCAGGCGCTCGCCGTGATAGCCGAAAAGGCTGACGGAGGTATGCGCGATGCCCTCTCTATCTTCGACCAGGCTGCCAGCTTCTGCATGGGCAACATCACTTACCAGAAGGTGATCGAGGACCTGAACGTGCTCGACAGCGACAACTATTTCCGTCTGGTAGACCTGGCTTTGGAGAACAAGGTGGCAGAGATGATGGTAACACTCGACGGCATTCTGAGCCGCGGTTTCGATGGCGGCAACATGATACAGGGGCTTGCCCAGCATGTGCGCAATGTGATGATGGCGAAGGATCCTCAGACCCTGCCTCTGCTCGAGACCAGCGACGACCAGAAAGCCAAGTTCCAGGCTCAGGCCCAGAAGGCACCTACACCTTTCTTATATAAGGCGCTGGAACTGATGAACCAGTGCGATATCCATTACCGCGCCAGCAGCAACAAGCGATTACTGGTAGAGCTCACCCTGATACAGATAGGCCAGATTACGCAGCCCGAGGATCAGGATGTGCCTAGTGCGGGGCGTACGCCCAATAGATTAAAATCCCTGTTTCAGAAACTCCTGGCTCAGTCTAAGCTTGCCTCTCAGGGTGCAGGTTCTGAGCCTTCCGGCAGCAGCGAAAACCGGTCATCACAGCCGGGAGCGTCTGCTGCTACAGCTACTGCTGTGCCTTCGTCAGGGGCACCGACAGCCGCTTCTGCAGCCTCCAATGCTGCATCTTATTCTGCATCTGCCACCGCAGCCGCATCTGCCTCTCCAGAAGGCTCAGCCGCTGTCGGAGCTGCTACTGATGCTGCATCGCCTCACAAGCCACGACTCAAGAATATCAAGCTGGGCGGCATAGGCATGACTTTCTCTAACCTGAAGAAGAGGGAGGAGAACCAGCGCCGCCTGCACAGTCCGTACGATGATGCCAATGAGGAAAAAGCGACCATCACGGGCGACCAGAACGAGTTCACCCAGGAGCAGGTGGAAGCAACATGGTTCAGTATGTGCATGAGAATGCAGAACAAGCTGGATTTCATAGGTTTAGCCAACCGCATGAAGAGTATCGTACCGAAGATAACCAACTATCCGCAGATAGAGGTTATCATCAACAACCAGCTCTTGCTAGACGACGTTTTGAACATCAAGAACCGCATTCTCAAGACTTTCGTCTTAGGTCTTCACAACAGCGAGCTGAGCATCAGCTACCGCCTTGCCGACCAGGAAGAGGTAGGCAAGGTTCTGACCAAGAATGAAGTTCTGGAACTTCTTATGGAGAAGAACCCTGCGATGAAAAAACTCACAAAGGACCTGGATCTGGTCATGACATAGAAGATACTCCACACGATACGAAATTCTCCACTCCATGTAGGACAACCTATACGGAGTGGAGAAACTAGTACTATCTTCCCCCAAATGCTGCCATTATACCCGGGCGTATGATGCCCAAGAGGTTATTCAGTATTCAGTATTCAGTTTTTTTCGCGATAGTTACCTTTTATACGGTTACAAATTGTAAGTAATTATTTTATATTATATATATATTATTATATATATATAATATACTATCTATACAGAGAGTGGTAACAACAGCGAAAAAAACTGAATACTGAATACTGAA
>ENA-UONW01000623-UONW01000623.1-human-gut-metagenome-genome-assembly--contig:-CS52-NODE-623-length-50881-cov-8.244560_pt1 | contig 50881 bp, 52 predicted proteins | sample MGYA00242463_ERZ724010 | MGnify/ENA metagenome assembly ERZ724010 | reverse complement strand
TCCGCATAGTGGAGGTTTGCGAGATAGGGCATCCCTCCGGCAAGCAGGTACTTTTGGAAACACTGCTGGATGGATGCATCGGGAGCAACCAAACGGTACAGCTCCATGAACTCTCCGAATGAGAACGGATAGATCACAAACTCCACATAGCGTCCACCCAAATAGGTCGCAAGCTCACCGGACAGCAGCTTTGCATTGGATCCGGTGATGTAGATGTCACAGTCCAATGAGACGCGGAAAGAGTTGATGCACTTCTCCCAGTCCTTGACCTCCTGAATCTCATCGAAAAAGAGGTAGACCTTGCCGCCGATCTCCTTGGCGCGTTTGCTGATCTCGTCGTGCAGCGCCTGAGCGGTTTGCAGGTGGGAATAGCCCATATCTTCAAAATTGATGGAGATAAACTGCGTCGGGCTGACACCGGACTCCGCAAGCTCCTGCTGGATCAGCTCCAACATGACCGACTTTCCGCAGCGGCGGATACCGGTCATGACCTTGACCAGCTCCGTTCCGATGAACGGACGGATACGGCTCATATACAGTTCGCGTTTAATCATAAAGCTTCACCCTCCTTCCGTGGCTGACCACAGTATATCACATTTACGATTGAAGCTCAATGGAGAAATTGCAAAATATAAGTTATAACTGATAAAATACAAAATTCGACAAATGATTTCAGATAAGGCTTTGCTATTCAAGCAAAGCCCTGCAAAGGTAAGATTCCACCCTTTATTGGCACACGAAATGCCGTTATCACAAGGCGGAGTGGCAAGATAGGAAGGAAAGCCAAGCGACGTACTGGCGATATTTTTCTCCATATTCGCCCCGAAATGCAGCAGAAAATGAAACAACCATCGGCATATCCGTTGGACGGTCATGCCGATGGCTGTGTGTTCCATCAGAGCTTTCATTCGATTTTGGGGGGGCGGTAGTAGTGTGTCATTTTCGCGTCTGCAATCCGATTTTCCATACACCATTTTTACACCATTTCGGCGTGGAGTAGTATGGAATTGCATAAAGTTATATAGTGGAAATTTGTGCAGAAAATACGCTGAAATCAAGAATTATCGGTATTTATGGAGTACTATTGAGATATAGAATCAGGTGAATCGCCCTCGATACCTAATTTCATAGTTTTCTCTATCTCCTTATTTTTCAAGGGTTTTCGGCACTTGAACGGCGCTTACTGTACCATTACTGTACCATTTTGGTTTTGCTGCACTTTTTCAAATTGTAATACGGCTTTTGACATGGAATCATTCGTCACATGAACATACCGATCCATTGTTGTTTTGATGCTGGCATGACCCAGCAACTTTTGCAGCACCTTTGGCTGCATACCGCTTTCGATTGCTCTTGTAGCATAGGTATGTCGCAGGGCGTGCATACAAAAGTGTTTGATCCCTGCTTCATCGCAGAGCTTATATAAGTGGGTATCATAGGAACTGTTCTTCGCTGGCTCTCCTGTTCGCCAGTTGATAAAAACAAGATCACGCATGACCATACGAACCGTGCGTAATATAAACCGTTCTTTCTTTGGCAGATACCCTTACCGCATTCTTTGCCTCGTAAACTTTTACCCATTCGGAAGCTCCTTTCTCACTATGAGAAGAAGCCCCTATGCATTTTATAATTGTAGCACAAGGGCTTTCTTTTCTCAATAGTGAACTTACCTTCAAATTGCCATTGTACGGCTGATGTACTCTTCAAACTCCCGGCGCTTTACCAGTTTCTTTGTGCCGACGAAAAGCACGAACGGGCAGTTGGGCGTTCTCAGCATACTGTCGATCTTGTTGATGCCGATGTTGCTGTATCTTTGTTTTGCCGACTTTTCCAGATCAACTGAGCAATGAAGTTTGTCTTCCCGAAAATCTCATCCATAATCAGGCGAAGGTATGTTACTTCGATATCATCAATGCTGATGAAAATAACGCCATCATCCGCCAGCAGCTTCAAGCGCGGATACATCATGCACAGCCGCTTGTCGTGGCGGATCAATGTTCCTGCTGATTTTGATACAAAAAGCCCTCTCCGGCACAAAAGCGCCGAAAAAGGCTTAAAATCAAGGGCTTCCGAGGTCAAGTGCTGACTTCGGAAGCCCTTTTTTGTTTATTCGATTGTGGGATTCCAGCGTTCAGACGCTCGGCAGCGATGTGGCATAGGAGTCTTGCGGTGTACGGATTTTGGAATAATACCGACGCCGGGGATATCTGTTTGCTATGTATCGGCTTGCGAGTATCTTGTTTATGCGCGCTTACGCTTCCTTTGCTATTACTTCGGGGCCGATGCCAGTGGCGACGACCTTGTCAAAGATCTCGCCGCACTTTTTCTTGCCGAGCAGTTTTATGGGGTACTTGAGCAACTGAGGCGCAAGCTACTTGATAACGGCGGCGGTATCGGGATTGTCAAACAGCTCCTTGACGGTAAGCTTTCTGAAATCCATGGCAATACTCCTTTTCGTTATTGCGGGGAGTTGCCCTGCGGATGCTCACATTATAGCCTCAATCCCACAAAACGGCAACAGATTGACAGACAGGCTTTCATTTAAGCGTACTGTTGGGTACGTCGAGCACAATGTCGGACATAGGGAAGGACGCGCAGGGATGGATGTAGCCAAACTCGATATCGGCTCTGCGGCGGCCGTCGGTCTTTTCCGGAACAAAGACCTTACCCGAGATGAGCTTTGAGCGGCACCATGAGCACTCGCCGCTGCGGCAGCGGGAGGGAGCGACGATGCCCGCACGCTCGATGGAGGTCAGCAGCGGCTCATCGGCGGAGGCGGTGATGTCGTATTCCCTGCCGCACTGAATGACCTTAAGGTTGAAGGTCTTGCCGCGGATATCCTCCGGGTAGCCGGGCTGATTCCACGGGTCCTTTATCATGCCGAACAGCTCACGGCGCACGAACTTGCGGCGCAGGCCGAGCTTTGCGATCTCGCCATCGAGGAAGTTGTACATCGCCTGCGGACCGCACATGAAGACGCTGTACTCCTCGCCACCGTACTTTTTGATAAGCTCGGCGGTGATGAAGCCGTGCTCATAGCCGGGCTTTTCCTCGTCGGACAGGACATGCACGACGTGTACCTTGTCGCAGGCGGCACAGACCTCGTCAAGTTCTTTCTTGTAGACAATGCCGTCTTCCGTGCGTGAGCCGAAAAGTATCGTCAGGTCGAAGTCCTCAAAGCCGTCGCGGATGGCGTATGCCATGCCCATGAACGGAGTGATGCCGGAGCCGCCCGCGAGTGCTACGACCTTCTTCGCGTCGCGCAGGCGCTCATAGTAGAGGTGACCCTGCGGCCCGGAGATAGTGACATGCTGCCCGACGACCCAGTGATCCTGAATGTACGGGCTGACAAAGCCGGCGTCGTCGCGCTTGACGGTGATGTTGTATTCGCCGCGTTTTGCCCACGCCGGGGACGAGCAGAGCGAATATGAGCGCGTGGTCACGGTGCCGCCTATGGGGACGCATACGCTGATGTACTGCCCGGCTCTGAACGGGGCGAGGGCGGAGCCATCCTCAGTCTTGAGGACGATCGTCTTTGCATCGGCACCGTTCCGGCGTATCTCGGCCACGATGACCTCCTGCTTCTCCGGGTGGCGCTGCTTTGCCTTTTCGTTGGTGGTGAGAGTTTTCGGCAGCGGAGCGGAGGAGGCCGCCTGTATCGCCTTTTCGCGCACCTTGGGCATGTTCTTGAACCTGAGCATATCAAGCGCGCCGATCATGCCTACCTTGTAATTGAGCTTATCTGCCATCTTCTCAAGCCTCCTCTTCTTTCATTTCTGCGAGAGTCTTTTTTGCGAGCGTATCTCCGCTGAATATCGCGGAGTTGTAGCCGTCGCCGCGGATGCTTGCCGCACCGACAAACTTCAGTCCTTTTACCGGAAACTCTGTACCCATCATCATCATTCGCGGCATCATGTTGTCCCAGTCCTTCAGCTCGAAACCGTAGGCCGCGCCCTGAGGAACGTTGACATAGTTGCACATCGTCCACGGCGTCGCGATCTCAAGCTCCTCAATGTACGGGGTGACGGTAACGCCATAGCGCTCCTCGAAAAGCTTTATCAGCTTCTCGGCAAAGGCGGTCTTCGTCTCTACGTAATCATCCGGATCTACATTTGCCCAGTCATCATCCATGAAGGTGCTTGTGAGGGAGACAACGCAGGTACCCTCCGGTGAGAAGCCGGGGTTCACAACGTTGTAGCACACCATGACCTGGTTGCAGTTTGTCGCGATGGTTTTTCCGGATTCGTACTCCTTGGCCGTGTCGGCAGAGGTCGGGAGGAAGACGGTGTAATCGCGGATTCCGAGTTCCTCGGCGCTCCTGTCAAGCCCCATGTATACGACGAACATTCTCGCCGAATAGGTGCGGGCATTGCCAAGCTTCACCATGCGCTCCGGTACGACCTCCGGCGGGCACATCGTGGCGTACACCATGTTCTGGTTCATGTTGCAGAGAATGTGTTTTGTCTCGACCTCGCCGCAGGTAGTCTTAACGCCGCGGACGGTCTTGCTCTCATCGAAGAGTATCTCAGTCGCGGTGCAGTTCATCCACACCTCGCCGCCCATGCTGCGGAAGCATTCGAGCAGCCCTGTCGTCAGCTCGTTGCTGGTCTTGTCGGGTATCCACGCGCCGTGGTTTACGTACAGCCAGAGCATGTTGACGTACTGGAGGAAGGACAGATGGTCGGCGTCGACGCCGAGATAGCCCCAGTAGGTGTTCATTATATCCTGCGCGAGCTTCGGCATCTTCATCGCCCTGAACACACGGTTGACCGTGTAGCTGCCCAGCCGCAGGAAGTTGGGGAAGTGCTCCTGCATATACTTCGGGTCTGTCTTGCCCGCGACGCTCAGAGAGTAGTCGCCGGCGGCGTGAAACTCCGTGCCGAGGTCGAACAGATCCTGTATGGATTTGCGGCAGCCGGGCACAAGACGCTCCATCTCATTGACAAACTCCTTTACCGTGCATGGGAGGGTCGCGTCGATATGCGTCCTGCCGTCGGAGGCGGTGGTGATAACGCGGAAGTTATCCGGAACCATGTGCCACGGAATGTCAAGGCCGAACTCATCACAGGTCCTGCGGCAGCCGCCGGGGTTTTCCTTTGTGCCCCATTCGCAGATCTCGTGCAGCGCCGTTTCAAATTCAAAACGGCCTCTACGGAAGCTTGAGGCGCAGCCGCCGGGCATATTGTGGCGCTCGATAAGCAGGGTCTTTTTTCCACCCTTTGCCATGCGGCAGGCTGCGGCAAGACCTCCGTTTCCGGCGCCGATCACAACGGCATCATATTTTGGCATCAGTATCTCCTCCTTAATTTGTGGTAATACCACGTGTTTGTACTGTGCATTTTATAACAATCACCGGCAAAAGGTCAATGCTGTTGCCGTATTTTCAGCGGAATAGTCAGCATTACGCTTGACTTTTAAGCATCTTGCAGGTAAAATTTGAAACGTGGAATTTGGTATGACCACAGGCAATCCGCGTTTGGGAGGCAAATATGGGGTTCAATAAAATAGTAGCGGTGTCCATGACGGAGCTGTTCGTGCAGCAGATTGAAAACATGATACTCTCCGGGGAGCTCACTATCGGCGAGCAGCTGCCGCCGGCGCGGGAGCTGTCGGTAAAAATGGGCGTCAGCAGGACGGTCATTTCCGCGGGGCTTGTGGAGCTTGAGAAGCTCGGCTTTGTTGAGATTCGCACGCGGCAGGGCGTGTTCGTCTGCGACTACCGGCGTAAGGGCAGCCTTGAGACGCTTATCGCCATCATGCGCTATAACGGCGGCGCGATGAGGAAGAACGAGGTAAAATCCCTGCTCGAAACGCGCGACGCGATGGAGTGCCTGTGCCTGCGCCTTGTGTGCGAGAAGAACGACGTGGCCGAGCTTGAAAAGCTCAGTCCGATCCTTGACAGCATCCGTGACGCACGCAACGCCGACGAGGCCGCAGAGCGGGTATTCAGCTTCCACCATGAGCTTGCGATAATGTCCGGCAACGTGCTGCTGCCGCTGCTATACTATTCCTTTAAGACGCAGGGCGAGTACCTGTGGTCACTCTATTGCAAGCGCAGCGGTGTGAAGAAGCTGTATGAAATAAAGCTTGCGCTCTTCTCGGCACTTATGAATAAGGATATTGATTCCGCGATAGAGCAGACGCACCAAATCATGGATGTCGCGAAGAACGACCTTGGTTTCTACGGGGCGTGACAACAGAAAAAGCTCGTTCGGCTCAAAGCACCCTTACGCGCTTTTTCCTTGGCGTTATTAATTAAAAGGTTTATTTGCCATCAACTGCAGTTGGGTGCAAAACGTTGGTAAGGATTTTCTCAATCCGCTGTCCCAAGAGCTTGTTTTCCGCCGGAGCCTTTCCTTGAAGGTCACCCGGATATCCTTTTTGCTGTGAACGGTGATGTAGTCCACCATCGCCAGCCAGTCTGTTTCCCGGAACTCCGTCAGCGGCTCCCGGTTCCGCAGCTCTCTCAGGTAGGTTTCGATCTGGTGCCTTCTGGCCGTGCACTCGGCAATCAGGTCAGTGACCTCGGTGTGTCTGGCCTTGGCCTTATCGAACCGAGCTACCAGACCATCGTAGCGTTTCTGGTATTCAGCCTGATCGATGGCTACGTGAGCATTTTCCTTGATGCACTCATCAATGAGCTCGGCAGCAATGTTGATCTCAGCTTCCAGATCCGAAAGCTCACTCTCAAGGGCCGTGGTATCGAGGCTCCTTGAAAGGACCTGCTTGTATATGGCTATAAACTGTTCCTTCTGGTCAATTACCTGATTGGCGGCCCAGAGGAACAGTTCTTTTATTTCATCCTCGGTGAGTGTTGGGGTGGCGCATTTCTGGCCGTCGAACTTGTGGTTGCACTGCCAGATGACCTTCCGGTAGGCGTCGTTGCTGTGCCAGACCTTCGGCCCGTACCAGCTGCCGCAATCGCCGCACTTAACCTTGCTGGAAAAAATGCTGACCGAGCTCTTGCGGTTCCGGCCCTTTTTGCGGGTGGCCATCAGGGTCTGCACCATGCATTGGCGGCGTACCGCTGGATCTCCTGCGATGAGTCTTTGAACAGGGTGTCAACACCGCCGACCAACTGCTCGTAGTCTGCATAAGCAGCGATGACCTCTTTGCCGAGCTTCACGGCGGCGGCGCCTGCGGCAACGGCCACTGCACCGAGTGCTACACCTACGGTTTTGAGAACCTTGCCGAAGCCTTCAAACTTACTGCCGGATTCCTCCGCAGCTTTGCCGCCCTCCTTGATGACTTTCTCATTTTCGTCCAGCTCCCGATTCATGTCGTTGAGGGCGGCTTCGGCGTTGTTCAGCTGGATCTGCCAGTTCTGGGTGCGGCGGTCGTTCTCGCCGATGGCCATTTCAAAGTTCTCGGACTTCATCAGCTTCTCGCCGAGGTTCTCCAGGCCTCCGTAACGACCGGCGATTTCCTTGGTGGCCTTGGTCGTGAGAAGCAGCGTGTATTCCTCGTCACCGATGTTGATAACTGCGGTTCTCTCGTTATCCATACACAAACATTCGTGAAGGTTTTACTGCTGGAAACGGAATCTGAAAAGTGCTTCCTTTATCTTCCACAGCATTATTAATACCGCATGGGCGCAGCTTCGGCTGCACCCATATTTTATAGTCTTAATTTCCGGGCAATTTGCAGGAGGTGATATAATGCTCGAACGCTAAAATGACTTGATGTCCTGCAGTCTCTATTAAGCCTTTCATACAATTGAAGATAAAGTAATAACGCAAGTATTCAGGCAACACAAATTGTTTTAACGGCCAAATAACAGCAACATAACTGTCCGCTACAGCTAATTCGTAAGGGTTCGCTTCCGATTTATAAATAGCCCTCATCCCAAAAGTGCCCAGTCCGGTGGATTTCCACATAAGGTCATTGCTTTGCAAAAGCCGCTCCGAACCATAACCGGACAGAGAATCTGGTTCGATAAACTGCGCTTTGTCGATTGAAAAGCTACTCATTGATTACACTTTTGAGCAATTACGGGGTACTTCTTGAATGGAGAGTGTTTCGGAGACTTACCACGCTGAATATAGTCGCAGATATCAATGAACCGCACCCACTCCCAGCTATCAGGAATATCGAATGGAGTATCCAAAGACTGCACTTCATCGTCGGTTTTCTTATAAGGAGTATTATCGGAAACTCAACCTTTCAACGATTACCCAATCTTTTAACAAATACCCATAATTTTAACGCTTACTTCGGCCCAAACAGCCGCAGCACCCACGAAACACAGAAAATCCCGCCGCAGAATTGCCTGCAGCGGGGTTCGTTTATGAGCCTGAACAGCCGAAAAGCCCTATTTCAAGCGGTTTTCGGGCATAGAAAAAGTCCACCGTAATTCTATCAAAATTACGGTGGACTTATGGCGGAGAAGGAGGGATTTGAACCCTCGAACACCTTATGGGTGTTACACGATTTCCAATCGTGCGCGCTCGGCCGGACTACGCGACTTCTCCGAGTTCAAAACAATATTCAAATGTTCAGCTTGTGTATTATAATTCACTTTTCCGCTAAAGTCAAGACTTTTCTTTGAATATATCATGCCGCGGCGGCAACAATAGATTTCAGGAGGGATGGCTTATGAAGGCAATTATCATGGCAGGCGGCGAAGGGCGGCGGCTCAAGCCCATAACCGGCGACATGCCGAAGCCGCTTGTGCCGCTGTGCGGCAGGCCGGTTATGGAGCACATCATTCTGCTGCTGCGCAGGCACGGCATAACAGATATCTGCGCAGCGCTAAAATACCGCCCGGATGATATTAAAAACTACTTCGGCAGCGGAGAAAAGCTCGGCGTGCGCCTTGAATACCGTATTGAGCAAACCGCGCTCGGCACGGCAGGCGGCGTAAAAAACTGCGCCGATTTCTACGGCAGCGAGGATTTCCTCGTCATATCCGGCGACGCCGCGTGCGACATCGACCTGTCAAAGCTCATTGCCGAGCACCAAAGGCGCTCCCCTGCCGCGACGATAGCTCTGTGCCCGGAGCCGGAGCCGCTGCGCTACGGCCTTGCGCTGTGCGACCGCGAGGGCTTCATCCGCTCGTTCATCGAAAAGCCCGACTGGCGGCATGTTGTGACAAACCTCGTTAACACCGGCATATACATCATCTCTCCGCGTGCAATGGAGCTTGTTCCGAAGAATACCGAATTTGACTTTGCAAAGGATCTGTTTCCGCGGCTTTTGGACGAGGGCGCGAAGTTGCTCGGCGTTCCGTGCGACGGCTACTGGTGCGACATCGGCACGCCGAAGAGCTACTACGAATGCTGCGTCGACGCTCTGTCCGGTAAGCTGAACATTGAGCTTGCCGGCGGCTTTGAGGCCGACGTGGCCGGCGAGTGCTCGGATCCCGAGTGCGAGTGCATGGAGCACGCCGACTGCGGCTGCACCGACCGTGCGCGGCTTATGGACAGGATAAGCTCGGCATTTCTGGAGCTGGGCGCAGACTACTCGGACGGCTTCCGCCTCAAGGGCGACGGCTACGAGCTGCGCATATCTCCGCTTTCTGGCTGTAAAAAGCTGCGCATAGCGACAAACGCCAAGGACACCGAGACAGCGCACGAGCTTGCCGAGGCCGCCTGCCTGCTCGCCGGCGAGCTTGAAAAGCGGCTTGATTAATCGGTGCCGCTAATATATAATATCCGTCAGAAGATACTCTGACGGAGGTTTTACATATGGACATTGAAAAGACGATCAAAAATCTCAAGGCGCGCCATTTTTCGGTGCAGCATTTTGCAAGCGGCGAGGAGGCCTGCAAGTACCTTCTCGGCGAGATAAAGGACACGAGCGTCGGCATAGGCGGCTCAAAGACGGTCGATCAGCTCGGCCTGTACGACAAGCTTGTCGCCAACGGCAACGAGGTCTTCTGGCACTGGCGCGAGCCAGGGCTTGAGACACTGGATAAGGAAAACGCCGCAAAGGTGTTCATCTCAAGTGCGAACGCCATCGCCGAAACCGGCGAGATCATAAACATCGACGGGCGCGGCAACCGTCTTGCCGGTCAGGTCTACGGCCGCAAGACCGTTTATATCGTTGCCGGAACGAACAAGATCTGCCCCGACTTCGAGTCGGCTGTTTTCCGTGCGCGCAACACGGCCGCGGTACAGAACTGCAAGCGTTTCCCCGCAAAAACCCCCTGCAAGATCGACGATAAGTGCCACGATTGCCGCTCGCCGGAGCGTGTGTGCAACGCGATGCTCGTCCTGTGGGGGCCGATGATGGACATGGACAAGGTCGAGATCGTACTCATTGACGAAGAATTGGGGATGTAACGCATGTACATTGACTGGACGTATATAGTCCTCGTGCTGCCTGCTATGCTGTTTGCAATGTGGGCAAGCTCAAGGGTCAACTCAACATTTAAAAAGTACAAGAACACGCGAAACTCGCGCGGTCTGACAGGCGCGCAGGCGGCGCGCTGGGTACTCGACCGTAACGGGCTGAGCAATGTTCCCATCGAGCACATATCCGGCTCGCTGACCGATCACTACGATCCCTCGGCCAACGTCGTGCGCCTGTCGGATGACGTTTACGGCAGCACCTCGACTGTCGCCATAGGCGTTGCCTGCCACGAGGTCGGCCACGCGATACAGCACGCGACAAACTACGCGCCCGTCAAGATCCGCACGGCGATAGTGCCGATAACGAACCTCGGTGCAAAGCTGTCGGTTCCGCTTATCATACTCGGTCTTATTCTCTCGTCCTTCGGCGAGGTGTTTGTTACGATCGCGTATATAGGCTGCGCGCTGTACGGCCTTGTGACGATATTCCAGCTCGTCACCCTACCGACGGAGTTTAACGCTTCGTCAAGGGCACTCAAAACCATTGAGGAGACAAATCTTTTGCAGGGCGAGGAGTTCAGGCAGGCAAAGCAGGTGCTCTCGGCCGCGGCAATGACCTATGTTGCCGCGCTTGCAGTGTCGCTTGCGCAGCTTATGAGATTTCTTATTATTGTAGGCGGAAGGAGAAGTGACTGATGATCATCCGGAATGAAGAACACAAACGCGAAATCGTTGAAGGTCTGCTCGGAGGCAGCGGAAAAGCCTATTTTAAGCGCATAATCGAAGCTCCCGAAGGGCTTTACAACAAGGGCAGGGTATTTTCCTTTATAACACTCGACCCCGGCGCGGAGTGCGGCTGGCACATCCATAATGGCGACGGAGAATATTACTGCATCCTTGAGGGCGAGGGCGAATACAGCGATAACGGCAATATCGTTCACATCCACGCCGGCGACACGGCATTCTGCCCCGACGGCGAGGGTCATTCCCTGAAAAACACCGGCAGCGAGCCGTTAGTATACCTCGCACTTGTTATCTATAAGTAAAAAAAGAAGCTGCCTCGGACGGCGTTTTACGCATTGTCCGGGGCAGTTATTATTATGCCTGCTGCTCGCGCCATGCGCGGTAGCGGTCAAGCTCCTTGTCGATGCAAAGCTGCATGACAAGGTTTATTATAAGCGCATCGTCCACGAAGCCTAAAAGCGGAATGTTATCCGGAACAAGATCGAGCGGACTTACAAGATACGCAACTATCGCAGCCGTTCCGGCCATTACGATCGCCGGGATCTTTTTGTATTCGCCGTGATAGTAATCGTGCAGCATTGATACAAGATCCTGCACATCGCCGATGGTGTCGCCGATAAGTGGAATATGTGAAAGCGGTCTGAGCTTCACGCTCGCATTGTCGAGAAAATCAAGCAGCACTCCCGTGCCCTTTGCAACAGCTCTCGCGCCGGTTGCGACGGCTTGTGCGCCGGTTTTGATTGAAAATGACATAGTTCTGCCCTCCTATAGTGATAATAATATCACACAACGCCGATTTTTCAAGCAAAAGCGACGGCATATAGCACAAATTTCGCATACACGCGCTTTGAGCTATTTGGGCAAAAGACGCAAATCATAAAATTAGCTGGATTTTACGCAGCTTTTACGTTATAGTTATATTGCGATATTATCGATCACAGGAGATATGCTATTTTGGGGATTTCAAATGTGCTTGAGCTTTTAGGCGGCATTGCACTGTTCCTGTTCGGCATGGCGCTCATGGGCGACAGTCTGAAGAAGGTTGCAGGCAACAAGCTCGAGCTTATTCTGTTCCGCCTTTCGAGCACGCCTTTGAAGGGCATTCTGCTCGGCACGGGAGTTACGGCCGTTATCCAGTCGTCCTCGGCCACGTCCGTCATGGTCGTCGGCTTTGTTAACTCTGGCATGATGAAGGTTCGCCAGGCGATAGGCGTCGTCATGGGCGCGATAATCGGAACGAGCATCACCGGCTGGATCATCTGCCTTTCGGACATAGGCGGCGGATCATCGGGCTGGCTTGAGCTTTTGTCCACCGACACGCTCACGGCGGTCATTGCAGTTATCGGCATCGTTTTGCGTATGTTCTGCTCGGCTCCGACGAAGAAGCATGTGGGTGAGATCATGCTCGGCTTTGCGGTTTTGATGTTCGGCATGAAGGCAATGAGCAGCTCGGTCTACGATCTGCGTTCGAGCGAGACATTTATAAACATGCTCACCACCTTCTCAAACCCGATCCTCGGCATTGCCCTCGGCATTGTTTTCACCAGCGTCATTCAGAGCGCCTCGGCCGCAGTCGGCATTCTTCAGGCGCTTGCAATAACGGGCGCCATACGCTTTGATATCGCGCTGCCTATAATCATGGGCATTGCGATAGGCGCCGCCGTTCCCGTTCTGCTCTCGGCCCTCGGCGCAAGCGCCGACGGCAAGCGCACCGCGCTTTCCTACCTGATGGTAGACACTCTCGGCGTTATAATAACCGCGTTCGTGTTCTACGCTCTAAATGCCATATTTGATTTCTCCTTCATGTCAATGACCATGACAACGGTCAGCCTTGCTCTTATGAACACGGTTTTCCGCTTTGTTATTGTCGCCATACTCGCACCGTTTATTTCGCTGATTGAAAAGATCTGCAAGGTAATAATCAAGGACAAGCCCGAGGACGCCGCTGTTCTCGAGGACTTCGACAGGCTCGAGGAGCGATTCCTCGACCACCCGGCGCTTGCCGTTGAGCAGAGCCGCCTGACGGTAAACTCCATGGCCAAAAAAGCTCGCGAAAATCTGTTTGACGCTTTTGCGCTTATCGGCAACTACACCGACGACGGCTTTGCCCACGTCAACGACACCGAGGATATCGTCGATAAATACGAGGATAAGCTCGGAACATATCTCATTCACATAACAAGTCGCGAGCTTAACCCCGAGCAGAACGAGGCAGTCGGCAAATATCTGCACACGATAAATGACTTTGAGCGTATCTCCGACCATGCGCTGAACGTTGCAGAATGCGCGCAGGAGATACACGAAAAGGGCATCGTCTTTTCCGAGGACGGCGCGCGCGAGGTGAACATCCTCATATCCGCCGTGACCGAGGTCATGAACACCGCGATAGATGCGTTTATCACAAACGATCTGGAAAGCGCTTACCGCGTCGAGCCGCTCGAGGAGCTTATCGATAACCTCTGCGACGAGATGAAGCTGCACCACATCGACCGTCTGCAAAAGGGCATATGCACGCTCAACCACGGCTTTGTGTTCAACGATCTGCTGACAAATCTCGAGAGAATTTCCGACCACTGCTCGAACATAGCCGTTGCGCTCATCGAGCTTGAGTCGGACAGCTTTGATACGCATGAGTACTTAAACAGCCTCATCGAAGTCCGCTCGCACTGCTTTGATGAGTATTACGCGGAATACAGCAAAAAATTTGCTCTGTGAAGATATACAAAAATGCCTTCCCGTCAGGGAGGGCATTTTTTCTTTGAAGATCGGCTGACATATGATATACTGAAAAAAGTTTTTATTTTTGGAGTTTTTATAATGTCACGGTCAAAAAATCTTGTGTTTTTAATAGCGTCAATGATCATATTCGGCACCAATGGGCTTCTTGTTGCAAACATATCGCTCTCGAGCGCCGAGATCGTCCTGATGCGAACGTTTTTGGGATTTATCTTTCTGCTTGCGGTCGTTGCCGCGCGGCGGAGCTTTTCGTTTGCCGAGCTTAAGGCGGACATTATTCCTGCCACTGTCGGCGGCGCTGCGCTGGGCTTAAACTGGGTACTCCTGTTCGGGGCATACAGATGCGCCGGGGTGAGCATATCCACGCTTGTTTACTATTGCGGCCCGATGATAGCGATAATCCTCAGCCCGATCGTTTTCAAGGAAAAGCTCACCGCCAACAAGCTGATCGCGGTCATAGCGGTCGCGGCCGGCATGCTGTGCATATCCGGAAATGTATCGAAGGGTTCGGACATGCAGACGGGGCTTCTCATGGGTGCCGGCGCTGCGGCGCTTTATGCGCTCATCATCATCGTGACAAAGCGCGTAACGCACATGTCGGGGCTAAACTGCTCGGCCTATGAGCTTTTCATCTCATTTATCGTTATGGTACTTTACCTGCTTGTAAGCGGAGTGAAGCTGCCCGTCATCCCGGCAGCGGAAGATATAGTTAACGTCCTCATCATAGGCTTTGTCAACACCGGGCTTGCCTACTACATGTATTTTTCCGCCCTGCAAAAGCTCCCGGCGCAGACCTCGGCGCTTATAAGCTACATTGATCCGCTCACCGCCCTGATCGTATCCGCGGCCCTCCTCGGCGAAAAGCTCGGCGCAGTCCAGCTTCTCGGCGCTGCGCTCATCCTCGGCGGCGCATGCCTCGGCGAGCTGAAAATCAAAATCGGCACAAGGCGCTGATCGCACAAAAAACCGGCTGCACACGTGCAGCCGATTTCACGTTTATTTCTCAATTGACGTATAAGGCAGAGCCATCATTAATCTGTCGTACTGCTCGCCGGCCTTATCTGCGGCAGAGCTTGAAAGCGCATCGGCAAGCTTTATGATCTGCGCGTTTTTATCCTCGTTTTCGTATATGTCGAAAAACGCCGCCAGAGTGTCGCTCTGCTCATTATCTCCGTCGCTTGTTGCGGCAAGCGCATCGCGGTAGCGCTGCCAGTTTTCATCGCTCAGCTCGCCGAGAGTAAGCGAGCCGCGCCTGAGCTGTGCAAGAGCATCCGGGCATTTTTCCTTCACGTTCTCGATCGCTTTTTCCGGATCGTCGAAGGTCGCATACAGGTCGTATTCCTCGCCGTCAAGCACAAGGCAGCTTTTGACCGACCATGTGCCGATATCCGAAAGGAGCCTGTTTGTTGTCTCCTCGCCCTGCTTATCCTTGACCTCGACAGTCCTCGGAACATTTGCATCATCATGCTCCGATGCAGGCTCATCGCGCATCGCGTAGGCCGTGACTGCTGCCGAAACGACCAGCACGGCAATAATTATCCACAGCGTATACTTTTTCAAGCCGATCTCATCTCCTTAACGCTTAAAGATTTTCAACTATTTGCCATGTGTTTTTATCATATCATAAATTCTTATGACATCAATGGATATTTTGTGAAAATTGCCGCCATCCGTTTGGATGGCGGCATAACTTTAGTTTTCTTTTATTACCTCAAGTCCCTGGAGGTAGCGGCGCATCATATCGAAAATGTAATTTCCCGAAACGCGGCGGACATAGCTGCGCGTTCTGCGATCGCCGACGTGCAGCTCGCGCACATAGGTCCCGTCTTTGGTCGCAAGCGAAACGAACACCGTTCCAACCTCGTGGACTCCGTCGCCGTCGGGGCCCGCAAGCCCCGTAACGCCGATACCCATATCGGCTCCGAGAAGTGCGCGCACACGCTCGGCCATTTGCTTTGCGACCTCATAGCTCACGGCGGTCTTTTCCTCGATGAGCTTGGGATCTATGCCCAGAAGCTTTATCTTGGCCTCGTTCGTATAGGTCGTCACGCCGCCGAGGAAGAACTCACTCGCGCCGGGAATATCGGTAAAGCGCTTTGCAAGCTCGCCGCCGGTGCAGCTTTCGGCAGCGGCAAAGGTCATTTTCTTTTCCTGCAAAAGCCGCATAACGCTGTCCTCGACCGTGTCAACGTCGATGCCGAAAATGATATCGCCGAGCACGTCCTTTACATGCTCGATGACCGGCTTCATCATCTCCTCGGCCTTTTCGACGCTCTCGGCCTTGGCGGTTACCTGCAGCAGGCAGTCGCCCTCCTTGGCGTAGGGCGCCATGGTGGGGTTAGTCATGGCGTTCATTTCGTCACGGAAGATCTGATCCATCGCGCTTTCGGACATGCCGAAAACGTGGATGGCGTGCGAGACTATCTGCTCGTCCGACAGCGAGCGCAGATACGGCATTGCGCAGGCTCGGAACATCGCGTTGCACTCCTTCGGAGGACCGGGCAGCATGAGAACTATCGTTCCGTCGTCGCCGGTGAACGCGCAGCCGGGAGCCGTGCCCCAATCGTTGTGGAACACGGTGCAGCCGACGGGCAGCATAGCCTGCTTGAGGTTATTTTCGGTCATTTCCTTGCTGTAGCCGCGGTTTGTCAAATAATCATACAGGCAGGCCTTCTCGTCCTCGTGCATCTCAAGCTCAAGGCCGAAGGACTTTGCAAGTATCTGCTTCGTAAGATCGTCACAGGTCGGGCCGAGGCCGCCGGTGGATATGATAATATCCGCTCTTTTACGCGCGATCTCTATGCAGTCGGCAAGGCGCTGGGGATTATCGCCGACTACGGTGTGGTATTTTACGTTTATGCCGAGCTCCGAGAGCATGAGGGATATATCCCGTGCGTCGGTGTTCGTCGTGTGGCCGAGCAGTATCTCCGTTCCGACGGAGAGTATCTCGACATTATATGCCTTTTTCAATTTCAGTCGCCTACCTTTATTCTTTCAATGCCGGCATATGCTTCTTCAACAAGCGCGTCGATATCCAGAGCCGATTCGATCTGCTCAACGTCGCGCAGCTTGGGCTTTGTTTTGGGGTGCTTGGGCGTAAAGACCGTGCAGCAGTCCTCATACGGGAGGATGGATGTTTCAAACGTTCCGATCTTGCGCGCAAGACGCACGATCTCCTCCTTGTCCATGCCGATAAGCGGCTGGAGCACCGGCAGATCGGTGACGGCCTGCGTGGATGCCATGGCCTCCATGGTCTGGCTGGCTACCTGGCCGAGGTTTTCGCCGGTGACGATGGCCTTCGCGCCGTTTGCGTCGGCTATCTTCTGCGCAATGCGCATCATGAAGCGGCGCATGATAAGCGTGAAGTAATCCTCATCGCACTTTGCGCGTATCTCCTCCTGAATGTGCGTAAACGGAACGACCTCGATGGTCATTCTGCCGCAGTACACCGTCAGCAGACGCGCAAGCTCAATGACCTTCTGCTTTGCCTGCTCGGAGGTGTATGGGAACGAGAAAAAGTGCACCGGGATAAGACGCACGCCGCGCTTTGCGATCATATATGTGGAAACCGGACTGTCGATACCGCCTGACAGCAGCGTTACAGCGACGCCGTTTGCGCCGACAGGCATGCCGCCTGCGCCGGGCGTGGGCGCTGCGTGGACATAGGCCGCAAGATCGCGCACCTCGATATGAACGGTAAGCTCAGGGTTGTGCACATCGACCTCGCAGTTGGGATATGCCTCGGCAAGCTCGCCGCCGACAAACTGCGCAAGCTCGATGCTCGTCATGGGAAAGCTCTTGTCGCTGCGCTTTGCCTCGGCCTTGAAGCTTTTCGCCGCGAGCATATCGTCCTTGAGATACTCTATGGCAAGCTCGGCGATCTTCTTCGGGTCTTTCTCGCAGCCGGCGGCACGGTTGACCGACGCAAGGCCGAACACCTTGGTCATCGCCTCAAAAGCCGCGTCCATGTCGCTTGTCTCGTCCACAGGCTCGATATATACCGTTGACTGCATGCAATAGGCCTTGAATTTGCCGATAGCATCCAGGCGGCGCTTTATATTGCTCATGAGCTTCTGCTCGAACGAGCGGCGGTTTAAGCCCTTGAGGACTATCTCGCCCTGCTTGAGAAGAATAATGTCGTTTATCATGTGTTCTGCTCCTAAATATATTTAACGATTTATTATATCACTATTTGTTTTCTGGTGCAAGAAAAGCTCCGCAGGCAAAAGTCTGCGGAGCACACAACACTAAAATTATATGATTTTTTGTGACATATGTCAATAGACGCGCGAATTTGTTCACAATTTCTGTTTGACTGCACAATAAATTACTTTTCATTTCGTTTACTATTGCTCTTGAATAAACCGCGTAAATTTGGTATCTTTAAATCACAGAAAGGGTGATACCGATGTACAAGTAACGGTCCCTCGAAACCCGACAGAGAGTCGGCAGCGAGGGAGACGATGCCGAAGTCAAAATATCAAGAGAACGAGAACACAGGCCACATCCCGCTTGGGGAATCGATCGTAGTTATTCAGAGTGTTTTGATTTGCGTTCCGTTGGCAGGCGGCATCAATTCCGCAGAAAGAGAGGTAACCAATGATGTTAGATACTAAGAATTCGCAGAAATGACCCTTGGCTGCTGTGAAAACGGTGTAAAGAAACCGTGCAGTCAAGGGTCATTTCGCGTTTACTGGATTATTATTTTATATATCAAGGCCGCTGCGGAGATAACGCAGCGGCCTTGCCGTTTTACCTGGCAGCTCGTAATTTCTTTGTTAACAAAATTTGCATTAAATTCCGATCTGTCAGTGATAATATGGCTGCACGGCGGTTTTATTCCACCTGAAGTCAACACATCATAGGAGGTCTCGTATGAAAAAGCTCAAATATATTATTGTTCTGCTGACCCTCGCGGCCATTGCGCTGTGCGCCTGTTCTCAACCGCCCTCACAGAGCGCTCTGAGCACAATAAAAAGCGAATTCGGCATAGACCTCAAAAACGAAAGCGTAACCGTTGAAAGGCTCGCATACACCTACGATGACGGAAACATTTTCGGCGAAGGCTTTGCGGCATATAAGATAAGCTTCTCGCAGGACGCTTCCGCGCATTTTGCCGGTCTCGACACAACGCCGGACGCAGATGCCGATGACGGCATAGAGCTTGCCCGGGAAAACGGTGTCGAGCTGCCTGCCGTTCCGGACGGCACACCATTTGCCTATAAAAGCGAAAACCAAGGGCTAAACAGGGTCTTCCTGCTGTATTACAGCGCCGAAAACACCGCATATCTGATTACTTTGGATGCGTAAAAACAACGGATGTTCTATCGAACATCCGTTGTTTTTTACTTTATCTTATCCTGAAGCTTTTTGTACAGCGCATCATAGCGCTCGGTGCAGTCATCTATAGCAAGCTCAGGCTCGCGGCGCATTGCCCTGGAGTTAACGTCGCCGGAGATGAGCGTTGAGTAGTGATATCTCTGAAGCTTCACGCACTCCATTGCGCTGCGGCCAATGGAAACGGCAGCAGCCGCATCGGCACAGGCCTCGGGTGCGAGCTTATCGGAAACGGACTCTATCATGTCGATGAGCTTTATCATGCCGTAGAGCACCTCGTCGATCTCAGAGCATGCGGCAAACACACCGCCTTCGATGTAGGCCTGGCTTTTGCCCTCGGCGACCTCCTTATCCCACTCGGCGCGCGATTGCAGCTCCTGATCGACGGTCTTGAGGAAAAACTTGCGCAGGACCTCGATAAAATGCTCGGCATTTTTCATGTCCGCATCCTCAAGCCCGGACTTGCGCAGCGCCTTGACCGCAAGCGCCGCCGCTTCCGCCGCGATCTCGGCCGAAACGTTGCTGAGCCACATGCGCCCGTCCTTCTGCGCGACATCGGCAGTGAAGTCCCTGACCGATTTATCGGAATAAAGATCGATCTTCAGGCTGCTGACATCAATGTCTTTGTTCATAATCTTACTCTCCTTTTTAAAGCAACGCCCAGCGCGAGCGCCGCGCAGCCGAGAGCCGCGCCTATCGCCGCCTTGAGCATATACTGCTGATTCATGTTAAGACCCTTCCTGAATCCGATGCAGCCTTCCCTGCCCTCGCCCGTTTGCAGGAAAATGAGGATGTTTTCAAGCTTTGCCGCACGAGAAAACGTTCCGCTCATGCCCTCATGGCTGAGCGCAAGCACCGTGAGTCCGACAAGCGACGGCAGGTTTGAAAAGCGCTGCTTGCCGCTGAGGCCGAAGAACTTTTTCTCGGCATGGTAAGCGCGCGTGTACGCTCTGTTGAGCCGGCTGTAGCAGCCGGGAAAATCATCGGCTTTTATATCGCTCTCGCTCACCGGTCTGCCGTTGACGCTTACGGAAAGATGCGCATCCATACTCTCCGGCAGGCCTTTTTTGCCGAAAGTGGGCAGAGCATTATGCCGCAGGTCGATCTTCGTGACCGACGTTTTGCCGAGCACCTCGTGGATATTCTCAGCGCTGAGGCCGCCGGCATCGGGCGATATTTTGACAAGCTCCTGCTCTGCGCCGTCATTGCTGCCACTGTCCCGGAGGACGGCGAAAAACGCGGATGCGCCGCTTAGTATCTCAAAAACGTGCAGGCAGCCGGTCGTACCGGCATCTTTATAGATCTGCGAAAACTCAGTGAACGGCCTGTTTATAAGTTTATCACGAAGTGAGCGCTCCAGGCAAGCAAAATCGCAGCTTTTGCCCTGCGAGCCGCAGCTTTCCTCGTCGATCGTAAGCGAAACTATGCGCGCGCTTTCGTCAAGCTCTGCGCGCACGGCGATCGGCACCTCGCGGTAAAGTCCGCCGAAGCGATACATGCTCTTCTGCCACGAGATTATTTCAAAGCCAGTGCTCAGCCTGCGGCACACGGTCCCGCGATAGCGCGTTATGAGATTCTTCTTCTCCCGGCTGTGTATATCAAACACAAAGCACGGAGATTTGAACACGTCGAGCTGCGAAAGCTCGGGCAGTCTGTCGGTTTTAAGCATCACCAAGCACCTTCTTTGCAGCAGCAAAAACATCGCCGGCCGTGTGCAGCGTCGGGAACACCTCGTCGGGTATGCTCACGCCGTATTCATCCTCGATGCTTACGACAACATCGGCAAGGTCAAACGAGGTCAGGCCAAGATCGTCGGCAAGGCGTGTGTTTTCTTTTATGCTTTCCGCATCCGTGCCCGATACCTCGGCAAGGATCTGCAATATTTTTTCGTTCATTATGCACCTCTCCTTTTTATCTTCTGCGTTGATGTTTTTTCAAACGGCTCTTTGCGCAATGTAATTCTGCTGATCTGCTTGAACATCGGTAAGCTCGCGTTGAGCCTGTCGATCACTTTTTGCAGCTCTTCCGTGTCCGGGATGATCTCCGCGTCGGCATAGACCTCGGCGCATATAACTCCGCCGTCCTGACTGACAAGCGCATCTTCAACGCCGTCGATGCGATATAGCTTTTCCTCAAGTTCCTCGGGCGAGACGTTCTCGCCGTTTGGCAGAACGATGAGGTTTTTGCGCCGTCCGGTGAAGAATATGTAACCGTTTCTGTCCATATATCCGAGGTCGCCGGTGTAGAACCAGCCGTCGTAAAACGCCTGCTGCGTCGCGATATCGTCGCGGTAATATCCCGGCGAGACGCTGCCGCCTCGCACACATATCTCGCCGTCAATGATTCTGACCTCGCAGCACTTAAACTGCCGTCCGACAGAACCGATGCGGTTTGCCTCGGGCAGGTTCGCCGCCACTATCGGCGAGCACTCGGTTATGCCGTAGCCCTGCAAAACCGTTATGCCGAGCGCGGCGAAAAATTCAACGAGCTGCTTATCCAGCGGCGCTCCGCCGCAGAGGAAATATCTCAGCTTGCCGCCTAGGACATCGTACACCTCGGCAAAAAGCTTTCGGCTGATATCTATCCCGAAGCGGTGCAGAAATGCGCTTAATTTAAGGCCCTTTTCAAGCGCCTCGAGCTTGCCGCTTTTTTTCGCCTGTGCGATTATCTGTTTATGCAGCATCTGCAAAACAAGCGGCACGACAACGAGTATGCTCGGCTGATATTTTTTCAGATTGCGCTTTACTGTTTTTATGCTCTCGTTAATATACAGCGTTCCGCCGCAGTGAAGCGCACCGACTATGTTCGTCATAAGCTCAAAGGTGTGGCTCGGCGGCAGAACCGACAGGCCGATATCATCCGGCGACAGCGGCAGAGCGGCCATCGCGGCGTTCAGGTGCGCCGTGAGGTTTCCGTGGGTGAGGATAACACAGCGACTGTTTGCCGTTGTTCCCGAGGTGAAATACAGCGCCGCAATGTCATCCGGCTTTGGGCGCGGACGATACTCGCCCTCGCACGCAAGCAGCGCCGAGACAAGCTCATGCATCTCTACAAGCCGCAGGCCGGGGTTTGATGCCTTCAGCCGCTCGGCCTCGTGCCTGCTGCCGATCTCGTACACAAGCGCCGTGCAGTCGGCTTTCTTGACGCAATAGTCAAGCTCATCTTCCTTTGCGTCAACAGACAGCGGAACAGCAACGCAGCCACCTGTCACGATCGAGAAAAACGCCGCTATCCACGCGGCGCAGTTGCGTCCGAGAACGGTAATATGCTCGTCCTGCCTGCCCTCGCTGCGCACAATATGCGCAAATGCACAGCAGCAGTGACGAAGCTGCCGGCCTGTTATGTACGGCAAAAGCTTATCACTGCTGATGAAAAATTCGGTGTTCGGATATCGCTCCGCCGCCGTATCGACAAGCTCGCGGAGATCTCTGTAGCTGACGAAGGAAAAATGCTTTGCACTCACGTCTTTCACCTACCAAGATAGTATGTTTGTATAGATTATATTCCCATAAAATCCGGCAGTCAACATACAATCGCAGTAAAATTGTCAAACTTTTGGCTATTATTAATATTTAAAAGCTCACCAAACGGTGAGCTTTTAAATATTAAGGTGACGATGTCGAGCCTCAAGTTATCGTGCGTGATATCTTCGACACGGCGCTGCTTAGAAGGTTCAAGTGCCTGTCGCAATTTGCCTCCATCCGCGTGGTCGGGCCGAAGATGCTTATGGCGGCATAAGCGTGCCCCGAGCTGTCAAGCAGAGGCATGGCATAGCAGGTAAGTCCCAGCTCTGCCTCCTCATTATCGCAGGCATAGCCCTTGCTGCGTATCTCGTCCAAGGTACGCAGCAGGCTCTGCGCATCCTTAATTGACTGAGCCGTTACCGGCTTAAACTCGGCCCTGCGGATATATTGATTTACAGCCTGTTCCGACTGAAATGCCAGGATCGCCTTGCCGGTTGCCGTGCAATGGGCATAAAGCCGATTGCCGTGTCCATCTTCAAAAATGACGTGCCGAGAACACGGTCGATGAACATTACATGCACGCCGTCATCGAGGATCGATGCATGGCAGGTCTCTCCCGATTTTTCCGCCATTTCGGTAAGATACGGATGCACAAGCGAAACAAGCTCCATTCGATTATAGGCTATCATGCCCAGCGAGAACATATTAAGTCCAAGCCTGTATGCAGAATTCAAAATTTGTAACGCCCTTGGGCGACGACGGCATGTATATACTCGACACTGCCGCCTGGCGCACCGAGCGTCCTGTGATTGACAAGCAGCTGTGTATAAACTGCGGCCTTTACATGGTATATTGCCCGGTCAATTCGATTTATTGCGAGGGAAAAGAGATTTGCATTTCCTATGATTATTGCAAGGGCTGCGGCATTTGCTCCGTTGAATGTCCGAAAAAGGCCGTCAGCATGGTCCCGGAAGGAGGAAAATGATATGGGCAAAATTCAGGCAATGACCGGCAACACGGCAGCTTACACCGGCGCGGCGCTATGCCGTCTGGATTTGATCGCGGCATATCCGATCACACCGCAGTCATCCGTCGTCGAGGGATTGGCCGGCCTTGTATATAACGGCAAGCTGGATGCACGCTTCGTTCAGGTGGAATCGGAGCATTCGGCGATGAGCGTTGTTCAGGGAGCAGCTGCGGCCGGCGGCCGTGTATTCACGGCGACCTCGGCACAGGGACTGGCGCTTATGTATGAGCCGTATTTCAGGATGTCTACTCTACGCATCCCCATGGTTATGGCTATCGCGACGCGCAAAATGACATCGCCGGAGACAATATGGAGCGGCCAGCAGGACGCCATGAGCGTGCGCGACGCCGGTTGGATACAAATGTTCTGCGAGAGCAATCAGGAAATTCTCGATATGATGATACAGGCGTACCGCATCACAGAGAACGAACGCGTTCACATTCCGGTCAACGTCTGCTACGGCGGCTGCATTGAAAAGCTTGAGCAGGCAAAGAGCAAGCCCGGCGCAAAAGAAACGCTCTGGCTCATGAACGATTGAGGGGGGAGAACGATGAGTTATATTGATGTTTTGAAACAAACGCAAAATGTAATGACCCCCGGTTCATCGGCCTGTCAGGGCTGCGGCGGCGAGCTTATCCTACGCCGCGTCATGCAGATCGCCGGCAGCAACTGCCGACTGCGGCTTCCAGAGCCTTTCCGGAGCCGCCGAGCGCGGTACAAAAATGCTCTATGTCTGCTACGACAATGAGGGCTACATGAACACCGGGTATCAGCGCAGCTCAACAACATCGCTCGGCTCGAGCACATCCACCACTCCGGCCGGCGATGCCATAAACGGAAAAGAACAGCAGCAAAAATATCTGCCGCTTATCATGGCAATGCACAACATTGAGTACTGCGCAACCGAAGTCCGTCTAACATGGCAGATCTCGTGGCGAAAATTCAAAAGGGTCTGGACGCAAGCAAGCGCGGCTTTGCATATCTTCATGTGTTTTCCCCCTGCCCGATCGGTTGGAAATTTGCCCCGAGCATGTCGATCGAGGTTGCGAAAAAAGCGGTTGCATCCAACATGTTCCCACTTTGGGAGCGTGAAAACGGGAAGCTTACTTTAAGCCGCAATCCGGCTCCGATCACCGTCGAGGAATTTATTCGCGGCATCGGCAAATTTAAAAAGCTCTCATCCGAGGAGCTTGCCGCCATTCAGCACATGGTCGATGAGCGATACGCGCTGCTTGTGCGTCTTGCAGCGGAGTAAGGCTGACTATAATAAACGATACGCAAAAAGCTCCCCTAACGGGGAGCTTTAGCTTTATTTATTTCGTATGGCTTTCAGATACTATGAGCGGACTTTAGCCCATTAGTCTGACCGAGGAAAAATTCGTTCAAAGCGGCTGAAATGCCCGACGGGAATACTGTTTGTATTTCCCAGGGCTTTCGGGCGCTATGAGCGGACTTTAGCCCCTTAGCCTGACCGAGGAAAAATTCGTTCAAAGCGGCTGAAATGCCCGACGGGAATACTATTTGTATTTCCCAGGGCTTTCGGGCGCTATGAGCGGACTTTAGCCCATTAGTCTGACCGAGGAAAAATTCGTTCAGAGCGGCTGAAATGCCCGACGGGAATACTGTTTGTATTTCCTAGGGCTTTCGGGCGCTATGGGCGGATTTTAACCGGTCAGACCTCACGGAAGTCATAAGTGCGGTACTGTATAGCTTCCGCTATGTGCATCGCGCCTATGGCTTCCTCGCCTTCGAGATCGGCTATGGTGCGAGCGACGCGGAGGATGCGGTCGTAGCTGCGTGCGGTAAGGCCCATGCGGTCGAAGGCATCGTGCATGAGATGCTCGCACTCAGGCGTGAGAAGGCAGTAGGCGTTGAGCGCCTTGGTACTCATGCCGGCGTTGCTGAGAATGCCGGTGCCCTCAAAGCGCTTGCGCTGAATAAGGCGCGCGGCATCAACGCGGCGCTTTATGTCGTCAGAGCTTTCAGCCGGCGCGCGGTTTTTAAGCTCCTCGTACTCAAGCGCCGGAGCCTCGACGATGATATCGATGCGGTCGAGCAGCGGCCCTGAGATGCGGCTGTGATACGCGCGCACCTCGTTTGCAGAGCAGCGGCAGCGCCCCGACGGATGGCCGTACCATCCGCATTTGCAGGGGTTCATTGCACACACGAGCATGAAGTTTGCCGGAAAGGTCTCGGTCCCGGCAACGCGCGATACGGTGACCTCGCCGTCCTCAAGCGGCTGACGCAGCACCTCGAGCACGTCCTTGCGAAACTCCGGCAGCTCATCGAGAAACAGCACGCCGTTGTGTGCAAGGCTGATCTCGCCCGGGCGCGGAACCGCTCCGCCGCCGGACATTGCAGCGCCCGAAACGGTGTGGTGCGGCGCACGGAACGGGCGTGCGGAGATGATCGGGTTATTCTTACCCGTAAGTCCTGCGACGGAGTAGATCTCCGTGGATTTAAGCATTTCCTCGCGCGTCATATCCGGCAATATGCCGGGCAGGCGCTTGCTCATCATGCTCTTGCCGGCGCCCGGAGGGCCGACCATGAGTATGTTGTGTCCGCCGGCCGCAGCGATCTCCATGGCGCGCTTCACATTCTCCTGACCCTTGACATCGGAAAAATCAAGATATTTCACCGTTGCCGGGTCGAGCTTAGGTATATCCATCGGCTTTATGCGAAATTCTCCCCTGAGATGCGCAATAAGCTCGGACACATTCTCGACGGGATACACCGTCACGCCCTCGGCATAGGAGGCTTCCTGCGCGTTATCGGCAGGCACGAACAGCTCGCGCACGCCCTCGCGCGCGGCGGCGACCGCCATGGGCAGCGCACCGCTGACCGGCCGCAGCGTTCCGTTGAGCGAAAGCTCGCCGAAAAATGCACAGTCGGACTTCGGCTGGCGTATCACGCCAGTTGCGGCAAGAATGCCAAGCATTATCGGCAGATCGTATACCGTTCCGGCCTTTTTCGTGTCCGCCGGCGCAAGATTGACCGTGACGCGGCTGACCGGGAATTTGAAGCCGTTTGATTTTATCGCGGCGCGCACCCTCTCGCGTGCCTCCCTGACTGCGGCGTCGGGCAGACCGACGATATCAAAATTCACAAGCCCGTTGGACACGAAAACCTCAACGGAAACGCCGTAGCCGCCGATGCCCTTGACTCCGAGCGATCTTATCGTTGCAAGCATATTTTACCACCACTGTTTTCAAAAATAGGGACTGCGGAAAAATGCAGTCCCTTTATAATTTTTCTTATTCTTCGACGGGGCAGGTTATCGCTATGTTCAGCTCGTCAAGCTGCTTCTGCTCGACCGTGGAGGGTGCGCCCATCATGACATCCTGCGCGTTCTTGTTCATCGGGAACGGGATGATCTCGCGGATGGAGTCCTCGCCGGCAAGCAGCATAACCATGCGGTCAACGCCCGGGGCGATACCGGCATGAGGGGGTGCGCCGTAGCAGAAGGCATTGTACATAGCCGGGAACTTGGCCTTAACGTCGTCCTCACCGAGGCGAACCATTTCAAACGCCTTTATCATGATCTCGGGATCGTGGTTACGCACGGCGCCCGAGGACAGCTCAACGCCGTTGCACACGAGGTCGTACTGGAACGCGGTGATCGAAAGCGGATCGACCTCGCCGCGCTCGGCCTTTTCGAGGATCTCCAGGCCGCCGTTGGGCATGGAGAACGGGTTGTGGCAGAATTCAAGCTCGCCGGACTCCTCGCCGATCTCGTACATCGGGAAATCGACGATCCAGCAGAACTCGTAGCGCTCCTTATCCATATGGCCGGGAACCGCCGCGCCGAGCATCTTTCGCATAACGCCTGCGGTCTTCTGCGCCTCGCCCTTCTTGCCTGCCGTTACGCCGACAAGGCAGCCGGGCTTTAGGCCGAGAGTCTCGGTGAGGGCAGCCTTCTTATCCTGAAGGAACTTGGCAACGCCGCCGGCAAGCTCGCCGTTTTCGTCGACCTTGAACCAGTAGGGCTTCATGCCTGCCTGAACCTCAACATCCGCGCAGACCTTGTCGATCTGCTTACGGGTAAGGTCGCAGCCGGTCACGACGATTGCCTTGACGGTGTTTCCCTCGGCAAAGGGCGCAAAATCGGTGCCGGACACGAGCGCGGTTATGTCCTCAACGACGAGGTCGATGCGCAGATCCGGCTTATCCGAGCCGTACTTCTCCATCGACTCATTATAGCCGATGCGGCGGAAGGGTGCCTTGTTGGATATGTTGTATGTTCCGAACTTTTCAAAAATCGGGGGCAAAACATCCTCAATGACCGCAAAAACATCCTCCTGGCCGGCAAACGACATCTCCATATCGAGCTGATAGAACTCGCCGGGTGAACGATCGCCGCGCGCGTCCTCATCGCGGAAGCAGGGCGCTATCTGGAAATAGCGGTCGAAGCCCGAGGTCATGAGCAGCTGTTTGAACTGCTGCGGCGCCTGCGGCAGAGCATAGAACTTGCCGGGGTGCTTTCTTGCCGGAACGAGATAGTCGCGCGCGCCCTCGGGAGAGGAAGCGGTGAGGATAGGCGTTGTTATCTCAAGGAAATCGTGCTCCATCATCGCCTTGCGCAGGGCGGCGACGACGTTGCAGCGGAGGATGATATTCTGCTTTACGGCCGGATTTCTCAGGTCGAGGTAGCGGTACTTAAGGCGTGTGCTCTCGTCGGCCTCGCGGCTGCGGTTTATTTCAAACGGCAGCTCGTTATAGCGGCAGCGGCCGAGAACTTCGATCTTTTCGGGAACGACCTCGATATCGCCGGTGGGGAGCTTGGGGTTTTTGCTCGCGCGCTCGCGAACTGTGCCCTCGACGGAGATGGTGCTCTCCTTGTTTATGCCCTTTATGACCTTCATCATATCCTCGGTCTCGACGACGACCTGCGTCGTGCCGTAAAAATCGCGGACGATGACAAACGCAAAGTTCTGGCCTACCTCGCGGACGTTCTCCATCCATCCGACGATCTTGACCTTTTCTCCGACATTTTCAATACGGAGCTGATTGCAGGTGTGAGTTCTTGACTGTGTCATTTTCTTCTGCCTCCATTATTCTTTGATAACCGCGGCATGGGCGCGATCATCCATGTCTTTCTTTATGAGCGACGCAGCGTCGGCAAAGCCGAGCTTTGTCTGCTCGCCGGTGGTCATATTCTTAACGGCAACGACGTTTTCCGCGATCTCGTCCTCGCCGATGAGGATCACATAGGGAATGCCGAGCTTATCTGCATAGCTCATTTTTGCCTTGAATTTTTTCTGCTCGCAGTAAAGCTGAGTTCTCACCCCAGCATCACGCAGCGCCGTTGCGGCGGCAATGGCGTAGCCGAGATCCTCAGCCATGGGGATAACGAGCGCATCGGCAGGAGCCGACACGGTTTCGTCCGAGAGCATGCCCTGCTCGTTGAGGACATAGAAAAGGCGCGTAAGGCCGATGGATATGCCGACGCCGGGCAGCTTTTTATCGGTGTAGTATCCGGCAAGATCGTCGTATCTGCCGCCGGAGCAGATCGAGCCTATCTCGGGGTGGGCGGTCATTTCGGTTTCGTAAACCGTGCCTGTATAATAGTCAAGGCCGCGCGCTATCGAAAGGTCGATTGCGAAGTTTTCCTCCGGAACGTCAAAATCGGCAAGGTATCTTGTGACGGTCTTGAGCTCCTCAAGGCCCTCGTCAAACAGCTCGTCCATTCCCTTATAGCGCTCAAGTCCGGCAATGACCTCGGCATTCGTGCCGCTTATGGCCATGAAGTCCATAACGTCGTCGGCCTTGTGCGAGAACATGTGCAGCTCGTCCATAAGAAGCTGGCGAACCTTGTTTGGGCCGATCTTATCGAGCTTATCGACCGTGCGCATTATGTCTCCGGCCTTTTCGCTCATGCCGGCAAGGCTGTAAAATCCGTTTAAGAGCTTGCGGTTATTGACCTTTATTTTAAACCCCTTGAGGCCAAGCGCGGTGAAGGTGCGATAGATTATCGCAGGGATTTCCGCCTCGTTTATGATATCGAGCTTACCGTCGCCGATGATATCGATATCGGCCTGATAAAACTCGCGGAAGCGGCCGCGCTGTGCTCTTTCGCCTCGGTAGACCTTGCCTATCTGATAGCGGCGGAACGGAAACGTCAGATGTCCGTAATTTGCCGCGACGAATTTTGCAAGCGGAACGGTCAGGTCAAAGCGCAGTGCAAGGTCGCTGTCGCCCTTATTGAATCTGTATATCTGCTTTTCGGTCTCGCCGCCGCCCTTTGCAAGCAGCACCTCCGCCGATTCGATCACCGGCGTGTCAAGCGGAGCAAAGCCGTAAACGGAGTAGCTCTTTCTGAGCGTCTCCATCATTTTTTCCATCTTTATCTGGTCTGCCGGAAGCAGCTCCATGAAGCCCGACAGGGTTCTCGGCGCAACTTTTGCCATACTAAATTTTATTCCTTTCAATCACTAAATGCTGCTATTGCTTGAGCAATAACAGCATTCGAGTTTTAATTCGGCGATGCAGCCTACCTGCGCTTTGGATTGACGATATTGCGCCAGTCAAGATCACCGCGCCGCAGGCCCTGAACGAGCACCTCCGCGGTTGCCGCATTGGTTGCAAACGGGATCTGATACTGATCGCACAGGCGTTCGATCTTGTTGATATCGTCAAAGCCGCCGGGGTTTGACGGATCGCAGAAGAACAGTACAAGATCGATCTCGTTATATGATATTCTTGCTCCGATCTGCTGGGCGCCGCCCTGGTCGGCATGCAGATAAAGCGTCACGGGAAGTCCCGTTGCTTCGGATACAAGCTTGCCCGTCGTGTTGGTTGCGCAGACTGAATGCTCGGCCAGAATACCACAATAAGCTATGCAGAACTGGACCATCAGTTCCTTCTTTCTGTCATGTGCCATAAGTGCAATATTCATAAGCTTCCCTCGATTCTGTTTGCGAAATTTCCTATTATAAAAAACACTTTTTATAATTACTGTTTTATTATATACAATGCTGCCGTTTCTTTCAACGCCTTTTTTGACAAAAAGCGCGGTTTTTTATCACTGCAGCAGTTCGCCTTCGACATCGGTAACGTCGGTTGCGGACTTCAGACTGAAGTAAGCCTCCAGTATTTCCTGCGCGATGACCGAGCAGTTTGCGCCCGCGCCGCCCTTCTGAACAACGATGGCCATTGCGATCTCAGGATCGTCAAAGGGCGCATAGCAGATGAAGATACCGTCGTTTGCTATGCTGTCGCCCTTCTGGGCGGTGCCGGTTTTTGCTGCAACGCTCGTTATGCTGTAGCTTGGCAGGCTTGATTTGCCGACAAGCCGCATGCCCTCGTGGACGGCGTCCCAGTTATATTGCGCGGTTTCGACCTTGCTGAGCACCTCGTCCTCGCGTTCATGCACGTTATCGCCGTAGCTGTAGCTGCGCACGGATTTGAGTATCGACGCGCTGTGGCGCTCGCCGCCGTTTGCAACGGCTGCGCAATACTCGGCAAGCTGCAGCGGCGTAAACAGGCTGTCGGACTGGCCGATAGCCGCCTGCATGGTCTGGCCTATCGTCCACGGTTCGCCGGTAAGCTCTTCATGGTTTTTCGCGTTTGCCATGTTGCCGGTGGATTCGGGCAGCTCAATGCCGGTGCTCTCGCCGAGGCCGAATTTGGCCGCGTATTTATCGAGCTTATCTATGCCGAGGTCATGTCCTGCCGAATAGAAGAATATATTGCAGGAGTTCTGGATAGCGCCGGTGACGTTCAGATAGCCGTGAGTCAGCTTCTGATTGTTCTGCGTATATATCCAGCAGTATGGCGCAAATCCGTACTGAGCATAGCGCGTATATTGGCCTCTACATTCAATCGTCGTTCCGGTGTTTATTATTCCCTCGGTCAGCGAGGCTATCGCCGTGCAGGGCTTGAAGGTTGAGCCGGGCGCATAGCCGCCCTGAAGCGCGCGGTTATAAAGCGGAGCGTTTTTATCCGCAAGCAGCTCATTGTATTTTTCCAGCAGCTCGGACGGATCGTAGGTCGGCCAGTTTGCAATGGCAAGCGGCTCGCCTGTTTTTACATTTACAACGACCACGGAGGCACCGTCGATAACATCCTGCTTTTCCTTATATGTTCCGCTGGCTATCTGCTGCTCTTTCTTTGAGTCTATCTTTGCCTGAATGGAGGCCACGCCGTTTTCAAGCGCAAGCTCGGCGGCCTCCTGCAGGGCAATATCTATCGTCAGATACACATTGTTGCCCGGCTCCGGCTCTTCGATATATTCCTTGCTTATTACCGTGCCGTCGGAAGCGGAGGTCGTGCGCACGGTACCGTTTGTTCCGTGCAGGTATTTTTCAAAGGCATATTCCGCGCCATCCTTGCCGACGGCGGCATCGGCGGAATAGCCCTGATCTTTATACTTTGCATAGTCACTGTCGCTCATTGCGCCGGTGTAGCCGAGGATGTGCGCGGCAGCTGAGGTAGCATATTCACGGACGTATGATTCTTTTATATTGACGCCCTCGATGTTGTTTTCGCGCAGCGTGGCTATGAGCTTCATATCCGCGTCCTTGACGAAAATATAGTCCGAGGTATTTATGAGATATCGCACGTTTATAGCATAGCGCACGCCGGCGATGATCCTCGCCTCTTCGGCGGTGTAGTTGCTGTCGATCTCATAGCGGTCGCGCATGCTCGAGAGTATCTCGACGGCGCTTGCGTTTTCCTTGACTTTGTTTGTCTTTATATAAGCGTCAAGCCGCGCCTGATCCTGCTCGCTGACGTTTTCAAACTCAAACGGAGGACTTTTCGTTATCGGCAGATCGTCGATGTAATCGTCGCCGTAATCGCGGATCATGTTGACAAGCTTTAAGATAACGGCGTTTGAGTCAACGCTGTCGTCATTCGGGAAAAGCTCATCTGTGTTTATCGTCAGGTCATAGCACGATTTATTGGTAACAAGCACTCTGCCGTAGCGGTCAAGGATATTGCCGCGCGCGGCGGTAACGGTGCTGGTCGTCACCATATTATTGCGGCTTTCTTCGTAATACTTCTCGCCCTCGATTATCTGGAGCTTATACAGGGCAACGATATACACCGTGATCAGCATTGCAAACACCAGTGCAAGCGCTATAAGTCTTTCTTTCTTAATAATGTTCATCGGGTATCCTCAATCAGTATTGCGCGTGCATTATTCCGCCTTCTTTAAACGGAAGATACAGCAGCATGACCGGCAGCACGGACAAAACGGTCTGCAAAAGCACCGTGATCAGTCCTGCGGTAAGCTCCGTTCCGCCGCCGGCAAGCGCATGGATAAGCTGCACTATGCCGCACAGCAGTATCGCCGCCACGCTGAATATCATGAACGCGAAAAAGCTTTTGTTGATATAAAACTCCGAGGCAAAGCCCGCTCCGAAGCCGATCATCGGAAACAGTATCGTAAACAGCACCGTCGTTTCGGAAAAGGCCATATCGGTGAAAAGTCCGAGGAAAATTCCGAAAACCGCGCCGCGAACTCCGCCGAGATATATGCCTGCGGCAACTGCGGCAGCCGGGATTATAAAGCCCTTCGCGCCGAAAATGCTGATCCTTGAAAACAGCACGCTTTGCAGCAGCATGACAAGCAGCATATAGACCGCGTATTGGATGACCATGCGGACTTTTTTCCATTCAAGAGCCTGAATCAGTCTGTTGAGCAATTATTCCACCACTTCAAAATCTTTTACTACAAAAACCTGCACGAGCGCGTTGAGGTCGCAGCCGGGCTTGACCTCGCCATACTCTATCTGACCGCCGGCCTCGGTCTTGACCGAGCTTATCGTTCCGACAACAAGTCCCTGGGGAAATGCGCCGCCCGAGCCGGAGGTCATGACCGTGTCGCCCGAGAAGACCTGCGCACCGTCGGCAAGGTAGCTGAGCTTCACGCAGCCCTCCTGCATCATGGCAAAGTCGCCGACGAGCAGACCGGAAGCGCCGTTTTCGGAAACGAGCGCGCCGATATTCGTGTTAAGGTCGATGACCGTGGAAACCGTAGCCCATGTCGAGCCGACCTCGGTCACCTGTCCGACCATGACGCCGTACTCGGTGATAACGCAGTCACCCACGGCGATATCGGCATTCGTGCCCTTGCTTATCGTGAACGAATTTGCCCAGTTTGACGTCGTCCACGCGACGACCTTGGCCGATTCAAGCGTCATATCGCTGTGCTTTTCCTTGAAATTCAGCAGCTGGCGGAAGCGCTCGTTTTCCTCGATGGCGGCGGCGCCGTTTCGTGCCTCCTCCTGAGCTTGGGTCAGCTCCGCGCGCAGACGCTCGTTTTCGGCAACGAGCTGGTCATAGTCGTAAAGATATCCGTAAAGGCTCTCCAGCCAGTCGGCAACGGAGCTTACCATGCGCTGCACCGGTGCTTTGACCGTGCCCGACACATTCTGTATAAGTCCTGCGTTTCCCTTGAGAAGATAGGATGCCGCCCCGGCGACGAGCGCTATGACGAGCACGATAACGCCGAGCTTTATTCCGTTTTTCTTAAGATAATTTTTTACGTTCAAAAAAGATGCACCCCGATCTCTTCGAGCATTTGGCCAAGCCTGCACAGCGGCAGGCCCATTACGTTGAAATAGTCGCCCTCGAGCCGCCTGACCATGAGCGCGGCTCTGCCCTGAATGCCGTAAGCACCGGCCTTGTCCATCGGCTCTCCGGTCTGAACATAACGGTCGATCTCGCCCTCCGACAGCTTGCGGAAGAAAACCTTCGTACACTCGCTGCCGACGACGATTTTGCCGCCGTACATGACCGTCACGCCGGTGTAAACCTCGTGCGTATTATCCGACAGCAGGTGCAGCATGGCTTTTGCGTCGGTCTCGTCTTTGGGCTTGCCGAGTATCCTGCCGTCTGCCCAAACGATGGTGTCCGCCGCGATGATGAGCGCATTTGCAAAGCCTTTCGCAACCTCTTCGGCCTTTGCCCGTGACAGAGCCTCGACCGTTTCGGCAGGGCCTGCGCCGCGCGGTGCTATCTCTTCGCCCTTTGCCGGAACGACGGCGAAATCAAGCCCCAGCGTTTCAAGCAGCTCCTTTCGCCGCGGCGAGCCGGAGGCAAGCACGATATCCATAGTGTCAGTCAACTCCTCTGTAATAAAGGCCTCGGGTCAGATCGTTCGGCTGATAGTCGCCCTCGCCCTTATATCTCTTTGCGACCTGAACGCACTCGCGCGCGCCCTCGGTCGTGAACATCAGTCTTATTCCCCAAAGCCCCACGCCGCACAGCTCATCGTTTTTATCGGCCATGAACAGCTTTCGGGAATTGTATATCACATTGCGGTGATCGTATTCGCGCACGATGGGGAAGGTCGAGCCCATACGGTCGGAAAGCTGAGCCGGGCTTTGGCAATTGCACGCGCCGAGGCTGTGACTTATCACGCACTGATCCGACACCATGAGCGGAAGCCTCCCATAAGCGATAAGCTCCGTCGGCACGCACTTTGCCATATCGCGAACCTGCGCAAGGCGCAGCTCAAACGATGCCGTTGCGGACAAAAAGCCCATCTTCCGTATCATATCCATCGAATACGAGTTAAACACATTCATGCCGAAATCGGCGCGCGTTTTCATTCCTGCCTTGCGCGCGATTATAACATGTCCGAGGTTTCCGACGAGCGCCTCGTTTATGCCAAGGTCGAACAGCTTTCGCAGCATGACGAATATATCCTTCGTCTCGCTGTCGGTTATAACGCGCGGCAAAACGGCGACCGGCACCGCTCCGCGCTCTTTGAACATGCGCACAAGGTCAAAATTATCGTGCATGACCTTGACGGGAATGTAGATATAATCGGGTCTTGTGTCGGCAAGCTCCTCGGTAAGCTGCTCTGCCGTGCGCACCTGATAGATCATAACGGGATCGGTCACGGCACTCTGCCCCGAGGGCATCTGCGGCATGGGCAGGCTGCGGCGCGGCTGCGGCACTGCGCGGCGCTCGTTGAGAGCCGTGACAAGCTTGCGGCGCAGCTCGTTTATCTCCGACGCAGAGAGGTAAAGTCCGCTCTGCACGCGGCTCTGCGCATCCACGCAGTAGTACGGCGTACCGCCTGTCTTGCCGAGCCTGTCACTCAAGACCTCTGAATTTATCGCCTGACGTATCGCCTTCTGCGGCTCGGCACCGAAAGCGACTACCTTGTTTCCGCGGTTATCTATAGCTGCCGCCTTGACCGCCTCTCCGGCGTTTACGACGGCGTAAAACTTCACAGGAACGCGGCGCTCTTCCTTGCCGATGTATTCTTTCCTTGCATCGGAAAACATTTTTTCGCCGACCTTGTCGGTTTCGGCTCTCACGCCGAACATGTCGGCCTTATCGCCGTTAAAATAGCCCTGCGTGAAGCCCTGGCGCGAGAATGCGTCGGCAAGGATCTGCATTTCCTCTGCCGTCGGCTCGCGGCGCTCTTTGATGATTTTTGAGTATATGCCCGTGACTATGCCCGTGTACTCGGGGCGCTTCATTCTGCCCTCGATCTTCACGCAGGCAACGCCGGCGTCCTCGATCTCACGCAGGCGGTCAACAAGGCAATTATCCTTGAGGGAAAGCGGATGGCTGTCCTCAAGTCTGCCGCCCATGGTGTATTCCATGCGGCAGGGCTGGGCGCACATGCCGCGATTGCCGCTGCGGCGGCCTATAAGCGATGACATATAGCACTGCCCCGAATGGCAGAAGCACAGTGCACCGTGGACAAATATCTCCGTTTCTATCGGCGAATGCTTTGTTATGAACTTTATCTGCTCGAAACTCAGCTCGCGCGCAAGGACTGCACGGGTAAGTCCCATCTCGGCCGCTGCCTCAACGCCGGCAAGGTTATGGATGCTCATCTGGGTGCTCGCGTGCAGCGGAATATCCGGCACGGCTTTTTTCAAAACGCTCAAAAGGCCGAGATCCTGCACAAGGATGGCGTCCGCGCCGAGATCCGACACGCGCCTTGCAAGCTCGGCAGCCTGCTCCATCTCCCTGTCGCCGACGAGCGTGTTCATCGTGACATAGACCTTGCAGTCGCGTATACGGCAGTATCTGACCGCCTTTTCAAATTCCTCGTCGCTGAAATTTTTTGCTCCGCGGCGAGCATTGAATATTCCAAGTCCCATATACACCGCATCCGCGCCGTTCTGAACGGCGGCAACGACCGCCTCCGGCGAGCCTGCGGGAGAAAGCAGCTCAAGCATATATCCATACCTCTGGCATTTTACTTTTATCGTTGAATTATACCACAAACATGGCTATTGCTACAAGTTAATTTTAATGATATAATTCCTCTTGTTAAAGTCCATTGTGTAAACTTTGAATGAACAGAGGAATCGTCATGCCCACAGTAGAGCAAAACTCAATACCGCACAGCACCGCGGACAAGCTTATTGCCGCACATGACGGCGATGTTGCGCTGCTGTATATCTGGCTCGATCTTAACGGCGGATTTAACGCCGACAGAGCCGCGCGCGAGCTTTGCCGCACCGAGGCCGAGATAAAAAACGCACACGAAAAGCTGCTGAGAATGGGTCTTTCGCGCCCGGCCGCGAAGCCGGAGCAGGGGATAAAGCTCCCCCCTGCCGAGGAGCTTCCGGAATACACCTCGGCGGATATCGTGCGCCGCTCGAAGGAGGACAGCGGCTTTCAGGCCGTTATCGCCCAGGCGCAGCACAAGCTCGGCAGAGTTCTCTCCACAGCCGATCTGAAAACGCTTTTCGGCATTTACGATTACCTTGCGCTGCCGGCGGACGTTATTTTCATGCTCATCGGTTACTGCATCGACGTTTTCACCGAAAAATACGGTCCCGGCCGGCTGCCCTCGATGCGCAGCATCGAAAAGGAAGCCTACTCATGGGCAAATAAGGAGATCATCACCATCGAGCAGGCCGACGAATACATACGCAATGCCGCCGAGAAGCGCTCGCGCGCAGGCGAGCTTAAGACCTCAATGGGGCTCGGCAGCCGCGTGCTCACGCCGACCGAGCGCAAATACATGACCTCGTGGTTCGACATGGGCTTTGATAACGAGGCCATACTCATAGCATACGACCGCACGGTGACAAACACCGGCGCTTTAAAATGGGGATACATGAACAAGATCATGCTCTCGTGGCATGAGAAGGGCATACACTCGGCACGGGACGTCGCCGAGCGCGACAGCCGCTCTCCGGCAAGCGCGGTCAAGGCGGAAAATCAGCATAGCAGCAACGTTTCGGGCGATGAGCTCAAGCGTCTGCGCTCAATATACGAAAAGGTTAAAAACGGTTAAACAATGGCACTGGACGGAAAAATTCTGGCGCGCGCCAGAGAGCAGATAGGTCACACGCACGCAAACAATGTTGCCGAGCATTATCTCAGGCAGGAAAAGATTTATTCGCAGATACCCGAGATTCGCCGCATCGACGATCGGCTTCGCGCGCAGATGTCCGAGCTTGTCGGACTTACGATAAAGCGCAGCGCGGATCTTTCCGACGCACTTAAGACGCTGGAGGATGAAAGCCTTGCGCTTCAGGCAAAAAAGGCCGAGCTTTTGCACGCTGCCGGTTATCCGGTCGATTATCTTGAGGATATCTACTCATGCCCGAAATGCAAAGACACCGGGTTTATCGGAAGCCAAATGTGCTCCTGCCTCATCGAGGAATACAACCGCCAGCTTACAAGCGAGCTGAGCACGCTTCTTAAAAACAGCGACGAGCGCTTTGAAAACTTCGACCTTTCGCTGTACGGCGAGGCAAGGGAAGCGATGAGCATTGTTTACGACACCTGCCGCGAGTACGCCTCCAGCTTCTCGGAGCGCTCGATGAACCTGCTGTTTCAGGGCGGCACGGGGCTGGGCAAAACGTTCCTGTCGGCATGCATAGCGCGTGTCGTTGCGCAAAACGGTCACTCGGTGTGCTACGACACCGCGGCCTCCGCGCTTGAGGCGTTTGAAATGAAAAAATTCGCGCGCGACGCCGAGGCTGCGGAAAAGGCCTCGACACGGGTCGAGCGCATGCTCGAGTGCGAGCTTATGATCCTTGACGATCTGGGCACCGAAATGCTCACGCAGATAAGCATCTCGGCACTGTACACGCTTATAAACACGCGCCTTGTCGAGGGCAAGAAGACCATTATCAGCACAAATCTCACCGATGCGGAGCTTGCGCGGCGATACACTCCGCAGATTTGCTCGAGGATAGACGGCGAGTTTCTCAAGCTCCCGTTTGCCGGAACGGATATACGCAAATTGAAAAAGGAGATGTAGGAATGGATCAGCATGAGATCACTCGCGAAATACCCCTGCTAAACGCCGACGGCGAGCTAACGGAGCCGGGCTACGCCAAGAAGCTTCTGCCGGTTTACAGGCGCGCGGACATCAAGGCAAGCCCCATGCGCATCAAGGAATGGGACTATTACCTCATAAACAACGGCCGCTTTGCCCTTGCCCTCACCATCGACGATAACGGCTACATGGGTCTGGACTCGATAAGCCTTCTCAACTTCGAAGAAGGATGGGAGATCACCACAAGCCCCATGTGCTTCATGCCGCTCGGAAAGCGCAAGCTGCCCGAAACGAGCAAGACCGGCGACACGACCGCCATCGGGAAAAACTACAGCATTTATTTCAAAAACAACGGCTCTGGCGTGCGCACGCTGATAGCGCAGATGAAGCGCTTCGGCCCTGCCGGCTCGCTTTACGCAAAGGTCGAGCTTTTCGACGAACCGGAGGAGAGCATGGTCATAGCAACTCCGTTCCATAAACCGGGGCATTTTTACTATAACCAAAAGATAAACTGCATGCGCGCACGCGGTGAGGTCACCTACGACGGTCACACCTATGTTTTTGACCCCTCGGACAGCTTCGCCGTTCTCGACTGGGGACGCGGCGTGTGGACATACAAGAACACATGGTACTGGGGCTCGGCTTCCGGCGCGGTGAACGGAGTTCCCTTCGGCTGGAACATCGGCTACGGCTTCGGCAACACCTCGGCCGCCAGCGAGAACATGCTGTTTTACAACGGCAAGGCTCACAAGCTCAGTCAGGTAAAATTCAACATTCCCGGCGACGAAAAAGCCTTCATGGAGCCGTGGACCTTCACCTCGGATGACGGCCGCTTTGAAATGGACTTCCGCCCCGTGCTCGACCGCGCATCCTGCACCGACGTCGGACTTATTAAAAGCGATCAGCACCAGGTGTTCGGCCTGTTCACCGGCAAGACTGTCCTTGACGACGGAAAAGTGATCGAAATAAAAGACTTCCCCGGCTTTGCCGAGAAAGTCTCGAATAAATGGTAATACAGCAATAACCGGGACTGCGGTGCAGTCCCGGTTACTTTATCTCCTGCTCAAGGCCGTCAAACTCCGTCGAAGAGAAAAACTCCGCAAGAGTCATATCCAGCCCGTCGCATATCATTTTTATCGTCAATAGTTTTGGATTGCAGCTTTTGCCGTAAAGAATGTTTTTAATGCTCGACGGCGGCAGCGCACAAACAGTGGCAAGTCTGTTGATGCTCATGTTCCTCTGCTCGCACAGGCGAAGTATTCTGATCTAAGCTGACGAGAGCCGAATGCATATCGCCTGTCGGCGTACCCTTCCGGCTATTTTCGCCTTTTTTGCCTTGATGGGCGCCAGCCCACCTGCACCAAAGAAAGCCGAAAATATCTCGAAAAGCACAGCCGACAGGTGCCTTGCAGTTTTGCCGGAGCAGATTTTTGTTCAGGCAAGGCAAAGCTCGCAGAGAATACTGTCGTATTGTCAAGAGCTTTAACGCAGCATGGGCGGAAATCTGCCCGTCAAAACCGGTATGCGTTCGACTCTCGTCAGCTTAACAGCATCTATTGTCTGCATTGTTTTATTCCAAATTTCCGCTTTCGTACATGAGCGCCGTGAGCGCGACAACGGGGGCTGTTTCGCATCTTAGTATGCGCGCGCCCAGCGAGCATACGTGAAGCCCTACCTTGCGCGCCATATCGGCCTCATACGGCTCAAAGCCGCCCTCGGGGCCTGTTATCAGCGCCGCCGAGCCGAGCTTCTCGGCTCCCTTGAGCGCTGCGCGAAGGCTCTCTCGCTCGCCGGTCTCGTACAGGAAGAAGGCATCCTCCTGCCGCTTTGCGGCATCCAGTGCTTCAACAAAGCTGTCGATCCATCTGACCTCGGGAATGATACCGCGGCCGGACTGCTTTGCCGCCTCTTCGCTTATTCTGTTCCAGCGCTCGAGCTTTTTGGCAACGCCCTCGGTGCGCTGCACGACGCGTTCGGAGCGGAAAAAGCATATCTCCTTTGCGCCGGACTCGACGCATTTCTGGATGATATAGTCGGTCTTATCGCCCTTTGGCAGGCCGCACAGCACGCGCACCGACACCGTAGGCTCGGCCGCGCACGGGACGACCTCGATGATCTCCGCCTCGGCCTCGTCCTTATCCGAGCGCACAAGGCGGCATTTATAGTCCGTACCGTTGCCGTCGCAAATTGTCATCTCCTCGCCCGGGCGCAGGCGAAGCACCTTTATATGCTCTGCGTCGCGGCCGCGGATGATCGCTCTGCCGCCGAGCAGATTTGTTCCAAGCGCAAAAAATCTGGGCATAGTAGACCCCTCTCACAATATGTTTTGTGCCGATATTATCTCACAGCGCTGACGTTTTTTCAAGTGGCGGCATATAATGCAGCGGTGAGAACTATGGAGCTTGACAATTTTGAAAGTGTGTGGCAGCGCGTGACCGCCATCGACGAGACTCTGCCCGAGCCGCCTCCGCCGCCGGAGAATAAGCACGAGCAGAAGCTTTGCGTAATAAAGCGCAGCGAAAAAAGCTGCGCCGTACGCTTCATCGCAGGATATTGAAGAAGCCGCCCGATAGGTCAGTCTAACGGGCGGTTTTTCATTTGCACTCGAAGCAGTGCCACTCCTCCTCGTGATGGTGGGCGATTATCTCAAGTCCGGCAGACTTAAGCGCTGCGGCCACTTCTTCCTCGCGGCCGTCGATTATGCCGGAGGTGATGAACACACCGCCCGGCGCCATAAACGCGCGGACAAACGGGGCAAGCGGAATTATAACGTCGGAAACGATATTTGCAAGCACGATATCGTAGCCCGTGCCGAGGAGCGCTCTGAGCTTTCCGTCGCCGATTATATCGCCGGCATAGACCTTCATTTTGTCGCCGCCGATATCGTTGAGAGAAGCGTTTTCCATGACGGTATCGGGCGCTTTGGGGTCGATATCGCAGGCGGTGCAGAAATCGCTGCCGAGGACAACCGCACCTATGCCGAGGATTCCGCTGCCGCAGCCGAGGTCGAGGGCGCGCTTGCCCTCCCCGGCGTACTTTTCAAGCGCGGCAAGGCACATGCGCGTTGTTGCATGCGCGCCAGTTCCGAACAGCAAACCGGGGTCGAGGCGCAGCGGAACTCTGCCCTCCTCGGCGCATTCGATCCACTCCGGCACAACAAGGAGCTTCTCGCCGATCTCGAGCGGCTTATAATACTCCTTCCAGTTATTTTCCCAGTCGGCATCGCACACGGGCGCGGTTTTCACCTCAAACTCCGCCTTCACGGCGTCAAGCAGCCGCGCGCCGTCCTCGTTGTCCTCAACATAGAATTTAACGCGCGAAACACCCTTATAGCTTTCCTCGAGCGAGGAATCGACATAGTCCCAATACTGGCGGTTATTTTCAAGGAAGGCCTTGAAATCGTCCTCGTTTTCGATTACAAATCCGTCAACGCCGAGGGCGGTCAGCCTGTCGCAGGTCTCGTCGGTGTTTTTGCATTCTATCGTTACTTCGGTGTAATTCATCTTTGTTCCATCCTCAAAATTGCCACAGCACCACATTTTTTGGTTCCGCCCGGCAGCACTATCTTAAAATCAGACTGACTGCCCCACCTTTAAAAGGTGGGGCAGCGGTTATATTTTTTATTCAGCGTCGTCGCTTATCAGACCGTAGCCGCCGTTTTTGCGGCGATAGACTACCGAGATCGCGCCGTCTGCCTGCTCATCGCGGAACACGAAGAACTCGTGCTCAAGCAGGTTCATCTGCAGTATTGCCTCTTCCGTTGACATGGGCTTGATGGGGAAGCGCTTGCTGCGCACGATCTTGAATTCCTCATCCTCTTCCTCCTCAACAGGGGCATAGTCGGGTCTTGTCTCCTTCTCGAGCGCGCCCTCTCTCAGGCGTTTTGCAAGACGGGTCTTGTTCTTGCGGATCTGGCGTTCGATGGACGCGACACCGGAATCAACGGAAGCATACATATCGTTTGTAAGCTCGCTGGCTCTGTAATACAGGCCGTTATTTGAAACCGTGATCTCTGCCAGGAATCTGCCGCGCTCCATGCTGAACGTGATGTTTGCGCTGCTTTCGGTCTTAAAGAAGCGGTCGAGCTTGCCAACCTTGCGCTCAGTATAGCTTCTGAGCTCTTCGGAGGTGCCCATCTTTTTTTCGGTAAACGTAAATTTCATATGTGCCGGCTCCTTTCTGCTTTGCAGGATGCTTCCTGCTTAACTTTATTATAGCATAAGCGCATGTAAAATGAAAGACGCTTTTGTTGAATTTGCTTTAAAATTCAAAATTTGTTCTCGCTTTTTTATTCAACACTTATATAACAGTAGGGCAGAGCTGCTTTCAGCGCCTGTATCTGGTCGGCGCTGATGCTGTTTCCGTTGAGCCAGAGCTGCTTGAGATTTTTAAGCGAGGTGAGCGCCGAAACGTCGCTGATCGAGTTATTTGACAGGTCAAGCGTTTCGAGCGTTTTAAGCGTTGACAGCGGCGAGAGCCTTGATATCGAGTTATTTGACAGGTCAAGGTGCTTTACATTCGTAAAGCCCGACACCTTTGAGATATCGCTGAGGCCGAGGCCGTTGGCCTCAACGTTTTCAGCATCCACGGCAAAGCTTTTGCCGCCGAGTACTATCTCGCTTTTAAGCTCGGAATGGCTGATCGAGCAGCCGGAGAGCTTCTTTTTCAGCGTTGCAACAGCGGTCTCGCTCAGGTCTGCGTTATCCTTTATGCTGAGCTTTTTGAGATTTTTGAGGTTATACAGCTCCTCGAGGTCTGCATCGGACAAACCGACCTTATCCATCCACAAAGTCTTGAGATTCGTGAGCCTGCCGATGGCGGCGATGCTTCCAAGCTCGTTGCCGCTGACGTTAAGCTCCGTAAGTCCGGAAAGATCCTGGAGCGCCGCGACCGATTTTATTCTGTTGCCGGAAAGATTGAGGTACTCAAGCTTAGGCACGCTCATAAGCGGACTTATATCGCTTATGCGGTTGTTTGAAATATCAAGCTCTTTAAGATTCGGAAGATCTACAAGCGCCGAGATATCGGAAATCGAGTTATCCGAAAGATCGAGCTTTTCAAGCTTCGTGCAGGCCGACAGCAGTGTGATATCGTGCACGTCGCAGCCGGAAAGGTCAAGCTCTGTAACGTTGTTTTTAAACGTCTTGCCGCCGAGCTTGATTTCAACGACGTCCTCTTTTGCATCGTCGCTGTATATGATGCAGTTGGGAAGCTTCGCTTTAAGCTCCTTGAGCTGAGATGCGCTTATATCCATCTGCCCGATGGTGAGCATGGACAGACTGTCGATATCGTAAAGCGGAGAAAAGTCCTTTATCTCGTTGCCGTCAAGGTGCAGCGTTCTGAGCGAGCTGAGCTTTTTGAGCGGTGTAATATCGCTTATCTTGTTGTTCGAAAGGTCAAGCGAGGTGAGTTTCTTGAGCGGCGTGAGGAAATCAAGCTCGTCGATCTTATTGTCGGAAAGCTTGAGGCTCGTAAGCTCGGTGAGCTTTGCGATATCCTTGAGGGCGGCCGAACCTGCTCCCTTCTTCGACAGATCAAGTGAAGTTGTTTCCACATCGTACTGCTCACCGCAGATGACGACTATCTTGCCGCTGTCGTAATCCTCCTTGGCTTTTTTGAGCCGCTCAATCTCGGATTTTATTTCGTCGCTGCCGCTTGTTGAGCTTTCAAGGATGGCAATGGCATTGACGTAATCGTACTTGGCCTCATAGCAGCGGCTCATAAGAAGCAGGCACTCGTCGGTCTTTTTGACCTCCATTGCCTCGCGCAGCTTTGTAAGTGCGTTGTCGTAATCGCCGGCGTAGTAATATTCCTGCGCCTGCTTGAACGCATTGCTGTATTCGCTCTCCGTTCCGCCGTTTTTGAGCGCGAGTATCAGCGCAAGCATGGCCGCGAGAACGGCAACGATGGCGGCGCACACAATGATGAGCTTTTTTCTCTTTTTGTGCGCGCGGTGCTCGGACTGCTCGCGTATGATGCGCTCGGTGTCCGATTCGCTCTCGTCGTACTCCGGTTCTTCCTCGTACTCCGGTTCCCCGTCCTCGTCCTGCGGAGTAAGCTCATATCCTTCGGTTTCACGCAGTATCTCCTCAAGCTCGGGGTCAAATATGCTCTTGTACCCCTCGTTGACCGTATCGAGGACGGTTTTTTCCTCGTCGGCTCTGTGAAGCTGCTGCTCGATATCACTTTTTTTGACGACTACGGTTTTTTCCTCAGTCGGGTCTTTTCTGATAGTATCACTCATGTGCATCGCCCTCCTGCGGCGCGGCGTCGGGCATGATCGCGGATGCCGGCGGCTCTTCGTTGCGTACGAGCAGATCTATCGTCTGCTGCTCGGCGCTGCTGGCCTTTTCGGCTGCAAAGTCGCGCCTTTTCATTGCAAAGCAAATGCACAAAAGCGCAGCCATAATGCACAGCACCGATATCTCGGGCAAAAGCTCCGCAAGTGCGACGGTCTGCCCCTTCGGCGCGATCATGTCTCTGTCAAGGTAGATATGTACTATAAGCGGCAGACCGAACAGCGGTGCAAGCAGCCACTTAGTCCGGATAACGCCGAACACCGTCGCCGTGTAGATAAACGCGACGGCAAGATACAGGCATATGCACAGTATCGTGTGCAGTATGCTGTCAAACCCGAAGGCTTTGATTATGAAAAACATTACACCCAGTATGACCGGGATAAACGTCAGACCGAAAAAGCGCCTGCCGGCATACAGAACGAGCACGATAAACAGCAGGTTGCACAGTATCGGCAGCGCGATCTGGAACGTGATGAAGCCTGCCTTCTGATTTGACCAGAAGCCCCAGTAGCCGAGGAAACGGCAGAGCGCCGACAGGATCATGAAGATCACCGCAAGCTTGACGAAGAAGTTTTTCCGGCTGACCGAATACCTTATCTTTTCGTTTTCTATCTCCATCTTGCTTCCTCTCGATCAGAACGCCCAGTTTCCGTTTTTGAATATCTGCACTCTCTCGCCGCTTTCGGTCTCGCCCGTGATATCGAGATCCTCAGAGCCGATCATGAAGTCCTCATGGATCATGGACGAATTTATGCCCATTTCGCGGCACTGCTCGAGCGTGTAGTTCTCAAAGTCCTTTATGCAGTTAGCAAATCCGTCGCCGAGTGCGAGGTGGCATGCGGCGTTTTCGTCAAAAAGGGTGTTGTAAAACATTATGCCGCTGTTTCTTATCGGACTGTCAAACGGCACGAGCGCACACTCGCCGAGCATTTTCGAGCCTTCGTCCATATTTACAAGCGTCTTGAGCGCATCCTCGCCCTTTTCGGCCTTGACCTCGGTCACCCTGCCGTTTTCAAAGCGGATGCTGAAGTTTTCGATCATCGTGCCGCGGTAGGACAGCGGACGGGTCGAATACACTATGCCTTCGGCCTGTCCCTTCATGGGGCTTGTGAAAACCTCTTCGCTGGGGATGTTGGGATTAAAGCGCACGTTCGCGCCGAGCGTATCCTCAGCCCCGGCGAGAAACTGCGCCTGCGGAATGAGTCCGACGGTGAAATCCGTTCCGTTTGCACTTTTATAATGCAGCTTGCGCAGACCGAGCGAGTTGAGATATTCGCAGCGGCTCTTGAGATCGGCATTGTGCTCCTGCCACGCCTTCACTCCGTCGCCGTCGGCGCGCGAGGTGTACAGTATTGCCTCCCACAGCTTTTCGACGGCCTCGGCCTCGTCAAGCGCGGGGAACACCTTCTTTGCCCACGCCTTGCCCGGCACCGCCGCAATGACCCACTGATATTTGTTCTCCATCGAGTCGCGGATAGGCTTTATGACCTTCCAGCGCATCTGGACGCTCTTGCCCCACTTTTCCTGATCCAGCCCGTCAAGACCCGAGGGGTCGGCAGACTCTATATAGATCATGGCCGGAAGCGTTTCGGCTCGGTGCAAAAGCTTCTGCTTTTCCCAATCTTTTATCTCGCCGAGGCGCTCGACGGTCTGGTATTTTACATGCTTGAGCCTGAGCGGCTGATGCGTCCACTCGACCCTTACCTCGGCAGCGCCTGCAAGATAGCACTGCTCAACGAGCATTTCCACAAATTCCGGCTGATCAAGCTCGGCCGAAATGACAACATCCTGTCCCTTTTGGATATTCGCGCCGACCCTGACTATAAGCTCGGCGTAGCTTTCAAGTTTTTTTATATCCATGAATGATTACTTCCTATAATTTAATTTAAATTATTCTACCACACAGGTTACAAAATTACTACACATTTATACCCTCGCCGTGAAAATTTTTCGCTTGATTCATATTGAGTTAACAAATTTCTTATAGTATAATCAATCATTGATTATTCAGATTTTTCAAGGGTGATAGCATGGTATCCAAAAATCAGTGGAGGGCGATCTCGATCGTTCTTGCCGTCGTGCTGCTGCTTGCCGCGTTCATGACCGGTCTTACCGGGATAGCGGACGGTATCAGTCCAGTCGGCGAGGTGCGAGACGACTACGCCTCCTTCAAAAAGGAGCTTGACACGCTCAGCGATAACGAAAAAGCGCTCGCCGACGGCAAGGCCGAATACGCCGAGAAAAAGGCCGCCTATGACGAGCAGCAGGCCGCTTACAACGAGAAGTACAAGCAGTACGAGGCGGCAGATAAAAAATACAACGAGGACGTTTTGAGCTATAATCAGCAGCTTATAGCCTACAATGTCGGCAAAAATCAGTTCAACAGCAGCGGCGCACAAAGCGCCGTTTCAAGCGGCAGAGCGCAGCTCGACTCGGGCTGGTCCTCGTACAACGAGGGCAAGGCCGCTTACGATCAGCTGTCGTCTGCCATAAGCGAGCTTGAAGCAAAGCACGTTCCGCATTGGATGGCGCTCAAGATCGTCGGCGGTAAGGCCGGGATCGACTTGACCGACAGCTACATTTCCGACATGAAGGCGCAGCTTGATTCGGCCTATGCGCAGCTTCAGCAGGGCGAGGCCGGGCTTACTCAGGCGCAGCAGCAGATAGATTCCGCCCAGGCGCAGCTTTCCGGCATGAAGCAGGAGATAGAGTCCGGGCCTGCAAAGCTCGACGCCGACGGGCAGTCCGTTGCCGACACGAAAGCCGAGCTTGACAAGGAAAAGGAAGCACTTGACGCCAAGGCAGAGGAGCTTTCGGTCTATGAGGACATTGCCGAAAAGGTCGAGCGCAGCCGCGAAAGCCTTATCGACGAGGGCTACGGCACGGCAGAGCGCACAACGGAAGAGCTTCTAAGCTCCGCCGGCAAGCACGAGAGCGCACTGCACCGTGATTATCTCAAGGCGCTTATATCCTTCATTGTAACTTACGCCGCGCACCTGCTTGCAGTTGCCGCCGCAGCGGCAGCGCTCATACTATTGAGCAAAAAGCAAACCTCGCGAGCATTTAAGCTTGCCGCCATCGGCGCCGCCTTGGGCGCCGTGAGCGTAGTTGCCTCGCTTGTCTACGGCGATATCGACACCCTCGCTTTCGCAGCCGCCGTCCTCGCCGCCCTCGGCGTGGGCCTTTCGATCGGCATAAACGCGGAAGAATGATCTCAAATAATATAAAGCAATCCCTCCGGCTCCGCCGGAGGGATTGTTCGTTTGGGCATGCTTTTAATCACTGGCGCTTCATTTGGTGCAGGAAGGCCAGAACCGAGAAAATGACGGCAGCGGCGGCGTAAGCTATGACCCACGCGAGATCCGGCCAGATATCCGCAAAGCTTCCTGCGTAGGCGGCCTGCTCCACTCTCACAGCGTGGCAGAACGGCAGCAGTTCGGCCGCCTTTTTGAACGCACCGCCCACAAGCTCAAGATCAAACCATATGCCCGACAGCCACGCGGTGAGGTTTGTCAGCAGCGCACCGCATATGCCGCCGACCTGCTTTACGCTCAGCACACTGCCGCACAGAAGTCCGAGCGCAATGAAAAACACCGAGGCCGGAATTATCATGAGCACCGACCACAGGACGTTCACCGTCACCTCAAGGCCGAGGAAAAACGCCGTTACAAAGCACACTGCAGCCTGGCACAGAGCTATCGGCAGCAGCGGCAAAGTATAGCCGAAAATGAAATCTGCAGCCGTGAGCGGTGTTGTATAAAGCCGCTGCAAAAGCGCACTTTCGCGATCCTTTGCGATGAGCATTGCCGCAAAAAGCGTCATGAATGACAGGCCGAACACGGTCATGCCGGGCGCAAGGCTGTCGATCTGGAACACAGACACGGGTACGTTTGCCTGGATTGCCGACAGCAGCAGGATAAGCACCACCGGAAAGCCAAGACCGAAGCCGAGATTGACGGGGTCGCGCAGGATCTCCTTTGCCGTGCGCGAGGAGAATGTGAGCATTTTCATTTCCCCTCCCCCTTTACTATCGCAACGAACGCATCCTCGAATTTTTCTTTTCCGGCAAGGGCTTTTAGCTCGTTGGCCGTGCCGAGGGCAAGCAGCTTTCCGCCGCGCATGATTCCGACGCGGTCGGACAGCTCCTCGGCTTCCTCCATATAATGCGTTGTGAGTATTATCGTCTTTTTGCCCTTGAGAGCGCGCACGGTATCCCACAGCTCACTGCGTGCAATTACGTCAAGGCCGAGCGTCGGCTCGTCGAGGAACAGTATCTCGGGGTCGCCGGTGAGCGCCATTGCTATGCTGAGCCTTCTCTGCCAGCCGCCGGAGAGCTTACCGGCCTTGCGCTTGACGACCTCGCCAAGCTCAAACTCCTCGCACAGCGTCTGCGCTCTTGCGCGCGTTTCTTCCTTTGAAAGTCCGTGTACGCCGCACATAAGCTTGAGGTTTTCCATGACCGTCAGATTCGGCGCAACCGCCGTCTCCTGCGGCGATACGCCGATGATACGCTTTACCTCGTTCGGCTGCGAAACGATGCTTTTTCCGCCGAGATACGCCTCGCCCGACGTGGGCGCGGTCAGGCACGAGAGCATTTTTATCGTCGTAGTTTTTCCTGCTCCGTTGACGCCGAGCAGAGCAAACAGCTCGCCCTGCCGAACGCTCAGCTCAAGTCCATCGACTGCGGTCACATCCTTATATTTTTTCGTAAGCTTTTTTATCTCTATCGCATTCATTTTCCGTTTCCTCCGCACCAGCGCATTTTAAGTCCCTCGTATACGTCGGTCAGAGTGCGGCTTACATATTCCTCTTCCCAGTCGAGGTATCCCGTTACTATCATCGTCGCAATGCCGTGGACGAATATCCACATCTCAAGATGGAAAAGGCGCGCCTGCTCCTCTCTCAGCCCGGTATTTCGGGATATGAGCGCTATGATATCGTCAAGGCTCTCGTCCTCGGTCTCGGTAGTTTCGTCCGTCCTGTCGCGCATAAACAGCAGCTTGAACAGCTCTTTTTCCTTCCGTGCGAATGCGATGTAGGCCATACCGCTGGCCTTATACGGCTGATAGGCTCCGCGCATCATCTCGGCATATAAAAACTTCTGATACTCGGCGTTTGCCGCGCGCACGACCTCATCCTGCACCTCCTGCATATTCTCGAAAAGGCCGAACACCGGCTTTGCGGACGAACCTAGCTCCGCCGCAAGGCTCCTTGCCGTGAGCGCGTCCATTCCGCCCCGCCGCACGATATCCAGCGCCGCGGCAATTATCTCCTCGCGCGAAAACTTCACTCTCGGCGGCATTATTATCACTCCTTTTTATGCAACATGCGTTGCGCAACGTGTGTTGTTATTATAGCACAGTCTGCGCCCTTGTCAATGTTAACAGACAGTTTGTTGACAATATTTTTATATGATATAAAATAGTGCTGTCGGAGGTGAGGCACGATGAAGAAAAACAGGCAGGAAGAGGACGAGGAGATCCGCCGCGCAAAGGCAAACATACGCACGGGGTTTATCATCGCCGTTATAGTCATTGCCTTGCTTGCGGTCATTGCCTTTGTAATGGTGGGGCTTATGAGCGCCGTCACATCCTTTCCGGATATGGGCACCTCGGTGATACCTGATGCGAACACAATAATCAATGCGCAAATATAAAAAGCTCGGCAGGCTCTCGCCTGCCGAGCTTTTTTCTGCAAGTTCTATCAGTACTTTTCCATCATTTCGCGCGAGTCCAGGTCGCCGTTTTCGGCGGCTATGCGATACCAGC
>ENA-UONW01000615-UONW01000615.1-human-gut-metagenome-genome-assembly--contig:-CS52-NODE-615-length-51157-cov-29.773473_pt1 | contig 51157 bp, 41 predicted proteins | sample MGYA00242463_ERZ724010 | MGnify/ENA metagenome assembly ERZ724010 | reverse complement strand
AAAGTGAAAAATCCAAATGCCAAGTAAGTAGATAATAACGTTAGGAAACAACAAGGCTAATGTTCTGTCGGATATGCTATCCGACAGCATTAAATATTAGGATCTGTGATCCGAAATTCCGAAATTCTTACCTAATAATCTAAAATAGGAAGCAAGCGGATTGAAAATCCTTATACTCTATTCCGGCAGATTGCAAATCTGCCGGCACATTAGTCTTGTTGATTCATATCAGTTGCACATGGAATGCCACGTAAAGCTAATTTGTGATCCGAAATTCATACCTAATAATTTAATTTGGAAGCAAGCGGATTGAAAATCCTTATATTATATTCCGGCAGATTTTTCGCTGCGCTCAACAACTCGTGCAAATCAGCCGGCACATTAGTCTTGTGGCTACAAGTTAAGTGAAAAATCCAAATGCCACATAAGTAGAGTATAGAATTTTTCACTCTTCACTCTTCGTTCTTCACTTAAACAGTAGATAATACCCACAAGACATTTGACTTTAACTTCTTTAACTACTCTAACTCCTTTAACTACCCAAAAAGTCATTTGTCTTAACTCCTTAACTTCATAACTCCTTAACTCCTCAAATAGAACTCCATAACTCCTTAACTCCTCAAAAAAAAACACTATCTTTGCATCCAGATTACATTATTTAAGACATGAAGAGAATTATAACCAACATAACTGGCGGCCTGTTATTGGCCTTGTGTATAGTGCCAACACTATTATCTGTTGTATCTTGCGGACAGCAGGCGGCAGACAGAGATATTGCTGTGGCAGACAGTCTGAGCGAGGCGGCACCGCAAAGGGCGATGACGCTTATTGACAGTCTGGAGGGAGAAAGCACAATGAGCAAAAGCCGGCACATGAAGCTGCTGCTGCTAAAGGCTAAAGTAAGAAACAAGCTCGCAATGCCCATGAACACCGACTCGCTGAAATACATTGCCGACTATTTTGACAAGCACGGAGATTCTAACGAACGTATGCTCGCATACTATATCCTTGGATGCGCATACTTTGACGGCAAGGATGCCCCAATGGCATTGCAGTATTTTCATGAAGCGGCAGCAAAGGCAGACACCACTGACAGCAGCTGCGACTTTCTTACACTGCACAGAATACACGTATGGTCGGCAGAGATTTTCAGAAGCCAGTTTGCCTTCAGCGATGCTTTCCACGAAAATAGCCTGGCGTTTAAATACGCTATGAAGGCAAAAGACACTTTAAATGCTATTATTACATACGAGCAGAAAGCAAATATATATAAACTTAAAGGCAACATAGACTCTGTCATAAGCATACGCGAAAAGCTGTATGGACTTTACTCCAAATACGGATATAAAAGAGAAACAGCCTACTCTTTAGGGCCACTTATTGACATTTACGCAAAAAGAGGAAACATATCAAAAGCCAAGCATGCCTTGGATGTATATGAAAAAATGAGCGGAAGATTTGATAAATATGGCAACATTAAAAAAGGCCTGGAAGTGCATTATGCAATTAAAGGATATTATTATCTTAGCATTAACGACTATGACTCTGCAAGGCTGTGCTTTGACAAGTGCCTGAAGACAACATCCAATTATCCTAATGATTTTGGATACAGCTACGAGGGGCTTACTGAATTATACAAAAAACTTCATCTGCCTGACTCTGTAGCAAAATATTCTGAATTAACACGCCAGATGTCAGATACGATTTATGCCCGTATGTCAACCGAACATCTCCAGCAGATGCAGGCAATGTATAACTATAACAGATACAGGCAGAATGCTGAAGAGGCTGAGAAAGACGCATTGCGGACAAAATATATCAGCATAATCATAATTATGGCTATCATGGCAGCAGCCATTGGCGGGGCACTGGCCGTGAGAACATATATAATGAGGAAACGCAGGGCAAGAGTTAACGAGATAAAAGAATATAAACGCAAAATAAATGAGCTTGAAATGAGCAAAGCAGAGCTCGAAAGTATTAACAACGGTCTGAATGTCGAAGTAAACAGGATGATTGAAGAAAAGACAAAAAAAATTGACATACTGAAGACCGAATATGAGAAAAGTTTTAATAATGTCAAGGATAAAGACCTCTTTGAATGTGAGCCTATTGTAATTCAGATAAGACGGAAGGCTAGGAAGACCACTAAGCCTATGGACAAAGATGAGATAAGCAGGCTGAAAGAACTGTTCAAGGATTATAGGCCTTTGAGCACATGGGAAAATACACTTAACAATAACGAATATCTGATTTGCCTGCTTGTAAGACTCGACTTTGTGCCGGCAGAGATATGCATACTTACAGATTCGTCTTCGTCTAACATTTCAAACATACGTAAAAGGCTTCTCGTAAAGATGACCGGACACGAAGGCTCGCCAAAAGATTTCGATAAATATATAAAGTCCTTATAATCAGACTCTTAGTCGCACCATAGTCCGTTGTTGTGAAAAATTTTTCACAACAACGGACAGCGTTTTTCACAGGTTTGTGAAAAACTTGTGAAAAATCAATCCTTAAAATATTTGCAACCTTTTTCTAAATTCTGTTACTTTGCGATTGAATTTAAAACCAAAATATTATGAAAAAGTTATTATTAATAATGTTTGCCGTTATGGCATTTACAGCACACACATCGGCACAATCTGTAGATATTCCTTTTTACGGGGATTATTTACAATTGCAGGTAAGGATTAGTGATAATTTTGACAGTGCCACAAATGGAACTTCCCCCTCATGCACACCGATAAAAGGTCCGTCAATAGGCTTATGTAGCAATACATTATATTTATTTGGACAGTTTAATAATATCGTTTTAAGGTTGGTTGACAATGACATCGCCATCTATTCAATGGATATACCGGCAGGAACCAACGAAGTGGAATTGCCAGCTGATATGCAAGGCATTTATGAACTGCAGTTAGATGACGGCAAATACATATATTATTGTGAAATTGAGATAGAATAAATATCTATAGAAATATTCAAATAAACATACTGCACGTTAATAAAAATACAAACCATAAATGGAGTAGCTGACCAGATATGTATGTAAATTTGTAAAGGCGAGAAGCCAAAACCTTTGTGCAAAAAACTATAATCCAAACAATGCGGCCAAATTGTTTTTATTTTAGTTAGGCAAAATGTATTAATTAATAAATAAATTCATTATGAAGATTAATAGAATTATAAATTCTGGTGAATTACTTGATGCTGAACAGCTAGCAAAAGTTACAGGTGGAACAGGTGCTGGCGATAATGCAAATGTTAATGGATGTAGTTGTTCAGACAATAAAGGAACAAATTGTTCTTGTACAGATACGAACACTCCTTGTTCAATAGTCATAGGTGGGCCTGGTGATCAATTGATTAACACCATGTGTTCATAAAGTAAGAGTGTAGAGTCAAGAATGCATGTTTAATATTATGAACATGCATTCTTCATTATAAATCAAACAAAAATTCCTAACATATGAAATTAAGTAAATATACCTTGTTTCACAAGCATGAAAACAAAATTTATATTTATCATCAGGTCTCAAATGCATTGTTTGAAATAGATAATGAATTGGTGAATGCTTTAAATGCTCCTAATTTACCAAGCGAAATACCTGATGACATATTATCTTCATTAAAAAATGGAGGTTTCATTATTGATGACAATACAGACGAGACATGTAATATCCGTTATGCAAATCTTGTAAATCGGTATAATAGCAAATTGATGAGAGTAACTATATTACCAACAATAAATTGTAACTTCAGATGTTGGTATTGCTATGAACATCATAAAGCATCTAAAATGACAGAAGAAAATGCTGATTCTGTATTTAAATTTATAACTACTGAAACTCAAAAGAAGAATATCGAAAAAATTGTTTTAGACTGGTTTGGAGGTGAACCATTATTGCGTTTTAAAAGTATTATTTACCCATTATCCAAAAGGCTTAAATCATGGTGTGAAAAAAATAATATAGCTTTTGTCAATATAATGACAACAAATGGCAGTCTTATCACTGATGACATGGCTATAAAAATGAATGAAATTGGATTAAATCAAATGCAAATAACACTCGATGGGGATAAAAAGCACCATAACCAAGTAAGATATTCATCTGCAATAAAAAATTCATACGACCTAATCGTAAAAAACATTCATACTTTATGTAAGACACTGGATAACCCATATATAGAGCTAAGAATAAATTATACAAAGGATAATATTGATTCTACGTTTGATATTCTGGATTCATTTGAAAAAGAAATTAGGCGCTACATTTTTGTATCACCCCATATTGTATGGCAAGATGCAAATAACAGATATTCATTAAAAGGAAAAATTGATCGTCTTAAAAAGCTTGCATATAATAAAGGTTACGGCATTAATCAATGTACATTAGCACATAGATGTTCTTCATGTTACATAGACAACATGGAGCAATTTGTAATAAATTATGATTTAAACGTATATAAATGTACCGCAAGGGAATTTAATGAAAAATTTTGTATAGGGAAAATAACGAATGACGGGGTATTCATTCCAAATGAAATATACTATAAATATTACATTACCCCTTCTCCTTTTATGCGAAAAAAATGTATTGAATGCGAATTATTGCCTAGCTGTCTTTATATGCAATCATGTTTACAAAAATCCATAGAAGGTTTTTCTACTGATTGTGATAAAAATATTATACAAAAATCTATTGATGAAGATATTTCTTACAAGATACAAAGAATGCAGTAAATATATGTTCAAGATTAACACAACAACAATCATCTTACATGATTTACTGATATTTAATAATCAAAACAATTAAAATATATAATATGAGATTTTTGCTTTTTATCATCATCGTTTTCATATCCACCAATGTAACTGCTCAAGAAAACAAATATGGTATAACGGGGCATATAGTTGACAATGAAGGAGTGGAAGTAATCCGTGCAAGCGTAACACTACGCATGGCAGGCGACAGCACATTCAAGAGGCAGACGGTGTCGGACAACAACGGAGCGTTCACATTCAGTGGCCTTGCCGACGGCAAGTATGAACTTAACATAACATATATAGGCCTTGCCGACTATACAAGTGACGTTATGGTAAAAAGCAATACTGACGTCGGCATTATCAGAATGGACGAGTCGTCAGAAATGCTTGAAGGCATAACCGTCATGGCAAATTATACAGACGTAAAACAGACGGGAGAAACCATTGTCAGGGTAAAAGGCAATCCGTTGGCAAAAGGTAAGTCTACGGTCAACTTCCTAAGCTATATAAGGGAACTCGATGTTACGAACAATGGCATCAGCGTACAGGGAAGAAGCAATACACTGATTTACCTTGACAACCAGCAGATTTCTTTTGAGAGGCTTAAAAACATACCACCCTCAATGATCTCACGTATAGAAATAATACCTCATGCCGATGCGTCATACGGAGTGAATGCCACAGGAGGAATTATTAAAGTATTCTTAAGGGAAGAAGGCGGACTCTTAGGAACGGTAACCTTTGACGGAACAGCCGACAAATATGGCGTGGCAAAAACTTCACCGAATGCCAACATCCTGTATTCTCGTGGAAAACTCTCAGTTAACAATTTTATACGCTTTACTCCATATAGCCGCTCTGACACAGAATCAGACTGGACTACAACAGATGCAGACGGACAAAGCTACAGTAAAAGTAAAGCCACTGAACACGACAAAAACTTCTCGGATAATTTGTCGTTAAAATATATGTTTACAAAGACAAGCAGGCTGGACATCTATGGAGGAGTGAGCCTTACTGGCGCAAATACAGAACAAAGAAACAGTAACAACGAAAATATCATGAACATGAGTTCGGATGGAAATACACAGTCGTATGGAGCCGGTATGCAATATAAGAAAAATTTTGGAGAAGACGATTACAGCTTTTTCCGCTTTAAGGCCGAATACAGCAAAAACAAGATGAACTCTGACAGCAAGTATGAATATAACGGCAAGGCAGAACCGTCAACATCAAAATCTGACATGGATTATGTGTTTCTGCAGCCGTTTGTACTCGTTGCCATTAACAAGAACATGAGATTTAATACCGGTATGCAATATTCGTATCTTGCCGGAAAATACAACGACAATGGAACAAAGACTTTGGGATATGTTCCGGATGCATCTTACGACCGTTACGGATATGGGTATGGTGCATGGCTGGAATTTTCGGCTAATTTCGGAAAGAACGCATTTTTACAGGGAGGACTCAACTTGCATATGGAGAAATCAAAATATATCAACCACCTCGACCCGGCAGGAAGCATATCTATGACAGAGAATGGTGTATATCCATCATTAATGTTCCAATGGACAATAAATGCCGAAAAATATCAATACATACAAATAAACTACAGAAGCAACTATGCCGATGCAGGATATTACTATAAAATGCCTGTTGTTACATGGCAGAGTGACAACCTGTACAGCATAGGCAATCCTAACATAAAGCAGCAAAAGTTTCATAATGCATACGCATGGTTCTCGCTTTGCCGTCCTCTGGCTTTTTCATATAACTTTGTCTATGGATACGACATGATAAACGTTATGACATATAAGGACGAGAACCGCCCGGGAGTGTATTACACATTCCCTGAGAATACAGGATGGAGAACAGAACATATACTCAGGCTTAACCATACACAAAGACTCTTTAAGTTCTGGTATATAAAAAATTATATAGGTGTTTCATTCTATCGCGAAAAAGCGGCCGGCAAAATATATAGCAACGTATATGGAATGGTGAGCAGCAACAGTGATTTCAGCATAGGCAAGAACTATGGACTGACTCTTTTCATGTACGCGCTCAGCAAGAGGACTACAGTAAGCTATTCAAGAAAAGCACGTCTTGGTATGGACATTGGCATGTATGCCTCGCTATTTAACGACAGGTTGTCTTTAAATCTTACATGCAACAACCTTTTTTACAGCAAGGTTGACGTAACAACTCAAGGAGAAGGATGGACAAGAAGACAGCTTGATATAAGCCCATATACACGCATCCAGCTTACGGCTACATGGAATTTCAGTCTTGGAAAGAAAATTAAAAATGAAAAGCTTCCACAGACAGTCAACGGAATTGACGAAAGGAAACCTCTCGGTGACGGACTTAACGACGGACTCCTAAAGCGTTAAATCATCAATTTATGCGGTATGCAGTAAAAAATAAAGCTAATTATTATAATGAAAGACTTTAAGATATACCTTCAGCACGACGCGATGCAGTGCGGCACAGCATGCCTACGCATGATATGCAGCCACTACGGGGCAGACTACAGCTTCGACAGTCTGTCGAAGCTGTGCTTCGCCACGTCAGAAGGCGTATCGCTGCTGGGCATAAGCGAGGCGGCCGAAAAGCTGGGACTGCATACGGTATGCGGACGGGTAAGCCTCGACAACCTGGCAGAAGCTCCGCTGCCGTGCATACTGCACTGGAACCAGAACCACTTTGTGGTGCTGTATAAGGTCGACGTAAAGAAACAGAAGTTTTATGTTGCCGACCCCGGCAAAGGCTTTGCAATATGCAGGAAGAAAGACATGGAGAAGCACTGGGTGAGCACACGTTCGGGCGGAGAAGACAAGGGCGTGGCAATGTTTATAGAAACCACTCCTGCCTTTTATGACAACAAACGGGGCAATAGCCACGGCGAAAGCCGCTCGTTCCGCTTTCTGTTCGGATACATAAAGAAGTACAGAAAATATTTCGGACAGATTATAGCCGGACTGCTCTTAGGCTGCGTGCTGCAGCTCGTGCTTCCGTTCCTCACACAGGCCATTGTCGACGTGGGAATAAAGAGCCGCGACATCGGATTCGTGTGGCTCGTGCTCCTTGGACAGCTCATGCTGACGCTGAGCCGCACGGCACTCGACTTTATACGCCGCTGGCTGCTGCTGCACATAAGCATGCGCGTGAACATATCGCTCGTGAGCGACTTCTTCATCAAGCTGCTGCGGCTGCCCATGTCGTTTTTTGACACAAAGCTTACAGGCGACCTGCTGCAGCGCATGAACGACCACGCGCGCGTAAACAGCTTTCTGACGGGACAGACGCTTAGCGTAATGTTCTCAATGCTGAGCCTCGTGGTGTTCGGCATAGTGCTGCTTACATACAACGTGGTGATATTTATAATATTCGCCGCGGGCAGCGCACTGTATGCCCTATGGATAGCCATGTTTCTGAAAAGGCGCAAGGTGCTCGACTATGAGCTGTTTGAGCAGCAGGCAATAAACAGCAACAAGACTTACGAGTTTATAACGTCAATGCAGGAAATAAAGCTGCAGGACTGCCGGCAGCGGCGCCGCTGGGAATGGGAGGACACACAGGCCGACCTCTTCGGCGTGCAGATGAAGAGTCTGAAGCTGCAGCAGACACAGGAGGCGGGAAGCATATTCATAAACGAGCTGAAGAACATAATAATAACGGTGGTGTCGGCAACGGCGGTGATCAACGGGGAGCTTACGCTCGGTATGATGCTCGCGGTGCAGTATATAATAGGTCAGCTTAACAGTCCCGTAGACCAGCTGATGGGATTTCTCTACTCGCTGCAGGACGTGAAGATAAGCCTTGAGCGCATAAACGAGATTCACCGCGCTGACGACGAAAACGCCAAAGGCCACGTAATGCGGCCCGCAGACATGACACACGACATAAGACTCGACGGCATAAGCTTCAGATACGACCCTCACTCGCCATCAAAGACCATAGACGGGGTGAGCCTGTACATACCCGAAGGCAAGGTTACGGCAATAGTAGGCGCGTCGGGCAGCGGAAAGACAACGCTCGTGAAACTGATGCTGGGCTACTATCCCGTGGAGGCGGGACAGATAACCGCAGGAGGCACAGACCTGGCAAAGATAGACCTCGACTGGTGGAGACGGCAGTGCGGAGTGGTGATGCAGGACGGAGTGATATTCTCAGAATCAATAGCGCGCAACATAGCCGTTGACGACGGCGACATTGACAAGGAACGGATGGTAAAGGCGGCAGAGATAGCCTGCATAAAAGACTACGTGATGAGCCTTCCGCTGAAGTTTGACACAAAGATAGGACGCGACGGCATGGGACTGAGCCAGGGACAGAAGCAGCGCATACTGATAGCAAGGGCGGTGTATAAGAATCCTCACTACATATTTCTGGACGAGGCGACCAACTCGCTCGACGCCAACAACGAGCGTGCCATAGTTGAAAACCTGAGCCGCTTCTACAAAGGGCGCACGGTGGTGATAGTGGCGCACAGGCTGAGCACGGTAAGACATGCCGACAACATAGTGGTGATAGACGGCGGACACGTGGCAGAGACAGGCACTCACGAGCAACTCACCGAGAAGCGCGGAATGTACTACCAACTGGTAAAGAACCAGCTTGAACTCGGCAACTGAGCCTCAGCCGCAGCAGCACGACAGCCGCCGGCAACCGGCAAGGCGCAGACATAACCACGGACACACGATGCCGGCACAACAGACGGCAACATATAAAAAAGAAAGAAAGGAAACGGAGCATGGACGAAAAAGACAACATAGAACTGAGAAGCGAGAAGGTGCGCAACATTATAGGCGGCGTGCCGCCGCGACTGGTGAGAGCCGGAACGGTTGTTATCATAACAATATGCGTGGCTCTCGCCCTTGCCGCATGGCTGATAAAGATTGACGGAACGCCCGTGTGGCGCATGATTTTCTTCAGCAGGATGTGAACTACAGGCAACGCGGCATAAAGAGATAACATAAACCCAAACAAAAAGAAACAGCCAACAACGAAAATATATATAAATGTCAATCCGTAAAGACGGATAAACTTGAAGCTTTTGTAAAACTTAAATAATGTAATCTATATCAAAAGCGATTCAGGATAACTGAACGGCAGCATTTGTGAAGCCATTGTGAGCGTTGAACAAAAACTCAACACGGCACAATACTTCACAAAAATGTCGCCGCGATATTTTATCAGCAGCAAAGACACCAGACATCACACTGTTAAGGACAGCGCCAACAAGGGCTACAACGGCATCATCATACAGGACAGGCATGGTCTGTGCCGTAATTGCCTTAAACCGGAAGTAAGCTCACAATGAACGCCGAAACACGTTGCGCTCCATACCCGGGACACGGCACAAGGCAGCTGCATGAAGCCTTTTTAGCTGACTGCCGGCAATATTAAATTCAGGCAGAAACGACAAGGATGCTTACAATACGCAAAAAGTTAAACAGTTAAGACTAATTAACCCGACAAAAGATTTATGAATCTCAATAAAATTTCATATATTTGCATTCGGATAGCCTGCATGAAAATGCAAAGGCTTGAGCAAGTGTAATTTTTTGAAAAACATCTGAAAATATTATATTAAACATCATGGACATAGTTGAAAGATTTTTGAATTACGTCAGTTTCGACACACAGTCGGCAGAAGACAGCCAGAGCGTGCCGAGCACAGCGAAACAACTTGATTTTGCTAAATATCTTAAAGAAGAGCTGAAAAACGAGGGCTTCGAAGATGTTGAGATGGACGATATGGGCTACGTTTACGCCACACTGAAGTCGAACGTCAAGAAAGAAGTGCCCACAATAGGTTTCATAAGCCACTACGACACATCACCCGACTGCAGCGGCAAGGACGTGAAACCGCGCATAATAAAGAATTATGACGGCAAGGACATAGAGCTTTCACCGGGCATAATATCATCGACAAAGAAATTTCCAGAGCTGCTTCAGCATGTAGGCGAAGACCTTATTGTCACCGACGGCCACACGCTTCTGGGCGCTGACGACAAGGCAGGCATAGCCGAGATTGTGCAGGCTATGTGCTGGCTGCGCGACCACAAGGAGATACCGCACGGCGACATACGCATGGGATTCAACCCCGACGAGGAGATAGGCATGGGCGCACACCACTTTGACGTGGAGAAATTCGGATGCGAGTGGGCCTACACCATGGACGGCGGCGACCTGGGCGACCTGGAGTTTGAGAACTTCAACGCTGCCTCTGCCAAGATAAGCATCAAGGGCGTGAGCGTTCATCCGGGATATGCCAAGGGCAAGATGGTAAACGCCAACCGCCTGGCTGCCGAATTTGCAGCCATGCTGCCTGCCGACGAGACACCCGAGACAACCGAAGGCTACGAAGGATTCTATCATCTGCTGGGCATAGAGTCGAACATAGAGAATGCCAAACTGTCGTATATCATCCGCGACCACGACCGCGAAAAGTTTGAGGAGCGCAAGGATTTCATAAAGAAATGCGTTGACGAGATGAACAAGAAATACGGCGAGGGCACCGTAGTTGCCGACGTGAAAGACCAATACTACAACATGAAGGAGATGATAGACCCGAAGATGCACGTGGTTGACATAGTGCTGAAGGCAATGCAGGACAGCAACGTGCCGCCGAAAGTTGAGCCTATACGCGGCGGAACCGACGGAGCCCAGCTGTCGTTCAAGGGTCTGCCCTGCCCCAACATCTTTGCCGGCGGCGTAAACTTCCACGGACCTTATGAGTTTGTGTCGATACAGGTTATGGAAAAGGCAATGCAGGTGATTGTGAAGATATGTGAGATAACAGCCGAATTTAACGACTGATACGACAACAGACAGGGCGCAGCGCCACGGCATAGAGGCCGGGATAACCCGTAAAAATAGCCGGCACAACGGCAAGGGCACCATGGCGCTACACCCGCAGAAAAAAGACAAAGCCGCAGGACTATAGGCAAGACCTGCGGCTGACATAAAGCAACTCTTACAGGACTGGCAGCAGAATGTTACGGCGGCAATATGCGCACCAACGCATCAGCCAACGTTGACGGCGTTCTGCTTCCAGCCCTTTTAATATTAAATCAGGACTAAACAACAAACAAAAAACATGGGCGAACTTCCACATCTTGTAAAAGACCTGGCACTAATACTTATCGTGGCAGGCATAGTGACAATAGTGTTCAAAAAGCTCAAGCAGCCCCTTGTACTGGGATATGTAGTGGCAGGATTTCTTGTAAGTCCGCACATGCCCTACCTGATGTCAGTTGTTGACAGGTCGGACATAAGCACATGGGCAGACATAGGAGTGATGTTCCTGCTCTTTTCGCTCGGACTCGACTTCTCGTTCAAGAAGATTCTGAAGATGGGCGCCTCGCCCATAATATCCACATGCTCAATAGTGTTCTGCATGATGATGCTGGGCATGGTTACGGGGCATCTGTTCGGATGGAGCCGTATGGACTGCATCTTCCTCGGAGGTATGCTTGCCATGAGCTCAACCACTATTATATACAAGGCTTTCGACGACCTTGGGCTGCGGCAGCAGCGCTTTGCCGGACTGGTGATGAGCGTGCTTATACTTGAAGACATACTTGCCATAGTGATGATGGTTATGCTGTCGGCAATAGCCAACGGCTCTAACCCCGACGGCGGACAGATGATAGGCAGTCTGATGAAGATAGGCTTCTTCCTCATCCTGTGGTTCGTGGTGGGCATATTCCTCATTCCGCTCATGCTCAGGTCGATGCGCAAGCTTATCAACAACGAAACCCTGCTCATAGTTGCCCTCGGCCTTTGCTGCGCCATGGCGGTGCTGTCAACCCAGGTAGGCTTCAGCAGCGCATTCGGAGCGTTTGTCATGGGCTCAATACTTGCCGAGACTATAGAGGCTGAGCGAATAATAAAGATTGTGGAGCCTGTGAAGAATCTATTCGGAGCGATATTCTTCGTGTCGGTCGGAATGCTTGTCGACCCCGTGATACTTGCCGACTATGCCTGGCCGATATTCTTCCTTGTGCTGACAATCATAATAGGTCAGGCAATATTCGGCAGCCTGAGCTTTCTCATCGGCGGCCAGTCGCTTAAGTCGGCAATGCAGTGCGGCTTCTCAATGGCGCAGATTGGCGAGTTCTCGTTCATCATCGCCTCGCTCGGTCTGTCGCTGGGCGTAATCGGAAAGTTTATCTATCCGGTGGTGGTGGCAGTGTCGGTGATAACGACATTCCTCACGCCTTACATGATACGCATGGCAACGCCGGCATACAACATTCTTGAACGCAGACTGCCCAAGAAATGGATTGTTGCGCTCAACAACATCACCCTTACACGGCAGACCACGCAGCCCGAAGCCAAATGGAAATCGCTGATAAAGCAGATGGCGCGCATAACCGTCATCTATTCAATATTGGCAGGAGCCGCCGTAGCGCTGATGCTCACGTTCTTCCTGCCCTTTATCCGCCATATCCTGCCCCACTGGTGGGCCAACGCCGTGTGCGGACTGCTCACGCTGCTGTTCATATCGCCGTTTTTGCGTGCCATCATCATGAAGAAGAACCACAGCGAGGAGTTCAAGGCGCTGTGGAACAGCAATCCTTACAACCGTGTGCCGCTGGTGCTCACCATAATAGTAAGGGTGGCAATAGCCTCAGCCTTTGTGTTCTACATCTGCAACTACCTTACACGGTTCACCAACGCTCTGATGATAAGTATTGCGCTGGCAGCCGTGGCGCTGATGATAGTGTCGCGCTCGCTCAAAAAGAGGAGCATCGAGATGGAGCGGATGTTCATACAGAACCTGCGCTCGCGCGAGATTGTTGCCGAAGTGATGGGCCAGCGCCGTCCGCTGTATGAGGGCCGCCTGCTCGACCGCGACGTGCATATATCCGAATTCACCATACCCGAAGACTCGCTTTGGGCAGGAAAGACGCTGCGACAGCTGGAATTCAGAAACAAGTATGGAGTGCACATAAGCAGCATATTGCGCGGCAGCCGCCGCATAAACATACCTAACGGCGACACGTTTATATTTCCGGGCGACAAGATTCAGGCCATAGGAAGCGACGAACAGCTTACGGCTTTAAGCGAGGCTATGAACAGGGAGATGTACGACCGCGACATCGAGATAGAGAAGCGCGAAATGAAACTCCACCAGGTGGTGATAAACCGCAACGGAAAGTTTGCCGGAAAAACGCTGCGCGAAAGCGGCATACGCGACACATACAACTGTATGGTTGTGGGACTTGAGGAAGGAAAAGAGAATCTGTCGCAGATGGATCCGTCGCGCAAACTAAATCCGGGCGACGCTATATGGATTGTAGGCGAACAGGACGACATAAAGAACTTCTGCAAGGACAACGACAAAAGTCTTGCCGGATGTGAAAACAATTAAGCCGGAGAGCACAGCCCGATTACGGCGGCATGACGCGGCAGCCGACGAACTTAAAATCACAATCAACCGGCATAGCATCAAAAAACATACAAAACCATCCGACATACAAAATAATTCTATAATTCTGTAAGAAAGAATATACGTCATTAAAATCAAAAGAATTAGAAGAATTACCTCGTTTTAGGGTAATGATTTGGTCATTGTCCAAATTATCGTGGTCTGTATAGTTTTGCTTGTCTGAGAACCTCTTACGGATACAAGTATTGTAAAATATAACAGGCAAAAAGATAAATGAAGCCATTTTCTTTTTGCCTGTTTATTATTTATTGAATCAACAATTCGCCATTAAAACCTGAGATTTTATTTCGGCTCGGCTATTATGTAATAGCATTCTTCATGAAGATCATCACCTTTGAAATGAATAAGTGCTGCACGTGTAGTAACATTGCCATAAGTTTCCACAATACTTGCATCTTCAGGCAATGTTTTAAAGTTGTCAACAGTTTCAGCAGTTTTATCTCCCAGATACTTTGTCAACAGCCAGCGCAGTCCGTCTTCTTGTCTTTTCAGATTCTCTGCATCAGTAAAATTGATATTATTTGCTACTCCGATTTTAACGAAAGAGGTATTGTTGCGCTGCTGCGTGTCGGTCAACAAGAACTCATAACGAGTGTCAAGTACGCAATAAATAGCATTGGTTTGCGGATTGGCAAGCGTAACGCCTCCTTTTTTCCAATCAATTCCAAGAAAATCTCTTTCACGCATTACTTGTTCTATCTTAGACTCATACTTAACTTCGCCGTCTTTATATCCTTTGAGAACTATTTGGAAATCGTTTTTCTCAAAGAAATAAGAACTCCATTGCGACATGAACTCTTCGGACGTACTACCCTCACTTGTTTTCTTTCGATATACGCAATACGTATCGGGCATGACCGGAGATGACACCACAATCGAATCATAATATTGCAGAAATTCAGGGTAACCAAAAGGAGTATATTCATCCTTATTGTCAAATATTCTAAATGTCAAGAAATCAAAGGGTGCAGCCAACGGCGTATCTAAATCCATAAATGGCTTCAGTTGTACCATTTTCAGTTTGAACCTCGCTTTTTCAGGCCAATCTTCTGGTGCGACAGGAGTGTCCGGCTGCGTATCGCTTATTACCTCAAGCAACCGATAAGTGCAATTCATTCCATCCTGCGGTGGATTGGCAAGAGTGGTTTTGCGAACTTTTAACTCATAAGCATGTCCTTGCACGTATTCAAAGCCTTCGATACTACCTATGACAAGCGGTTGCCATTCAGTATCAGACGGTTCCTTTACCAGCATATGCTCCACTGGAGCATCGCTACCCCACACAGGTTTATAAACAACGTTTTCAGACACCTGCATGATTATATCCGCATAGGTATCACCCGATGTGTCGTCATTGTCACAACCAACCAATATAAGACTTAAGGCTGTCAATAAAACAAAAGAAAGATTTTTGATAGTCATAACTTATTTATCTAAAAGTTTTTTTAATTTGTTCGCCAACGCGTTTAAAAGAATCTTTAATATCGACATTCATACAGACATCACACGTTTATTAGCAGTTCGACAAGATGCAATAGGACGGTAGCTGTCGAAGCCTATAAAATTGACGGTGATAACGGTTCCGCAAATTCGTTATAAACATCAGCAGGAACGTGCCGACGAATATTGAAAGTATTCTTAAATATTTTCTCGCTCTCATTGTTATAAAATTCTTTATGGATCCCTAAGAGGATTAATATACTACAGAAAACGTGAGTCAACTATGCCACATCTTTATTCGAAAGTCGCAGAAAATGTTGCATGCAGATGTAATGATAGCAGCTCACATTATAGCGCAAGGATCACTATACCATCTTAATATGCAATTTAAAAATTTCCTACATTTCCAAATACTTGATGCACATAAAGCGTCTTCTTTTTCTTGGATATTTTGAAAAGAGTTGCCTCAATTCGACTACAAAAATAGAGTTTTTTTCGACAATCCCCTATCTTATAATGTTTTTATTTGTTTTTAGAATAGAATTTAGAGTACATCATCTATTGGCAAAATCAAGAAACAGGAACCGGCCAAAAGGAAATAAGCAGCTACGGCTATGGCACCAAAATAAGCCTTGTTTGGCAGAGACAAGAGTAAATGTCAGCGACAGAGTATTTAAAGGAAAAGTCTATGTAAGATTTTTTGTGAATTATAATAATGAACTTTCTGACATCACAATTATGACCAAGACAAACAGCCCTTCTATCGACGCAGAATTAATGAGATGCGTAAAACTGATAAAAATACGGCAAGACCATAAAATAGACAAAGAAGCAAAGATAGAGGTGATAGCCGCTGTTACATTCTGAATGGAATAATGAAGTAAATCCTTTGTCAGTAAGTAATCTGCTGCACATCAGACAAAGACAACAGAATGACAAGCCACAAATAACTCAACAATCCTTTGGATACATAACGCTATTCGGAATAAAAGATGAAACCGGCAGAAGTGAACTTTATTCCAAGTTGAAATAAAAGATTTCTTCTGCCGGTTTATTATTTGAATGCATCAAAGGATGTGTTTACCTTGTTGCATTACGCATTTCGATAAAAGAAATAAGCAGCACTGCTATATCAGAAGCCGTAAACCTCTTTGAGTTTCTCGCCGAGAGCCTCGCCCCTAAGGTCTGTGGCAACAATCTTGCCATCGCCGTCGAGCAGAACGTTAGCCGGTATGGCGTTGATGCCGTAAGCAGGAGCTGCAGCGCACTTCCAGCCTTTCAGGTCACTGATGTTCGGCCACTTCATGCCGATGTTCTTTATGGCAGCCTTCCACGCATCGCCGTTGTTGTCGAACGAAACGCCTACCACCTCGAAGCCCTTGGCATGATATTTCTCATAGTTTGCCACAACGTTAGGCATCTCCTGACGGCACGGTCCGCACCAGCTTGCCCAGAAGTCAACGAGCACATAGTTGCCCTTGCCGCACCATTCGCTCAATTTGCGCTGCTTGCCCTCGGTGTCGTTCATCGTAAGGTCAGTGAACATCTTGCCGGGCATGCGCTTCTCGAAGGCAGCAAGCTGCTGCTTAACGCGCGCCATAGCAGGATGATTATAATAAGGTGCCGACGGATTGAGAAGGTCTTTCAGCTCGTTATAGTCGAGCGCGGTGTAAATCTGACTCAGATAAACAGCCGGAATAAGGTTGTCTTTATTGGCCTTTATTATGCCCAGCATGTCATTGAGCATTGAGTCTCTAACCATGTTGAAGCGCTCAGCCAGAGCCTTTGCCTTAGCCTTGCCGGCCTCGCTGTTATCTCTTGACACCTTTTCGTACTCGTCATAAATCTCCTTAGTAGTAGCGTCGTATTTCTTTAACGGCAGACTGCATTCAAAGAGTTTCTTGTTAAGGTCTGATCCTGTTATTGTATTATTAACCAGATTCAGGTTTAAGGGCGTTCCGTCGTTAAAGCATGCCGTGCCCTCATTGTCGGCGTCGAGCATCAATATCTCGTTAAGATTCTGCTTTCCGTTCAGCTCAAACTTGCCGTTGCTCACCGCCGCGCTGTCTATGGCGCTGCGCTGTCCCATGACATAAAGATAAACCTTAGATACTGTCGTGGGCACTGTTCCCGTGATTTTGTAAGCAGTTTCCTGTGCCTGCATCGAGATGGCTGCCATCATCGACAAGGCTGTTACCAATAGTTTTTTCATGTTCTTCTTATGTTTGTTTTGTTTGTTGTTTTCAACATTCCGAAGCCACACGGACTGACGGATTTAATAAATGCAAAGTTATTCAATAAATCGTCATAAGGCAAATAATTATACACATAATCTCAGCTTATTGAGTTTTTTTATTAATTTTGCAGCCGTAATTTATTCACAGAGTGCTTGATAAACCTCTTAAAAAACAAGGAAATGAAAACAGAAAAGCAACAAGTAAGTGTGCTGTTCATGCTTTTCAGCATACTTTTCTGCGTCTGCCTGATAACGGCAAACGTGTTAGAGACAAAGCAGATTTCAATCGGACCGGTGAACATCACCGGCGGATTGCTCGTGTTTCCGGTATCTTACATTATCAACGACTGCGTGTGCGAGGTGTGGGGATTCCGCAAGGCAAGACTCCTTATATGGGCAGGCTTTGCCATGAACTTCATCTTTGTTGTGTTCGGAGCGTTGGCCGACGCCATTCCGGGCGCGCCTTACTGGCATAACGACGAGGGATTTCATGCCGTGTTCGGTCTGGCTCCGCGCATTGCGGCAGCCTCGTTTGTGGCCTTCCTGGCAGGCTCGTTCATCAATGCCTACGTGATGAGCCGCATGAAGATATCGTCAAACGGCAAGCATTTCTCGCTGCGCGCCGTGGTGAGTACCGTGTTTGGCGAAAGTGCCGACTCGCTGATATTCTTTCCGCTTGCGCTGTCGGGCGTGGTGCCGGCAGGCGAAATGCTGTCGCTAATAGTGTCGCAGGTGGTGCTTAAAACTCTCTACGAAATCATCGTACTGCCCGTGACTATACGTGTTGTCAGAAAGACAAAACAACATGAGGGCACCGACGTGTATGACAACGGAGTGAACTATAACGTATGGAAAATATTTAATCTACAATAATGACTGAAGAAAACAGAAAAGACGAGGGACTGAAAGCCCTTGGCGCAAAGACCGCCTACAGAATGGACTATGCACCCGAGGTGCTTGAAACATTTGAAAACAAACATCCCGACAACGACTATTGGGTGCAGTTCAACTGCCCTGAGTTTACATCGCTGTGCCCCATCACAGGGCAGCCCGACTTTGCCGAGATACGCATAAGCTACATTCCGGCAAAGAGAATGGTTGAGAGCAAGAGTCTGAAGCTGTATCTGTTCAGCTTCCGCAACCACGGCGACTTCCACGAAGACTGCGTGAACATCATAATGAAAGACCTCATCAAGCTGATGAACCCCAAATATATAGAGGTGACGGGATATTTCACTCCGCGCGGAGGCATAAGCATATATCCATACGCCAACTACGGACAGCCCGGAACCAAATATGAGAAGATGGCCGAGCACCGCTTCATTAACCATAACATGGGACGCTGAAATCATTGTCGGACGACAAAGTGAAAGCGGCAATTCCTAAAATCTGACAACATGAAAAAAGGCTTATTGAGACTTTTGGCTTTAACACTCACTATACTGCTCTTTATGCCGGCACAGGCTGAAGAGCGGCAAGACTCGTGCCGCAGTCGCGTGGCTGTGGTGCTGAGCGGAGGAGGAGCCAAAGGCATGGCGCACATTGGCGTGCTGCGCGTGATTGAACGTGCCGGCATTCCGGTAGACATCATCACGGGAACGTCGATGGGAGCGCTTATCGGCGGACTTTACTCAATAGGCTACGATGCCGCCACACTCGACTCGCTCGTTAAAGTGCAGGACTGGAAGACTCTGCTGTCTGACAAGGTAGACGTGAGCAACCAGAGTCTGGCTGAGCGCGACAAGCAGAACACTTACATACTGTCGCGCCCGCTGAGCATAACACGCAAGGCGCGCAACGCCGCCGGCGGACTGATAACGGGCATAAACCTCTCGCAGCTGTTTACACGGCTCACCGTAGGCTATCACGACTCGATAGACTTTAACGACCTGCCTATTCCGTTCGCGTGTGTTGCCACTAACATTGTGGACAACACTGAATACGACTTTCACAACGGTGTTCTGTCTAATGCACTGCGCGCAAGCATGGCCATTCCGGGTGTGTTCACGCCTGTGCGTCAGGACTCGATGGTGCTGGTTGACGGCGGACTGCGCAACAATTATCCTGCCGACATAGCCAAGCGCATGGGGGCAGATATAATAATAGGTGTGTCGGTGCAAAGCGACAACCGCACCGCGGCTGAACTGCAAAGCGGCCCGGACATACTGATGCAGATTGTAGACATTAACTGCAAGAACAAGTTTGACGAAAACTGGGAAATGACCGACATACCAATCAAGGTGAACGTTAAGGGATATTCGTCGGCAAGCTTCACACGTGCAGCGATAGACACCCTGATTGCCCGTGGCGAAGAGGCCGCCATGCAACACTGGGACGAGCTGAAAGCGCTTAAACGCAAACTTGATGAGGAAGGACTGATATACAAGCCGCGCAAGACACGCCCGGTGCCGACAAGCGAAGAACTTTTTATCAAGATTGATTCCGTATGCTTTGACAACATCGTGGCATCAGACCGCAACTATATCGTATCGAAATATAAGCTTGGCAAGGGCGACAGCATTTCGGTGAAACGCATCGAAGAGGCAATAACTACGCTCGGCGTAAACTTCATGTACACCAATGCCGGCTATACTCTCAACAAGAGCGGAAACGGATACATGCTGAAAATATCGGCAAAATCAAAACGGACAAGCCGGATAAACCTGGGCGTGAGGTTCGACACTGAAGAGATGGTGGCGCTTCAGGCAAATATGTCGCACCAGATAAAGGCCCGCATACCTGTAATACTGGAATTTACCGGACGACTCGGCAAGCGAATGACGGCACGGCTGGACGCACAGATAAATCCACTGCACTATGGCAAGATAGGACTCTCGTATATATTCAGACACGACGACATTAATATATATGAAAGCGGACAACGCGACTATAACTTTACATATAACCAGCACTCTGTCAACCTACAGCTGCTGAGCTTCAACATACGCAACTTCTCGGTCGACATGAACGTAAAGATGGACTTCTATGATTTCCATGACATGCTGTCAGGACCGACTTCTGAATACGAGACGTTGGACAACATGCACTTCTACAGCTATATCTTCAGACTGAACTACAATTCTGAAGACCGCTGGTTTTTCACAACACGCGGAGCGCGCTTCAACGCAGGCTACGGATATTACACCGACAACTTTATCGGTCGGGGCGACCGTGCCGGACTGAGCATAGCCGACTTTATGTGGCGCATGTCGTTTCCGCTCAACAGCCGTCTTGTAATCCAGCCAATGGTCAGCGGACGCCTGCTCTTCGGCAACGATATTCCTCTGATAATGCGCAACTCCATCGGCGGCATGCTTCCGGGCATGTATCTCGAACAGCAAGTGCCATTCGCCGGTATAGGGCACATAGAGTTTGTGGACAACATGCTGGTAGTAGGACAAATCATGGCACAGCAGCGCATCATGGACAACAACTACATCATAGGCCGCCTGTCGTTCGGACAGCGCGGCGAAAAACTGCGTGACCTGTTAAAGAAAGGGCCGATGACAGGATGCGAACTGGCATATTATTACAACAGCATGTTCGGTCCTGTAGGTGCTTCGCTCGGTTACTCGGGACGCACCAATGAACCATATTTTTACATAAACCTCGGTTTCCAATTCTGACAACAGTTTAATATTTTAAATCCTATCACTCAACTGTTATCATTGTTTTGTAAATTTAAATTATAGAGAGCATTTTTCAGTTTGTAAAGTTTATTCTCCTTTGGAATAATAAAAGTCAAGTAACAAACAGTAACTTGTCTATTTGTCATAAAAAAGTGCATTTTAAACACTTTATCACCAATTTTGCTATTTGTATTTTGCAAAATAGCACAAAAGTGCTGATAAAATGTTCATTAAAAGAAAAAAAATAAATAAATCTTCAGATTGAACGATATTATTTTGTCATAAAAACTTTTAGATTTAGAAAAAATACCTATTTTTGCATAAATGAACACGTGTGATAGACCAAACCGGAATACACACAATAAAAGATCTAATAATAATGAAAAAGAAAATCCAATTCAGTCTCGTTTATCGCGACATGTGGCAGTCTTCAGGTAAGTTCCAGCCACGTAAGGACCAGTTGGAGCGTGTGGCTCCGGCAATCATCGATATGGGATGTTTCTCCCGCGTTGAAACCAACGGAGGAGCCTTCGAGCAAGTTAACCTGCTTGCAGGCGAGAATCCAAATGAGGCAGTTAGGGCATTCTGTAAACCGTTTAACGAAGTCGGCATAAAGACACACATGCTCGACAGAGGACTCAATGCGCTGCGCATGTATCCTGTGCCCGACGATGTCCGCAGACTCATGTATAAAGTTAAACACGCACAGGGTGTGGACATCCCGCGTATATTCTGCGGTCTTAATGACGTTCGCAATATTATTCCAAGTATTAAATGGGCGCTTGAGGCCGGCATGACACCTCAGGCTACGCTCTGTATAACAACATCGCCAATACATACTGTTGAATATTACAGCAATATCGCCGACCAGGTGATTGCTGCCGGAGCAACAGAAATATGTCTTAAAGATATGGCAGGCATCGGACAGCCCGCCATGCTCGGCAAGCTGACAAAAGCAATTAAGGACAAACATCCTGATGTTATCATACAGTATCACGGCCACTCAGGCCCCGGTCTGTCTATGGCTTCAATACTCGAAGTTTGCAACAATGGTGCTGATGTTATCGACACAGCCATCGAGCCGCTGTCATGGGGTAAGGTTCATCCGGACATCATTTCTGTTCAGAGCATGCTGAAGAACGAAGGCTTCGAGGTTGCCGAGATAGACATGAACGCATATATGCGTGCCCGCACATTGACACAGGAATTTATTGACGACTGGCTGGGCTACTTCATCAACCCTGGCAACAAGCAGATGAGTTCTCTGCTGCTTGGCTGCGGACTGCCGGGCGGAATGATGGGAAGTATGATGGCCGACCTGGCAGGCATACACCGCTCTATCAACTCAACGCTGAAGAGCAAAGGTCAGCCTGAACTCACAACTGACGAGATGCTCGTTAAGCTGTTCGACGAAGTTGCTTACGTATGGCCGCGCGTTGGTTATCCACCACTCGTAACTCCATTCTCACAGTATGTCAAGAACATCGCTCTGCTCAACCTTCTGACTATGGCTCAGGGCAAGGGACGCTTCGTGATGATGGACGACTCTATGTGGGGAATGATTCTCGGCAAGAGTGGAAAGATTCCTGGAACTATCGATCCAGAACTCGTAGCATTGGCTGAAAAGCAGGGACGTCAGTTCACAGATGCTGACCCGCACACACTAATCCCGGATGCCCTCGAAGGTTTCAAGAAGGAAATGAAGGACAACAACTGGGACTTCGGACAGGACGACGAAGAGCTGTTTGAGCTGGCTATGCACCCAGAGCAGTATCGCGACTATAAGAACGGTATGGCAAAGAAACGTATGCTGGCAGACCTGCAGAAAGCAAAAGACGCCAAACTTGGCTCAAAACTCTCACCTGAGGAGCTTTCTGCTTTCAAACATGCCAAGGCAGACGCAATAGTTTCACCATACAAGGGACAGATATTCTTCGAGTTCCAGGGCTGCAGCGAATGCACACCTTGCGTAGAACCTTACATCGGGCAGCACTACAAAGAAGGCGAAACACTATGCTACATTCAGACACCGTGGGGCCAGATAGAGCATATCCCTGCCGCACTCGGAGGCAAGCTTGTTGAAATTTCTGCACACCAAGGCTCAAGAGTTAACCGCGGTGACGTGATTGCATATATTGAAAGAGACCAGGCTGACGCTTAATCAAATTAAGCTTAAAGCATATTGACGCTGAGAAACCGGCACTTTCTGCCACACTATTGTTGACATAAGCAAGGTATGACCAATATGGGCAAACTTGTAAATAACAACAAAAGAAGTGAAAGAAGTTCAGGTTTCTCAGCCGTTTTTGTTCAAAATAAAGAAGATTTTCATATCTCTGAACAAACCGCTACAAACTGTAGCACTAAAATATAATTGAAAAATGAACTGGAAACAAATTATCGACAAATATTACACAGACAACAGCGAACTTAAAGACATTCTTATACAACACAGCACTGCTGTAGCAAAAAAGGCTCTCTGTATTGCCGACAATCATCCCGAACTTAAACTAGATAAAAACTTTATTGAAGAGGCCGCCATGCTTCACGATATCGGAGTAATAAAAACTGATGCCCCAGATATAAAATGTTACGGAACAGAACCTTACATACGCCACGGAGTAATCGGAGCCGAGATGCTCAGAGCCGAAGGGCTTCCGCGTCATGCAAGAGTATGCGAACGGCATACAGGAGCAGGACTGTCTCTAAATGAGATTATTGAACGTAACTTGCCCTTGCCTCATATCGACCTTCTGCCCGAAACTCTTGAAGAACAGGTGATATGCTATGCCGACAAATTTTTCTCAAAAACACGTCTCAACACCGAAAAGACAATAGAACAGGCTGAAAAAAGCGTTGCAAAACACGGAGAAGAAGGCCTTAAAAGGTTCTGCCGGTGGAAAGATATTTTTGAATAACAACTCTCAATAAAGCATTACAAACAAGCCTCAATAAAAAACATATCATATACTTTATTATGGTTTGCGGCATAAATGCTATAAACTGCCTTACTTTTATGGCATGACATCATTGCCATGCCAACTGAAAAACAAATGAATCACATTTCATTTGCAAGCCATATTAGACACATAAGACACGGCTTGCCGTGCAGACTACGCAAAAGAACAGACATAAAAAAATTGTTGGCAAGTACAGAATTAAATTCTGTAACTTACCAACAAAGTATAATTTTTTATTATCAATTAAAGATACCGTCTGGTCTCAGGCATCAGAACCATTATCCCACAGTTATCTGACGCACAACATTCTTCTCTTCCTTACGAATCTTAGGCAGTACGACCGTCAGCACGCCATCGCTTACCTTAGCAGAAATCTTCTCCTTGTCAACATCGTCAGGCAATATAAGAGTCTGTTCAAACTTACTGTAAGCGAACTCACGGCGCAGATAGTGAGCCTTTTTCTCCTCTTCCCTATTTTCCTTCTTGCTCTCCATCTTTATTGACAAATCGCCGTCCTGGTTAAGATGAACATTAAAGTCTTCTTTAGTCATTCCCGGCGCAGCAACCTCAACCTCATAGTCAACTTCACTCTCCTTTACGTTAATGGCCGGAGCTGTAGCATTGGCCTTAGGCATGAAATCTGTGTCAAAGAAATCGTTAAACACGTCGGGTAACCATGAATTTTTGCGATTAACTGGTATCATAATTTTTTCTCCTATTTTTAATTGTTTATTATTCGTTTTATTATGAGCTTCCAAACTATTTGTCGGCTCTCACTAACATACAATGCAACATACATACCAGTACGAGAAAGCGTGACATCTTGTCTGATACATACGACAAAATGTCACGCCCGCTATATTTTTTGCATAATGGCCACATTGACAAACATGCCGTTGCAGCCTTCTAACTGTTCACATCATTCAGCCTTATCCGCATTCTTAGGCTCTGAAACTATATCCGACGAAGAATATTTGTCACGGTATAAGCCATCGATAATACTGTCGGCAAGGCTTATGTTAGGCACTTGCACCGAGTCACAACCCAATGCGGCTGCGGCAGTGATAAATATTTCAGCAGCCGGAATAATAACATCGGCACGGTCGACCTTAAGTCCAAACTGCTCAATACGCTCCTCCACACTGAGCACTTTAAGTTTAGAATAAAGATCTTTTATCTCATCAACAGTAACATACCTGTTCTCACGCTTAGCATGAGTAAGCTTAAACAGCTTATTGATATTGCCTCCCGAACCTATTATCTTTATGTCGGGCATATCTTTCGCAAATCCGGTAAGGTCTGCTTTCATTTTCTCGACAGTCTCTTTCGACACCATGCCGCCAAGCATTCTCAGCGTACCGATGTTGTAAGACTGGCTGTGAGTCAGTGCGCCATCGTGAAGCAGAGAAATCTCCGTGCTGCCTCCGCCCACATCTATATATGCATAGTTGCCTTTAGCACTGCCAATGTTTTCAACTATGTTGTTGCACAACAGACGTGCTTCCTCCCTGCCGTTGATAATCTCAATATTTATATCGGTCGACTTACGCAGTTTGCTGAGCACTTTTTTGCCGTTCTCTGCGTCACGCATGGCCGATGTGGCGCATGCCCTGTAGTCGTCAACCTGATTGAGTTTCATTATCTGCTTAAAAGCCTTAAGCATATGTTTCATCATAAGCATACGCTCTTTTGAAATTTTGCCGAGCGTAAACACATCTGAGCCAAGTCGCAGAGGCACGCGCATATACATTACGCGAGATATCTGTCTGCTGCCGTCGTCGGCATTTCTGAAGTTCTTTATGAGCAGTCGCGCTCCGTTAGAACCTATATCAATTGCTGCTAATCTCATATTTTTTACGTTTTTAAATTGTTTATTCAATAATACGCTCCCACTGTATTAAATGCCATCAATAAACATCTGTAACACAATACATTATAATCACAAATACAAAATCTCACATTTTAATCTATGGAAGTTCACATTTCAAGTTGCAAACAGCCGCCCTTTACATGCTGAAAGGTCATCTTTCACAACACTCCCATACTTATTTGCCGCTACATTCGCTCCTTGCCTCTTCCATATAAGCATTATAAAGCTCTTCCTGCGAACGGAACGGGCGGTCGTTCTCAACCTTCTGTATCTCATTGTCGCCGCTTCCGTCAACAATACGTCCGTTGGTTGTGTCACGAAGTCCGTACTCCACCGTGCGCATAAGATCTTTCTTCAAGTCTTCGTCATAAACCGGAGCCATAACCTCAATGCGGTTAAGCAGATTGCGTGGCATCCAGTCGGCACTGCCGATAAAATATTTAGGATTTCCCTCATTGCAGAATATAAGTATACGAGAATGCTCCAAATAGCGGTCTATAATGCCCACAGCATGTATATTATCACTCAGGCCAGGCACACCGGCAATCAGCGAACAATTGCCGCGCAACACTATGTCAATCCTTACTCCGGCCTTAGATGCGGCATAAAGCTTATCAACGACATCAGGCTCGGTTATATGGTTAATTTTCATCTTTATCCATGCCTCCTTACCTGCACGTGCGTTCTTTATTTCCTTGTCTATCAGATTCAATATTCTGCTTTTCATCGAATTAGGCGACACCATAAGCTCCCTGAACCTGAACTGAGAGAAAGGACGGTCTATAAAGTCGAACACTTTTTTCACTTCAGACACAATACCCTTACGTGCTGTCATCATAAGATAGTCGGTATACACCTTGGCATTACCCTCATGGAAATTTCCGGTGCCCACACAGGCTATGCTGCCCTTTGTCGACTCAACATAAAGCAGTTTTGAGTGAACCTTAAGTCCTTCAACGCCAAATATCACGTTTATGCCCTCTTCCTGCATACGCTTGCTCCATCTGATGTTGCTTTCCTCGTCAAAACGCGCAAGAAGTTCTACTACGGCCGTAACCTTCTTACCATTTCTGGCAGCACAAATAAGAGCCTTAACCACCTTAGAGTCTTTTGCAAGTCGGTATAATGTGGTCTTTATTGTCTTCACCTCAGGCTTGAGCGCAGCTTCGCGCAGCAGTCGGATGTATCCGTTGAACGAATGATACGGCACATGAATAAAACGGTCCTTGCGCCTTATCTGGTCGAGGATACTCTCCTGCGCCAAAAATTCCGGTTTCATTATATGTGCCCACTTTGGATATTTCAGCTCGTCATGCCCGCAATCGGGAAAATTCATAAGATCCTTATGATTCTGATAGCGGCTGCTGCCCAGCGAAACATCAAGCTTGCTCACGTTGAGTTTGCCCATAAGTTTCTTTTTCATTTCCTTAGGCATGCTCTTATCGTATATAAGTCTCACCGGCTCGCCATGTCTGCGGCTGCTCACACCCTTGGCTATTTTTTCAAGCACGCCATAGTCGGAATCGTTGTCCATCTCCATCTCGGCATCCTTTGTAAACTTAAACGAATAAGACTCAAATGAAGCCGGCTTGAATCCGATGAATATGAGCGGAAAACAGTATCTCACCACATCATCGAGATACATTATATTATCAAATCCGTCTGACGACGGAACTTTAATAAACCGTCCATTCTCCCTGTCAGGCACTTTAATTATAGCCAGACTGCTTTTGGGATGCGAATCCTTGTCAGACAAATCCGTTTTTCTTACCAAAAGATAAATACGGTTATCCTCAAGCTGCCCAATCTCGCCTATCTCCGAATACCATATAGGGTTTGTGTAGCCGTTAAGACGCTCATGAAAGAAATTTGTCAAAAAAGTTTTCTGCTCATCGTTAAGCTGTGTTTCGTCAAGCATGCGTATATTGTGCTTCTCCAAACTGTCGAACACCTTCTCGATAGCCAACGTATATTCCTGACTATAAGCCGAATTGAGCTTATTTATCTTCGACATTGTCTTGCGTATAATGTCATGCTGCTTGCGTATTTCCTTATTATCCGACTCAAGCAGACGGCTCAACGACGCCATACGCACACGGAAAAACTCATCGAGGTTGTTAGAGTAAATTCCCAAGAACGAAAGACGTTCAAGCAAGGGGATATTTTCTTTCTGAGCCTCCTGCAGTATGCGGTGGTTAAAATACATCCAACTGACATCACGCTCTACATAACGTTTCTCCTTTTTATTCTTAGCCATATTCTTTACCTCATTTGGTTTTTGTTTGTCCGTTTATATTTCTGTTATTGCCGCGCACATGGCAGACACGCCTCAACCAGGCGGCACACCGCCAACATTGCCACATAATAACCTAAATAAAATTTATTTGCAAAAATAAAACTATTATCCAACAAAGCCCCTGTATTACATGTTAAAATTAGAATAAAATATTGTTACAAAACGCTTGCGGCAGCAAATATCCTTATCCATAACACACGCAACATACGGCAACAAAAAGCAGCACGACAAAAAAACGGGCACAAAAAAAACAAGGATCCGGACAAGCTACACAGGTAACGGATATGTCATGGACAACCATAAAATTCAGACCAAGCACAGGAATATGCCATCAAGCATTTTTCAGCTGCAAACAAGTGCATGTCAGCGACATAAACATCACGGCAAGCTGCTGCACAGCAAGGCCGAGTATGCACGCAACGGCAAAAAAGCCTTAAAGAAAGCATAATTATTTATCATGAAGACATGAAGTTTCAAAAAAAAATTGTAAGTTTGCATAAATAATAATGCATGCGGCAGACCACAAAAGGCAGGAGCCGGCAGCCGGACAGGAATCCGAAGACCGGCTTCAGGTGGTTTAATGAGAAAACATCAGGCAAGCGTGAATACAAAAAAAACTGTAAACAACATACTAAAAATAGCATTTCCGCTGGTGTTCGGCGGAGCAATACTCTATTGGATGTACCGCGACTTCAACTTCAGAAGCATCGAGAACATACTCTTGAACGAGATGAACTGGACATGGATGTTGCTGTCGTTTCCATTTGGTATACTTGCACAGATGTTCCGCGGATGGAGATGGCGGCAGACGCTTGAGCCCGTGGGCGAACATCCAAGGAACTCTACTGCCGTAAACTCTATATTTCTTTCGTATGCGGCGAGTCTGATAATACCCCGCATCGGAGAGTTCACGCGCTGCGGAGTGCTGAAAAGATATGACGGAGTGTCGTTTCCAAAAGCACTAGGAACCGTTGTTACCGAAAGGGCGATAGACACATTGCTGATGATGCTCGTCACCATGCTGACGCTGCTGATGCAGATGAGAGTGTTCACAACATTCTTCACTAAGACCGGCACCAGCATGGACTCGATAATCAACCGTTTCTCAACCACGGGCTACATCGTGACCGTTGCCTGTGCCATAGCGGCATTGTTTCTCATACACATTCTTTTAAAAAAGCTGTCAATATATAATAAGGTGAAAGACACCATGGGCGGAATATGGCAGGGAGTAATATCGCTGAAAAGCGTTAAGAACGTGCCCTTGTTCGTATTCTATACACTGGGAATATGGGTTAGCTATTTTCTGCACTACTATCTCACGTTTTTCTGCTTCGACTTCACCTCGTCGCTGGGCTTTCAATGTGCCTTGGTCACATTCGTCGTAGGCAGCATTGCCGTCATCGTGCCTACACCAAACGGTGCCGGCCCATGGCATTTTGCCGTCAAGACAATGCTTATATTGTATGGCGTGAGCGATATCAACGCGCTCTACTTCGTGCTAATAGTGCACACAGTACAGACAATGCTCGTTGTGCTGCTCGGCATATACGGATGGGCTGCGCTAGCATTCACAAGAAAAAAGCACAGCCACAACGGTTTAGACTGTATGAATATAAACAGATAACAATAAAATAAGGACATACCGACGTGCCGGTATACGGCGCAGAGGGACTGACCTGGTAACAATTTAATCTATTTTGACTATGAGCGAAATTAAAAATCTCAAACCGGAGTGCATCTGGAGAAACTTTGATGCACTGACACAGGTTCCACGTCCGTCAGGACATCTGGAGAAAGTTCAGCAGTTCTTGCTCGACTTCGCAAAAAACACAGGCATTGAAGCATTCAAAGACGAGGCCGGCAACATCGTTATGCGCAAACCAGCCACACCAGGCATGGAAAACCGCAAGACAACCATCCTGCAGGCACACATGGACATGGTTCCGCAGAAAGAGAAGACAAGCACTCATAATTTTGAGACTGACCCTATAGAAACTTATGTAGACGGCGAATGGGTTAAGGCTAAAGGCACAACCCTCGGAGCCGACGATGGTCTTGGCGTTGCTGCCATCATGGCTGTAATGGAAGCTAAAGACCTGAAACACGGACCTATCGAGGCACTGATAACAGCCGACGAGGAAACAGGCATGTACGGAGCCAACGGACTGCCCGGAGGAGAACTCGAAGGCGAAATTCTGCTTAACCTCGACACTGAGCAGGAAGGCGAGCTGATTATCGGAAGTGCCGGAGGCGTTGACATAACAGCAACACTCGACTATAAAGAAAACGAAAGCGACAAGAGCGACGCTGCTGTCAAGATTACAATCAAGGGACTGAAAGGCGGACACTCAGGCCTTGAAATCGGCGAAGGCCGCGGCAATGCCAACAAGATGATGGTAAGAATAGTACGCGAGGCCATTGCTGAAGACGATGCTTGCCTGGCAAGCTGGCACGGCGGCAACATGCGCAACGCCATACCGCGTGAGGCTGAAGTTGTGCTCACTCTGCCGAAAGAGAACGTAGACGACCTGAAATCAATAGCAGCCGACTATAAAGAAACTTTCAACAATGAATATAAAGGCATTGAAAACGACATCGAAGTTATAGTTGAAGAGGTGGCCCTGCCCGATATGATTGTTCCGCAAGAAATTCAAGACAATCTGGTCGACGCTATCTATGCTGCCCACAACGGTGTATGGCGCTACATCCCGACAATGCCCGAAATCGTCGAGACATCTTCTAACCTTGCCATTGTTGACATCGACGGCGGCAAGGCTGCAATAAAGATTCTTGCCCGCAGCTCAAGCGAGTCAATGAAAGAGGAATTGTCGACATCACTCGAAAGCTGCTTCAACATGGCCGGAATGAAAGTTGAGTTCAGCGGCGCTTACGGCGGATGGGACCCCAACACTGACAGCGAGCTCATAAAGGTTATGCGCAACATTTATAAAAACCTGTTCAACGAAGAGCCTACAGTACAGGTGGTTCACGCCGGACTGGAATGCAGCATTATCTTGTCTAAATATCCGGGCCTCGATATCTGCTCATTCGGTCCCACACTGCTGTCGCCCCACACTCCGAGCGAGCGTGCTTACTGGCCGTCAGCCACTAAGTTCTGGGATTTGCTCGTCAAGACTCTCGAAGAGATTCCAGCCAAATAAAATTAGCTGAAACAACAGAAAATAACACAGACCTAATACATGCTGAAGGCGGATTGGCAATGCCACACGGGCGTTGGCCTTTCCGCCTTTTTAATCTATACAGGTTATAGTATTCGGTCGGGATTTTTGCTTTACATTAAGCTGATTTCCGTTAGATTTTTGCAGGCTCTTTTATAATTCATAATCAACCATTAGCTAACGCTGAACTTCGTTTGCGCTTATCGCCTTGCACCAATAGAAACAAAAGGCGGGCTGAAAACATTAATGCATAAAACAGATAAAGCCATGTGCGGTCTAACAACCGCTTTTGGTTTAATGCATCAGCCAAAACACCAACAGACACCATACCACACAAGAACCACAGACGAAGGAACACGACAACATACAAAAAGACTACTTTGTTACGTTTTATCTTACACAACAGCAGGCTATGCCCGATACACATGACAATAATGCCCGAATCACCATTGTAATACAAATTAAATATAAAATTAAAAATCATTTCATTCATTTTTATTTTGATATTAGCCCAACTTGCAGTATCTTTGCACCGCAAAACAGAAATTTAAATTTATACATGGACGATTATTACGCGGAAAATATGAACTTGTAGTCACGGAGGCCTGCTCATCAATGCTGACCGCCGTGCAGTCATAACCGTTTCGGAGGATTAGCAAATGAGAACATATTGGAACACAACCAAAGGCCTTAGGCAGATTGGCGAGTGGGAGCCAAACTGCTGGATACAAGTAACATGCCCGACGGAAGAAGACCAGCGTCTTCTTGAAGATGAATTTAAAATTCCCGATTATTTTCTTTCAGACATCAGCGATAATGATGAGCGTGCCCGTTATGAATACGACGACGGATGGATGCTCATAATCCTGCGTATACCTTTCGTAAAGGAAATAAGGTCGAGAACACCCTACACCACCGTACCGCTCGGTATAATACACAAGCGCGACGTAACCATAACCGTATGCTTTCATGAAACCAACATGATGATAGACTTCGTGAGCTATCAGCAAAAGCGTGGCGAAGGATTCACTGATTATGTCGACATGATTTTCCGCCTTTTCCTTTCGTCTGCCGTATGGTATCTGAAACGTCTGAAACAGATTAACAACCTTATAGAGAAATCAAAGCGCAACCTCGACAAGGAAGTCAACAACGAGTCGCTCATCGGCCTGTCAAGACTTCAGGACTCGCTTACATATTTCATCACATCCATCCGCGGCAACGAAAATCTTCTGGCAAAGCTTAAATTCAAGCTGCAAGTGGACGAACTTGACGCCGACCTCATAGAGGACGTGAACATCGAGATGAGCCAGGCACGTGAAACGACTAACATATATTCAGACATTCTCGAGTCGACAATGGACACTTATTCAAGCATCATCAACAACAACATGAACACCGTAATACGTACGCTTACCTCTGTGTCCATCATCCTGATGTTCCCCACCCTGATAGCCAGCCTGCTCGGAATGAACCTTATAAACGGCATGGAGCAATGGAAATACGGCTTCGTGATAGCCATTATCGTATCCGTGCTCATTTCAGGCATATCATGGTGGATTTTCCGCCACAAAAGGCTCATTTAGCCCTATAAAAACGTTTTTTTCCAAATTTATTAGGTATTTACAATATTTTTAATTAAGTTTGCAAGCCTAAAGATTTACATGGAAAACCAATTCATGAACGAATAAAAAGTTATATGATGGACTCTCAAGAAAAGACTCTCAGCCAAGAGAACACTGAAAAGCTGAATGTTGAATCAACAGAAAGCAACATTCAGGAAAGCTGCGTTACCACCGGACACGACGCGGAAGTTACAACCAATGATACTGACCTCGAAGAACTTTCCTCAGACAACTCTGATGCAGCTGAGCAGAAAAAAGTATACAAAACCAAAGGCGAAATAATTGAAAGGATGAAAGAAATCGCCCACAGCGACGAGCATCCGCAAAAAGGCGAAATAGACTACCTCAAAACAATTTTCTACAAACTTCACTTTGCAGAAAGAGAAGCTGACATGAAAGCATATATTGAGGGAGGCGGCGATCCTGCCAACTACAAGGTGCTTCCAGATGAAGACGAGGAGGTTTTCAAAGCCGAAATGAGCGTAATCAAGGAAAAACGCGCCAAACTGTTCCTCGAACAGGAAAAAGAAAAGCAGGAAAACCTGAAGAAAAAGCTCGACATCATCGAAAAGATCAAAGCCATGGTTACTTCGCCTGAAGAAGCCAATAAGTCATATCAGGACTTCAAGAAGCTGCAGCAGGAGTGGAAAGAGATCAAGCTCGTGCCGGCAGAAAAGGCCAACGAGCTGTGGCGCAACTATCAGCTGTATGTTGAACAGTATTACGACTTGCTGAAACTTAACAGCGAGGCACGCGAATATGACTTCAAGAAAAATCTTGAAATAAAAACCAAGATATGCGAGGCAGCCGAAAAGCTCGGCAGCGAAGAAGATGTCATCAGCGCATTCCACCAGCTGCAGAAGCTGCATCAGGAGTTCCGCGAAACAGGTCCCGTTGCAAAAGAGCTGCGCGAAGAAATATGGGCACGCTTCAAAGCCGCGTCTACAATAATCAACAAGCGCCACCAGCAGCATTTTGAAGAACTGCGCGCAAAAGAGGAAGAAAACCTCACCAAAAAGACAGCTCTGTGTGAAAAGATAGAGGCAATAGCTAAAGAAGAAATTAAGAGTGCCGGCGAATGGGAGAAAAAGACTAAGGACATTATTGCCATTCAGGCTGAATGGAAGACCATAGGCTTTGCACCGCAAAAAATGAACGTCAAGATATTTGAACGTTTCCGCGCAGCCTGCGACGACTTCTTCAGCAAAAAAGCCGAATATTTCAAGAACATGAAACAGCAGTTTGCAGAGAATGCCGACAAGAAGAGAGCTCTTATCGAGCAGGCAAAGGCTCTGCAGGACAGCACTGAATGGAAATCAACCAGCGATAAGCTGATTGCACTGCAAAAAGAATGGAAAACCATAGGCATGGTGCCTAAGAAACTGGGTGACAAGCTGTGGAACGAATTCCTCACTGCATGCAATCATTTCTTTGAGGCACGCAACAATGCCAACGCAGGCACACGCAATGAAGAGCGCGCAAACCTGGAAAAGAAACGCAGCATAATAGAACAACTGAAAGCTCTGACTGAAAATGCCGAAGGCAACATTCAGGACAAGGTGCGTGAACTTATAGACGAATACAACGGCATTGGTCATGTTCCGTTCAAAGAGAAAGACAAGCTCTATAAAGAATATCACGACATTCTTGACAAACTATACAAAGAGCTTAACATTTCTACAGCACGCCGCCGTCTGGATAAATTCAAGAATAATCTTAAGAACGTTGCCGAGAAAGGCACAGACGCACTCGACAATGAACGCGCAAGACTTATGCGCCGCTATGAGGCTATCAAACAGGAGGTTCAGACTTATGAGAACAACCTTGGTTTCCTTAACGCTTCGAGCAAAAAGGGCAATAGCCTCATCGATGAAATGAACAGAAAGGTTCAGAAACTGAAAGACGACATGAATCTTGTACGCGAGAAGATTAAGGCCATCGATGCCGAAAACAAAGATGAGGACTGATTCTCATAAAGTATTGTCGGAATAATTCTTATAAATAGATAAATTGAAAATTAAAATTATCTGCATATTCACGCTATTGCTTGGTGTCACCGCCCTCAAGGCGCAGACACAAAAGCAATGGCGTGATTCTTTAAATACGATTAACCGTCAGCTTACGTTGCACCCAGACTCTATTCAGCTGCAACTGCAGAAGGCCAACATCAACCTGCAATTGCTTGAATGGGAAGATGCAGCACAGATATGTAATGAAGTTCTGAAGAAGGACACATTGAATCTTTCTGCTCTTTATTACAGGGCTTATGCCAACAACAATATGCGCAGATACGAACTGGCAAAGAACGATTACGAAGACTTTCTGAAAATATCTCCACGTAACATGCAGGCACGTCTCGGACTGGCATATACCTTTATCAAGCTGAACCGCAATGTGCAGGCTCTCGACCAGATGAACAATCTTGTTGAAATGTTTCCTGACAGCAGCATTGTGTATGCAGCAAGAGCTGAACTTGAAAAAGAAATGAAGTCGTATGAAACAGCTGTATACGACTGGGACGAGGCTCTGAAACGTGAACCCGGCAATCAAGACTACTCTATATCCAAGGCCGAAACGCTTATCTGCCTTAACAGAAAAAGAGAGGCCAAAGACATTCTTGACAAGCTTGTAAAAAACGGAGTTGCACGCGGAACGCTTAAAGAATTGTATGCAAAATGCAAATAACACAATCATCTTTGCAATATGACATCCAAATTCTTTAAACTGCTGCGTTTTTCAGTCAATCCCTCACAGCCCGTTCCTGACGACATTAAATCTGAGGATTGGCCGGACTTGTTCCGCATTGCAAAGGAACAAAATCTTCAAGGTGTCATATTTTACGGCATGCAACGGCTGCCGGAACATTGCCTGCCCGATAAACAGCTCAAAATGAGATGGTTTGCCGTAAGCCGCCAGATAGCAAGTATAAACGCAAAAGTCAATGCCAACGCAGCTAAAGTTTCTGACATATTCAGAAAAAAAGGACTACGCACATGCATACTCAAAGGACAAGGAAATGCCCTGCTATATCCCGACCCTTACATGCGTACTCCCGGCGACATTGACATCTGGGCCGAAGGAGGATACAAGAGAGTGATGAAAACTGTCGGAAATATGGCCGACGGATATAAGCGATGCTATCACCACACTGACTTTCCGGCATACGGAGGAACTGAGGTTGAACTGCACTACAGGCCGCAGTTTATGAACAATCTGATAAGCAACAGCCGGCTTCAAAAATATTTCAGCAACAATGCCGACGCACAGTTTGCCAACATTGTGCAGTTGCCTGACGGAGCCGGAAAGATTGCCGTACCGACAACTGCCTTCAACCGTATTTACCAGATGGCGCACATATCCAACCATTTTTTTCATGAAGGCATCGGCCTGAAACAGCTGTTAGACTATTACTTTGTTTTGCGACAAGGCTTCACAGCAGAAGAACAAGAGTCCGACCGACAGACGCTTAAGCGTTGCGGCCTATATAAAATGTCGACGGCCGTGATGTACGTAATGCAAAAAGTTTTCTGCCTCGAGGACAAATATCTGATAGTTAAAGCTGACGGACGGCTCGGCAAATTTCTCCTTAACGAGATTATGCTTTCAGGCAATTTCGGCTTTTACGACAAAAGACTCGACAAATACCGCGGCAGTCAGGTTAAAAAGAATGTCCAGCGTCTTGTGCGTGATGCCCGTTTCATGATGCTCTTTCCCGGTGAAAGCCTTTGGGAGCCGGCGTTCAGGCTCTACCATTTTTTCTGGAGAAAAACTGCAAGATATTAACAATATCCATTAAAGGCATGAGATGCAGCAGCATGAAACAGGCCGACATTTGCAAAATAATCCACAAAAGCATACAAACAGCAATGCAATATGTATCGTTTCGCATTACAAAAGGGCACATATTACAATACAAAAGGACACCTATTAGAAAGAAGTAATCTGTCTGCTGCATACAAATCACATAACCAAGAAAAACTTTCAAAGAAACTCATCACTCATCACATCTGCGCATAAACATCTGTATTTCAACACATTATAATGTGATGAGTTAAAAAACGAACTCATCACACCGACATCTCAACCTATATGCGTGATGAGTTGAAGCATAAAGTCATCACGCTCTATCCCACTGATAATCAGCAACATGCATGCAAATGTGATGAGTGATGAGTTTTTAAGAAAACTTTTTCCAAATTTTTATGTCTTTTATTAGCGGGCATTAATCATAACGAATAAAATGTAGACTAAATCAAACATAATTATTTTAAACCTAAACAGGTTATTAGTATTCGGTCGGAATTTTTGCTTTATATTGACCGTATTTTCGTTAGACTTTTTCACATGGATAGCGGGCTATGTCAAAACAAGGCAAAAAACGACAATAGAAACAAAAAGACGGCTGAAAGCATGAATGCACAAAATTGATAAAACTATGTGCGGCCTAATTACGATTGGGCTTAAATAAACAATCTTCATCCTATCAAAATACAAATATGCCACTCAGATACAGCCTCAGCCACATTCACGATAAACCATTTTTAATCCACAAGCACTGCCAGCAAGGCTACATCTGTAACAGTTTACCTTTGAATAAGATCTTGCTATTAATAAAACTCACCAAAATCAGAAAAAGCAGGTCTATTCATTTAATTTCTTACTTTCCACACAATGCCCAGGCATATAAACGGCATAAAACAAAAAGAGATGCAAACTTTTAGAAGTTTGCATCTCTTTGTTGGGATACCCGGACTCGAACCAGGAATGACAGGACCAGAATCTGTAGTGTTACCATTACACCATATCCCAATTTGTTGTTGCAATCATTTTGTTTCCTGATTGCGATTGCAAAGGTACGCATTTTTTTTTAACTGACAACATTTTTACCGACTTTTTTCTAAAAAATATCAAAATAATGCTGTTTTTTACCCGATTTCCGATAAATCAGTGTACCTTTGCATAAAATAAAATACATTTTTAGGGGTAAAACAGAATGAAAATTCTTTTTCTCCGCATATTAAAAATAAAAAGCATCAATAACACCTTATTTTTTAATGGAACAAATAAAAAACTTAGTTGAAACAATAACCAAAGGTATTCAAGAGAAGAAAGGGTCAGACATAACAATAATCGACCTTAGCGGAATAGAAGGCACAATCTGTCATTATTTTATAATATGCCAGGGAAATTCGCCTTCACAGGTTGAAGCTATAACCGACTCAGTAGAAGAATACACCAGAATACATGCCGGAGAGAAGCCTGTGCATGTAGTAGGACTCACCAATGCCCAATGGGTGGCAATGGACTACACAGATGTCATGGTTCATGTTTTCCTGCCTGAAGTGCGCGAATATTACAACCTGGAAAATCTTTGGGAAGACGCAAAACAGACAAAGATTCCGAATATCGACTAATTAAACAGCTGTAGGCAAAGAGCATGTAATAACCATAATTAATATATATATTACAATTCATAACAAGACACGTCTATGATTACGTCCTAAAAGCATCAAGTGCCGGCCGGACACCAAGGGTGCAGATGCAAACTTCAGAGCTATAGGCCCTCAACTGCAGCCGGATAGTAATAGACGGATTGCTCATCGCCGGAAATTTATGTGCTCACATCATTGCTTATACCGACAATTTTTCTTTATGACAAAAATAACAAGTCAACATTAAGAAAGGATAAGCATTAAATACGAAACATCTTTCACAAAGATACGCGAATTAACTTAAACGAATTAACTAACAGAACAAAAATGGAGCAAGATAAGAACAAAAAGATGCCAAAGTTCAGCATGAGCTGGATTTATCTGCTTGTAATAATCGGTCTCTTAAGTGTATACTTCATGGGAGGCGACTCTATAAGCGGAAGCGCAAGCAAGAAGGTGTCTTACGACGAGTTCAGGGCATACGTCTCTAAGGGCTATGCCTCTGAGATTGTGCTCAACAAAGACGAAAGCACATTGAAGATGTATGTAACGGCTGAACACATACGCGATGTGTTCAAGGCCGGAACCAAAGAAGTTGGGAAAGAACCTTACGTAACTACTGAGTTCGGCAGCTCGGACAAGGTGGAGAGTTTTGTCGACGCTGAACGCCAGACCGGCAAGTTCAAAGGCAACCTCAACTATGAGAACAAAAAAGGCAGCGACCTGCTTACCATTCTATTTAACATTGCACCTTTTATATTCATTATATTCATATGGATGTTTCTGATGCGCCGAATGGGTGGTGGCGGAGGCAACTCCGGAGGTGTATTCAATGTTGGCAAGAGCAAAGCCAAAATGTATGAAAAGGGTGCCGAAATAAACATCACATTCAAGGATGTAGCCGGACAGGAAGGCGCAAAGCAGGAAGTTCAGGAGATTGTTGAGTTCCTGAAGAACCCTAAGAAATATACCGACCTTGGAGGTAAGATTCCAAAGGGCGCGCTGCTCGTAGGCCCTCCGGGAACAGGTAAGACTCTTTTGGCTAAGGCCGTAGCCGGCGAGGCCGGAGTGCCGTTCTTCTCTATGAGCGGTTCTGACTTCGTTGAGATGTTCGTAGGTGTTGGAGCAAGCCGTGTGCGCGACCTGTTCCGCCAGGCCAAAGAAAAATCACCGTGTATCATATTTATCGACGAGATTGATGCCGTGGGACGTGCAAGAAGCAAGAATCCGGCAATGGGAGGCAACGACGAGCGCGAGAACACGCTTAACGCCCTTCTGACCGAGATGGACGGATTCGGCACCAACAGTGGTGTCATCATCCTTGCTGCCACTAACCGTGCCGACATGCTCGACTCTGCACTTCTGCGTGCCGGACGTTTCGACCGCCAGATCAACGTAGACCTGCCTGACCTCAACGAGCGCAAGGAGATATTCATGGTACACCTAAGACCTGTGAAGACCGACCCGACCGTAGACATCGACATGCTTGCACGTCAGACTCCGGGATTCTCGGGTGCCGACATAGCCAATGTGTGCAACGAGGCTGCGTTGATAGCCGCCCGCCACGACAAGAAGTTTGTAGGCAAACAGGACTTCCTCGATGCCGTAGACCGTATAATCGGCGGTCTGGAGAAGAAGACTAAGGTTATGACTCAGGGCGAACGCCGCACTATTGCACTCCACGAGGCCGGTCATGCCACAATATCATGGTTCCTCGAACACGCCAATCCGCTGGTAAAGGTGTCTATCGTTCCGCGTGGAAGAGCACTCGGCGCAGCATGGTATATGCCTGAGGAAAGACAGATAACGACAAAAGAGGAGATGCTCGACGAGATGTGCGCCACACTGGGCGGACGTGCTGCCGAAGAGCTGTTCACAGGCCACATATCAACAGGAGCGATGAACGACCTTGAGCGCGTTACAAAGAGTGCTTACGGCATGATAGCTTACGCAGGTATGAGCGACAAGCTGCCCAACATCTGCTACTATAACAACAACGAGTATAACTTCCAGCGTCCTTACTCTGAGACAACTGCCAAGATAATGGACGACGAGGTGCTGAAGATGATCAACGAGCAATATGAGCGCGCAAAGAAGATTCTTACGGAACATAAGGAAGGCCACAACAAACTGGCCGAGATGCTGCTTGAGCGTGAGGTGATATTTGCTGAAGACGTTGAGACAATATTCGGCAAGCGTCCGTGGGTTAGCCGCTCTGAAGAGATTATGGAGGAAGAAGAAAAAGACTCAAAGGATGAAAACGGCAACAAGCTGACAGCCGCAGACAACAAGCCACAGGCTGAAACAGACAACGCTGAAAGCAACGACGCAAACGCAGACAACAGCAATGCTGCTGCCGAAGCCGCTGCTACAGATAAGCATGATGTTGCCGACAGCGCTGCCAATGAAGGCAACACAGCAAAAGAGAATACTCAAGAAACAAAATAGATGAGATATGAGTGACAAGATGAAGAACCTTATTGTAAGAAGCATCACGGGTGTGTTCTTCGTGGCAGCCATCGTGGTATGCTTCATGAGACCCATCGCCATGGAGTTTCTGTTCGCTCTCGTAACGGGACTGACGATATGGGAATATTGCGGACTGGTGAACAACATCAAGGGAGTACAGGTAAACCGCTTTATCAGTACGGTTGCCGGCGTTTACTTTTTCCTTGCCGTGGGAGGCTTCTGCAGCGGAATGATTCAGAGCGGAGCCGTGTTCATACCCTATCTGCTTACAATAGTTTATCTCTTCATCAGCGAGCTGTATATGAAGACAGAAAATGCGATTAACGACTGGGCGCACACCATGCTCGGACAGATGTATATCGCCCTGCCCTTCGCAACAATCAACGTGCTCGCGTTTAATGCCACTCCCGACGGCAACGTTGCCTACAACTACATGATACCGCTCTGCGTGTTCATATTCCTTTGGGCAAACGACACGGGCGCCTACTGCAGCGGTTCGCTCTTCGGCAAGCATAAGCTGTTTCCGCGCGTATCGCCGGGCAAGAGTTGGGAAGGCTCTATTGGCGGCGCAATCATCGTTCTGCTCGTGGCATGGCTGATAGGATATCTCGATGCACAGAACGGCAACGAATCCGGACTTACCATACTGCAGTGGATGGGTCTTGGCCTTGTTGTAGTAGTATTCGGCACATGGGGCGACCTTGTTGAGTCGCTCTTCAAGCGCACCCTTGGCGTCAAGGACAGCGGAAACATTCTGCCCGGTCACGGCGGAATGCTCGACCGTTTCGACTCTTCGCTCATGGCCATGCCTGCTGCCGTTATATATCTTTACTCACTGACGCTGTTCTGATTAGCTGACAAATCAGTTGCAATATAAACATAAACCGGCGTCGTGCTTTCATCTGACATGGAAGAATGACGCCGGTTTTTAATTTGAAAAACACATATTAATGCTCACAACTGCATGACATAAAATGCAGAATGCTACAGACTCTCCATACAAAACATCTGTAAGAAAAGTCACATCTACAAACAACCAAAACATAACAAGCCATGAAAAACAAAGTAAACATAGAAAAGACATTTACAGTTATAACCATTTTGTGCGCAGTAATAATCATCGGAGCAATAGGTCTATGTCTTTATACGGCAATCGGACATCCTGAAGATGCCGTTTATTATGCCATCGTAATAGCCATAATGGCATTTACAATTCTCTATGTCTACCTCATTTCGCCAAAGGCAATAGAGCTTAACGACACTTCGCTCATAATGCACAAAGTTGTAGGAAAAATAAAAATACCACTCGAAGACATCAAGGAAATAAGACCATACAACCAAAGCGGACTGCGCCTGTTCGGCAGTGGCGGTCTGTTCGGAAGCATAGGTCTGTTCACCAACAATGAGATAGGCAGACACTACGAATATGTAGGCGACTTCTCCGAGGCATTTCTCGTAGTATTAAATTCCGGCAAGAAATATGTTTTCAGCTGCGAAAACAGCGACAAAGTTATAGAACAGGTACGCAGCAATATCCGGAACTGAAAAGATAAATATGAATTTTATATAAACAACATAATACAAGCGAAAGACTAAAGAAATAGGGACAACGCATTTGATAATTCATTTTGCGTTGTCCCTCCATAATTAACATTCATATATTATTTACTTGGAAATCTTGCCACAGACTTACACTTGTTTCTCAATTTTACCAAATAATCCAAACGCTTGGGGTTTAAAGCAATATTCATTATAGGGTAATTATCTTGAATAATACTTTTCTCAATAGATTTTAAATCGCCTTCATATACAACATAATTAACCAATAAAAAATTATTAATCCAATCGATTATTTTACAAGTATCTTCAATTGAAAACTTATAATTATGTTGATTCTTATGACCATACAAGGAACCTTTAGGGGGCAAAAAACCTAATACTGCACCAATAGTTCTAAAAAAAGTTGCAGGATGTTGAGCATGCAATTCTTGCTCCCACAGACGAGATTTTAAACTTTTTGAAGCGATACCAACATACAATAATGTACTCTTTTTATCTTCTAATTCATTTATCAAATCCTTAGGAAGAATATCAATATTTTTTATTCGAATTGCATAAAGTCCAGGACTATCAGGAACACAACTTTTACTCAATGTATCTACCTTGAGAAAGTTTTCTCTATTTAACAATTGTGAGACATCAAATGTTGTCAAAGCCTCATTATCTTTGCAATCATTATTAGCAAGCTTTGCTTTTTCATTGACATATTTTTCTTTTACTATTTCACTTGAAGAATGTGGAATAAACCATCTTTTATTATCTTGTTTAGCATATGGAATTTTATTTTTTCTCAATATATCCCTAAGAGGTTTTCCTGGTCTCGAATGACTATCCTTCAAAATTCCAGCCTTATCTAAAACTTCAGCAGCAGCTACTGCACTTATAGATTTCAACCCTTTGCTATCTAAAAATAAATCTATGCAATCAATAATCTGCTGTATTTTATCTTTTGGACACATACTCATATTTTTTATTTTTATAGTTTAATTTTCAGTTGCAAATATAGCATTTATTCTTTGACAGAAATATTATCCAGAACACATATTTTGTTTGATATTATTCATTTAAGTTTTATAAGCATCAACACATGGCGTTCTATATTTTTATAATCAAAACTATTACCAACAAAAAAATTATATCATTATACTCTTTCTTCCTTATAAACTAAATTCAACCCTCACCATACATTCACGCGGCCTAAGCCTTGTAACGGTGTACATCTGCTGAGTGTCGGTTATCTGTCGGCGCTCATATTCATCCTTTCCCAAAATATTGCTGCATGTCAGGCTCACTTCATAACGTTTGGTGCGATAAGATACCGACAAGTCGGCAAAATAAGTGAACGAAACGGCCTTGTCGTTGCCGTGGTATATCTCGTTGCTTAACTCTATGTTAAAGCGTCCGGGCATAAAATAGCACTTCAGACTGTGACTGAAAGAACTTATCGACGACGGTAAAGAAACACCCGAACGGCACTCCTGTCTGACATAGCTGAACTGACTCTGCTCTTCGACAGAGAACCAGCTGCAAGGCTGGAGCGAGACTGTTGCCGTGGCTCCGGCCATCTGCGTCTGAAACGGCGTAAGCACATTCTGCAAAAGCATGTTATAATCACTCCACTGCCATCGCCCTGACAGCGTAGTAACCAGATGAGCCACGTTCCAGCTCTCGCTTACACGGCAGTTTAATCCGTGCATAACGCTGTTTGATGTAAGGTCAGTGGCCCGCGACTCATACACATTGCCGTCCACATTCATTGAGTAAAGCCGCTGATTGCGCATATTGGTAAAGACATACCCGACAGTGGCAAACAGGCCTTTTATAACATTCTTATATTCTATATTAGCGCTTGCCGTGTGCATCATGGTATTGCTGAGCTTGCCCAGTCCTTCTGTCATCGTGATATAGTCGGTGAACACAGGTATGTCGAGCATTGACAAAAAGCCTTCGGGCTTCCACGAGCAGTTATACGTTGCCGTTATGCCGAAATCGGAAACAGGCATAGCCCTGAAAAACAGATTAGGCTCAAATGTAATGTTGTCCTTATGCTGTATGCCATACGTCCGGCTTGTCCAGTAAACAGGCGCAGATGCAACAAGATTAATAATGGAGGTCTTATACGACAGCGACGGTTTCATGAAAGTGCGCCATTCGGTGTACTTTCTTACGGCATCCACGTCCTGCCGGCTTACGCCTATATGCTGCGCCTTCATGTCTGTGCCTATATTATAATTAAGATAAAACGCACCGAGCTTTTGTCCGAAATAGGCGTCACATCCGGCAAGGACGCTGCGCTGACGAAGGCGCTGCATGGTTGAGTCGGCAAGCAGCAGACTGCCCGGCAGCCAGTTGAGCGAAAGATAAGCGTTGACAGAAAACGAGTGGCGACGGGTGATGTTGCGCACAAACGACAGTTTGTCTGTGATGTAGCCCTGATGCGGCTTAACCATCTCTCTTGTCTCAACACCGTTCAATACCGACAAGCCGCTGCTGCGGTCGAAGTCAACATATCCTCTGACATCGTTTGTAAGATATTGTATTTCGGTGTTCTGCCTGTAAAGCACCTCAGCCGACAAGGCGTCGTGACGGCTCTCAGCCGATACGTCCTGCACAATGGCCACACCGCCTGCCGCCGTATATACCGTGGTGGATGTCTGCCGCTGTTCAGTCATGTCGGTCATACCGTCGAGCTGTATCCTCAAGTCATTGCCACCATGCGTCTTCAGCAGCCAGTTGGTTGCAAACAGATGAGTATGGTTAAATCTGCTGCGCGAGGCGTCAATGGCCGGTGCCGGCAGCGATATATTACCGAGCATACCATCGTCCACGGGTGCCGAGTCGTCGAGATATGCCGACATAGGCGTTACTTCCTGTCCGATGTTCTTACCGGTATTGTTGTTCTTATACATACTTATGCTCTGCACCTTGCGCGAAAACAGCATTGAGACGATGCGATTGTCATAAAGCCAGTTGGGACTGTCGGTCAACGCTGCCCCTGTTGACAGGTCGAAGGTGTGACTCCACACATTTTTTGCGCTGTCGGTCAGCACGATGTTGAGTGCTGCCTGATCGCTGAACTTCGTATCCTTCAGCGCACGTATGGGCTGATGCCGTTCAAGCACCTGCACCTTTTTCACCTTTCCTGCATCAATGTTATCTGACGCCTGCGCATACTTACCGCCAAGCAAATCCATGCCTTCAATATAGAATTTGTTTATCTTCGTACCCTGATATTCTATCGAGCCGTCATCATTTACGGTAAGTCCGGGCATTTTCCTGATAACGTCGGCTATGGTGCGGTCTTGCTTGCCGCGAAAGGCGCTCACAAGATAGTTGAGCGTGTCTCCCTCCTGCCTGATGCGCTGCGACTTAACAACCACCTCCTTAAGTTCTGTGGCATGCTCGCTGAGCACTATTGCCTTGTCGCTGCTGTAATGCCTAAGAGCAATAGACAGTTTAGAGTAACCAATCTTGCGCACCTCCATCGTGTCGCACTGCCGGCCTTTACTGTCTACGGCAAACATGCCTTGCTTGTCGGTGAATCCATAAGCCACTACCGACTTGCCCTTTTTAATATACACAGAAGCCTTGTCGACAGGACTGTTGTCTGAGTTGACAACACGTCCCGTTATAACCTGTCCGTAAGCCGTTGCTGCAAAAAGCCACACAAACAGGACAAGCGCCATGCGTATGGCTCTGCCGTCACTCACAATCATAGTCTTCTATAAGTACCGGCGTAATCTTTCTTTGCTTTGTCCTGCCCTTACTGACAGACGGAGCAAGACCCGTCAGCCTCGTCATCAGCCCTACAGGATCGGTAATCTCCATTTCTGTAATCTTTTGCAGCTCTTTCGGCTCAACAGATTTATATTTTGTCTTTCCCATCGTAATGCTTTCTCCTCTGCCCTTTCTTACAGCTGTGCATACAAACGAGAAACAGCCGTTGTCTGTTTCAGCCTTCATTATCAGTCCCGGCAGTCCGCACAGTTTCCATGGGCCGTCGCTCACGGCGATGTCAGGCGCATACCACACCGTCCATGTCTGTCCGCGAAACTTTGTCCTTGCCTTGTTGCAGTGGTATTCGGCTATTATTGAGTCGCCGTCGGCCAGTTGCCAGTCAAACGCAGGCATATCCTCTTCAGACTTAAGGGCAAAATCATGCAGACTAAGTGTATAAGTAAGTTTGCCGTCAGCAGGATAATTCTTCATCACCATATATTTCTGCCCAAGCGTTCCGCTGCCTCTCATTCGTGCGCTTGCGGCCAAAGCCTGTTGCAGTTGTCCGCCCGTGGCCTGCACCACGCTGTCAAGCACATGCTGCTGTCGTATGTTTGCCGAAGAATAAAACTTGCTCCACTTATTGCCAATAAGCAGTTCCATCTCGTCTTGCATTTCCGGTCTTTCAACACAAGTCTTAAACTTAGCGTCATAACTGATACGCATGACAGCTGTGTCCGACTGAGCTACCAACGGCATATGACTGCACAAAGCAAGAAGACATAATGACAAATAAGGTATAGCACAAATTCTTTTCATAAGCTTAAACAGTTTAATTTTTATCGTTTTATGTTCCAATCCACAAAATTACAAAATAAAAGAGAGCAGGCAAAAATTATGTTTCTGATTTATATTCATAATTTGGAATTTATGCCCATTATAAAAGTGAAGTCCTTTCCGTCTGCCTCATAAAAGACATTTGGAAAGGACTTTATGTTTATTGCCTATGATGCAGCCGCATTAACCGGTTGTCATCAACGCCATCAGAGAGAGTCTTTTGTTACGGTACTGGCATTACGGTCAATAACGGTCCATTATATCAGAATCGGCTCTTTATGTCGCTGTTGCTATAGGTCTTTCTCTTGCTGCGTATCTCCTTGCCGAAACTATACGAGAATCCCAAGGTTACTGACAAAGGCGAATAGTCGTTGTTGAAATACATTCTCATTCCGTCGTTAGAAATACTTACGCCCTTAACATTTCCTGCAAACATGTTGCTGACTCCCAGCTTCATATTAAGGCGTCCTTTAAAACACGAATAGGCCAAACCGCAACTCATTGAGAATCTTCCATCAACGGTATGAACCACATTTTTGTCTTTCCCAGAATAAGTGGCGGTAACATATCCTGTAAGATTACGGCGTCTGTCGAAAATAAATCTCAAGTCGCCCATGGCAAAAGCCTTGAGAACATGCTCGCTGCTCAAGCTATAACGGCTGTCGGCTGTGGTTTTGCAATAAAACAACTCGCCAAAGACATAAGCTCTCAGCCACGACAACTTTGTGAAATAGAGGCTAAGGTCCACTCCGCAGCCTTCCTTGTCGTAAGCATTCTGCCATTGCGTGTTCGAAGAGCCGTCGGCAGCATTCATCTGCGTAACCTGCCCTATACAGTCAAACTCCTTTGCGGCCCTCAGTTCCAGACCGAGTTCAAGTCCGCTGCAAAGCACTATGTTGTTGGAAAGTCTTACTCCATACCAGTAGTTTGGCTTTATTGTAGGGTTGCCCTGGGCTGTTGAATTGGCACTCAGATAAGCCGTAAACGGATTGACCACCTGTATGCCCGGACGTCTTATTCCGCTGAAAACGCTGACACCAAAGGTTGACCCGTTGCCCGACCTGTACATCACATTCACAGTCGGAAACAGTCTGCCGTAGTTGTCTGTTGCCAATGTTCCATCGGCGTTTTCCGACTTTGTATGCGTAAGTTCATATCTTCCGCCAAGCACCATATCGAAGTGTCCCAACGACTTGTTGAGCGACAGATATCCGGCATAGATGTCTTCCGAATATGTAAAGTCGTCATTTTGCACAGGAAGTGTGGAATAATCATACAGCGATGAGTTCCTCGTCTCTGTGAGAGACGTCTTTATTCCTGCATAAAGCTTGATGCTCCACGGCAACAGAGTTGAGTAGTCGAGCGCAAAGCTCAGTCCTTTAAGGTGTGCGCCCACCTGATTGCTAAGATAGTCAACGCTGTCTGTCTGCACGCTGTTTTCATAATAGTAAGAATTGAAACTGTAGTCACGGTCGTTATCAAACTTAAAAAGGTCCATTATGAAAGATATCTTGTTGGTGCTGCTCCAGTTTCTGTCAATATAAAAGTTAAGGTTCATGTTTCGCCCGTCACGCAGTTCAAGCGACGGCGAGCGGCTCTCCTCTGTCATCACCCCGGCCATGTCGTATGTGTTCTCAAAGGTCGTGCTTGGATAATTCCTGTATGTATCAATATAATAAGCCTCAATGCCTACCGTTGAAAGCGAATCGATCATAAAGTCTAACGAGCCGGAAATGTTATAGTTGTTGTTTCGCCAGCCCATGTCCGTATGGCTCTTTCGCGTCATGTCTGTGAAATATTTCACATTGCTTTCAGTATATGCAACGCTGCCGTAATTCCAGCTTGCATTGAGCGATGCCGTAACGCGCTTTCTCTGATAATTAAGGTTCATGCGGGCTGCGTTGCTCCACTTGTCGGCATAGGTTACATCGTCGCCTACTTCGCCGCCTATATAGTCGGCACCTCTTTCTGTTATTATGTTTATGATGCCGAAATCGCTTCCTGCATCATACTTTGCGCCTGGCGATGTTATCACCTCTATCTTTGTCACATTTGACGCCCTGTGCGACTTCAGTATATTGATCAGCTCACCCTCAGGGATGGTTTTCATACGTCCGTTGAACATAACCCTTACGCCGTCACGTCCTGGTATTCTGATGTCGTTGTCCGTAACCAATATACCGGGCACGTTGCTCAACAAGTCAAGCAGGTCGGTCTTGCCCTTGCGCAGTCTTATTGCATCCACTATATATTTGTCGGCTTCGCGCTTTACCAAATTCTCGTTCACCACTACTTCCTGAAGGTCTATCGAGTCAGACACAAGTGAATCCGATTTATTTACATCTTGAGCAAACGTATTTAATGCAGAAAATATAGAAAAGACAAATATCAACTTTATATTTTTCATAGGCTAAGCATAGTTTTATTTTAGACATAAATATTTTCTGATATATTTCTTGGAGCCTTGGCACATCTAGGATCCGGGTAATCCCAATGCTCCTCACCATACACTTTCAATATATTGGTGTAACAGCTATTCATGTTTTTCTTACATTTATCAAATATATCACAATTTCTACATGCACTATCCGGAGAGTATTCTTCTTGTGGCATATTCGCCAAAGCCAATGCACGATCGGAGTTCCAAACTTCCGATATGTTATTTTTCCTTAAATCTCCAATAATAAATCTGTCTTTCCAATATAATTGTTCACATATTGTTACTTTTCCATCTGGTAATATGAACATATGAATAGTATTTGCAGAACATCTGCCACCAACAAAATCACAACTACCATTTTTTGACTTAAAAAAATCTACCGTGTGACTAGGGCTCCAAGTTATTTCAAGTTTTGAATTATGCTGTTTTTCTTCAATCCATTTTTGTATTTTCTCTATGTCATCTTTTTGTATTCGTATATCTTCAAAATTATGTTTTGTATAAAAAGACATAAAACCAACTCTTATATCCCAACGCTTTATTTTATTAAAACTACATAACATTTCGTACATGCATTCCAATCCTTTAACATCTGCATTATATTTAGTCAAAATTGTCGCTACTTGAAACGGCATATACTTATCTATAATATGCAACGTATCTTGCATATTTTCAGAATAATTTTTAATCGGCCCAACTATTTTATCCAATACATTTTGATTTATAGAATCTAAAGAAACCTGAAGGTCAATGCCAAATTTTGAAAAATCGGCAATATCTTTTTCTTTTATTGGGTACTTTGTAGAAATAAGATTCGGTTTATATTCACGTTCATTTAGTTTCTCTAAAAGCTTACGCCAATATGGATACATAAAGAATTCTCCACCATCAATGTCTATCGTCTGCAAGTTCAATCTGTAAGCATCATCAATAATACGTTCAACCTCAGAAAAATCCATATTCTCACACTTTGTATTTCGATCCGCATAGCAATAAACACAATTTGTAAGACATTTATTATTCACCATGAAAGTAGCATATAATGGTGCCGATTTTAATCTGAAACTATCTAAATCAATTTCAGAATACGTAAACATTTCAGGGATATATTCATGAATTCCATACCTAAGGTCAGATTCTTTTATAATTATATTCTTAGGAAAATTATTTATTCCCTCATTTCCGCAACTCTTTTATCCTCTCATGACACGACAGTTTTTTTGC
>ENA-UONW01000613-UONW01000613.1-human-gut-metagenome-genome-assembly--contig:-CS52-NODE-613-length-51264-cov-83.877248_pt1 | contig 51264 bp, 39 predicted proteins | sample MGYA00242463_ERZ724010 | MGnify/ENA metagenome assembly ERZ724010 | reverse complement strand
ATTTTCGAGGATAGATCTATTTTCGAAGAAGGAGTGTGCCGGTGGCACATGACTGATGAGAAAAGAGATCTAGACCGAAGAGATTCCTTAAGATGATGCAGGTTATTTTTTGAATGTTACTAAGTAATCCTTAAGAAATAACTTTCAAATGAAGACGGACAGGATAAAACTACGGCCTTGGAGGGAAAGAGATGCGGAGGCGTTGTTCAAATATGCCTCCGATCCTGAGGTCGGGCCACGTGCGGGATGGCCGGTGCACAGGAGCGTGGAGGAAAGCCTTGATGTGATCAGGAATATATTCTCAAATGATCATACATGGGCAATCGAACTTAACGAGACCGGAGAGGCGATCGGCTGCATGGGGTATTATACGAGTGCGGAAAGCAACATAGGCATCGGAACGGATGACGCTGAAATTGGCTACTGGGTAGGGAAACCATACTGGAACAAAGGAATATGTACGGAAGCTCTTCGCCTGATGATAGACTACTGCTTCGATGTGAAAGGCTTTCATGCTCTCTGGTGTGATTATTTTGTCGATAATCCCGCATCCGGCCGAGTCATGGAGAAATGCGGCTTCCAAGACACCGGCAAGATCAACTGGTGCAGCCAACTCTACCAGGGCGATGAGAGGCCAGTGAAAGTGATGCGGCTGGATCCGTGATTTATAAGCGATTGATAGACAAGGAATAAAGCCGTTATCTTTAGTTGGCTCTAACTAAGGGTGATGAACTAATGGGTTGATTTACAGTTTATTGTGTATTACGGCGCTTTAAGCGGGTTAAAGAGCGTATAAAAAGAAACGACAGCGAAAAAATCAAAAGTCAAATTTTGGTAACGTGCAAAATTTGACTTTTGCCTTTTTTTCGCTGTCGCTAACACGTTAAGTCAGTTCGACGGGCTAAGTAACTTTGACAGGCTCAGTCATCTCGACGGGCTCAGTGACCGGCTTGAGCCAGAGACGGGAATCACTATTTTCCGGAAGGGATAATGATCTTGTAGGTGTGACCTGCCTTGTTGAGCAGTTTGTTGTCCCGAAGCCAAAGATTGGCCTCTTTCAGTTGGTAATAGGTCACGCCGTGTTCCTCGGCGAAATCCACCAGGCTGGCGATCGCACCGCTCACTGTGACAACCTCCTTCGGAGAATAGCAAGGGTACTTCTCGAAATCCTTGACATTGAACCCGAAAGCTGACGGATTCTCGAAAAACATCTTCGCCGAGAGAACCCTGAACATGTACCGTGATGTCTCCTCGACCAACCAGAGATCCATTGCGGATTTCTGCCTTTGGTCTGTCAGCCGCCTGGAGATGCCGGCCTGTCCGGCGTTGTAGCTTGCGGCCACCGTCATCCAGTCTCCGTACTTCTCGTAGGCCCGGCGAAGGTACTTGCATGCCGCGATGGTCTCCTTCTCGATGTTGTACCGCTCGTCCACCTCCGCGTCGATGACGAGACCATATTCCTTGCCCGTTGTTTTGGTGAACTGCCAGAGACCTGCCGCCCCCGCCGATGAATATGCCTTCGGGTTGAGGTTGCTCTCGATCGCCATGAGGTACTTAAGGTCGTCCGGGATGCCGTTCTGCCGGAGTATCGGCTCGACCATCCTGAAATAACGGTCGGACTTCTTCAGCATCAGAATCGAGTTGGAGTGCATGTAGGTGAACGAGATCAGCTCCCTGTCCATCCTTTCATAAAGGTCGCTCCTGTCGAACCGAACCGTGTCCCCGGCGAAAATGATCTGCCTCGGCACCGCCGGAGTGCGGAAATGTAGCTCTTCCTGCGGGTAGATCTGTGCGGGGGAGAGTGTGGCGGCTCCAAGTGAGAGCGCGGTGAGTAGGAATATTCTTTTAAGATTCATCGCTGTGTGATTTTTTGATAGGCGAGCCTTTCCGATCCGTCGGCCAGAACGATCACGCCGCAGTAGGTGAAGCCGGACTTCTCTATGAGGCGGCGCATTATCCGGTTGTCGCGGTGGGTGTCGATGCGGAGGTTGCCGCTGACCGAAAGGGCATATTCAATGATCCTCCGGAACACGCCGTGGCTCTCGGGGGTGCTGGCGATGCGGTGGATGACGTGGTAGGGGGATTTGTCATCAAGCCACTTGCCGTCGATTGATGAATATGTCGGTTCGGGCGAGGGGAGCAGGGCGAAGTACGCGACCGGCTTTCCGTCTTGCTCAATGATGTGCGCTCCGCCCATGCCGATGTCCGTGCGTACGATACCGGCGTCAGGGTAGCCGTCTCCCCACTGGGCGCTGTTGCCGTCCGAGCGCATGATATCCTTGGCCTTGTCGAATATCGCCAAGACTGTCTGGATGTCGTTTTCTGTCGCTTTCCTGATCATAGTCTTCTGTGTGGAGGACAGCTCGTCTTACAGGCTCGGGACCCCGTTGCGCCTTTCTCGTGCGCGGAACGTGGCCTATTGCTCACGAAGCCCCCTCCGTGACCCCTCCCGTGCGCGGAACGTGGCCTATTGCTCACGAAGCCCTCTCCGTGGCCCCTCCCGTGCGCAGGACGTGGCCTATTGCTCACGAAGCCCCCTCCGTGGTCCCTCCCGTGCGCGGAACGTGGCCTATTGCTCACGAAGCCCCCTCCGTGTCTCCTCCCGTGCGCAGGACGTGGCCTATTGCTCACGAAGCCCTCTCCGTGTCTCCTCCCGTGCGCGGAACGTGGCCTATTGCTCACGAAGCCTCCTCCGTTGCCCCCTCCCGTGCGCAGGACGAGGCCTATTGCTCACGGAGCCCCCTCCGTGGTCCCTCCCGTGCGCAGGAACGTGGCCTATTGCTCACGAATCTTCCTCCGTGTCTCCTCCCGTGCGCAGGAACGTGGCCTATTGCTCACGAAGCAAGGGGGAGAGTCCGGCGGGATATTCGTAAATTACTGGTTGAACCTTTTGGCCTGCTCCTCGATGAGCGCCTTGTCGTTGAAGTAGTCGATCCTCATCGCCTTCTTCACCTCGTCGAGGGTCGCCGCGGCCACGGCCTCGGCATCCTCGCTGCCCTTTTTGAGGATCTCATAGACGGCGGGGATGTCTTTCTCATATTCCTTTCTCCTCGCCCTTACAGGCTCCAGCTCCTCGTTGAGGATCTTCTCAAGGAACTTCTTGACTTTCACGTCACCGAGTCCGCCTCTTCTGTAGTGATCCTTCAACTCGTCGAGGTTGGCATATTCGGGAAGATAGAGTCCGAAATGCTCGTCGCGGCAGAAAGCGTCGAGGTAGGTGAAGACGGTGTTGCCCTCCACGTGGCCAGGGTCGCTGACATTGATGTGCTGAGGGTCCGTGTACATCGACATCACTTTCTTGTGCATTTCCTCGGCGGTCTCCGAGAGGTAGATGCAGTTGCCCAGCGATTTGCTCATCTTCGCCTTTCCGTCGGTTCCCGGGAGACGGAGACATGCCGCGTTGCCCGGCAGGACAGCCTTCGGTTCCACGAGAGTCTCGCCATAGATGCGGTTGAAGCTGCGCACGATCTCGACCGCCTGCTCAAGCATAGGCTTCTGGTCCTCACCCACAGGCACATCGGTAGCCTTGAAGGCTGTGATGTCCGCCGCCTGTGAGATAGGGTAACAGAAGAAGCCCACAGGAAGCCCGCTTCCGAACGCCTGCTCCTCGCCGTCCTGGCTGAAGCCACGCATCTGGATTTCCGCCTTGACGGTCGGATTGCGCTGGAGCCGCGCCACCGTGACAAGGTTCATGTAGTAGAATGTCAGCTCGGTGAGCTCAGGGATCATGCTCTGGATGAATATTGTCACTTTGTCAGGGTCGAGGCCGACTGACAGGTAGTCCAGCGCCACCTCGATGATGTTTTGACGAACCTTCTCCGGGTTGTCGAAATTGTCGGTAAGCGCCTGCGCGTCAGCGATGAAGACGAACATCTTCTTGTAGTCGCCGGCATTCTGGATGGCCACCCTGTTCCTCAGGGAGCCGACGTAGTGGCCAATGTGGAGGCGTCCGGTCGGACGGTCGCCTGTCAGTATTATCTTGTTTGACATATCGTTATGTTTTTTAGTTCGTTATCGTCATATTACCCGGACCATCATATTCCCGAACCGCTCTATTTGTTGAGCCATCATATTCATTGATAGGTAATTCCGTGGTTTACCTGATCAGGTTCAGGAATTCGTTCCTTGTCCGCGCCGAGCTGAGGAAGACTCCGGAGAACGCCGATGTGGTGGTGATGGCATTCGCCTTCTGCACGCCGCGGATGGACATGCAGGTGTGCATCGCCTCGATGACCACAGCCACCCCAAGAGGATGCAGAGCGTTGTCGATGCAGTCCCTGATCTGGACCGTCAGCCTCTCCTGCACCTGAAGCCTGCGCGCGAAAGTCTCCACGACGCGGGCTATCTTGCTCAGCCCCGTGATCATGCCGTTGGGAATGTACGCCACGTGGCACTTCCCCAGAAACGGCATCATGTGGTGCTCGCAGGTGGAGTAAAGCTCGATGTCCTTCACCAGGACCATCTGGCGGTACTCCTCATCGAATATGGCGGACTGGATGATCTTCGCCCCGTCCTGTGAATATCCCTGCGTGAGGAACTGAAGCGCCTTGGCGACCCTCTCCGGGGTCTTCACAAGCCCCTCTCTGTCAGGATCCTCACCTAACAGACGGAGGATTTCCTTGACGTGGACAGCGATCTCCGCGGTTGTCTTTTCCTCGTATATTTCCTTTTTCTCGTATGACATATTCCTAAGCTCTTCTTTTGGTACGGTTGTTGAGACAACTTCCAAGCCTACAAAATTAGGCAAAAAATACTTATTGTTATGATTTTTTGCATATCTTTGGGGCAAATAGAGCCGCTTTTTGCGACATTTTGATTTATATTGAAGATTATTAACAATTTAATTGTTCGAGAATATGTATTGGACACTTGAACTTGCCAGTAGCCTGGACGACGCTCCATGGCCAGCATCAAAGGAAGAACTTATCGATTACGCCAACCGCTCCGGTGCCCCAGAGGAGGTCATCGAGAACCTTACCGAACTTGAGGACGACGGCGAAGTCTACGAATCCATAGAAGACATCTGGCCCGACTACCCGACCAAGGAGGACTTTTTCTTTAACGAAGAAGAGTATTAAAAGCTAAGTTATTGAATATTAGTAAATCTAGCAGGCGTCAGTACGGTTTATTCGTTCTGGCACCTGTTTTTTTTGTCTATGTGAATGTCGTTTGAAGGCATTTGGTGGCATATTATGGAATCCTGCGGCATTGCTATAGTGGTTAACGTCTTTATGACTATGCTGTGGTCGGCTAAATATCAATAGACTCCCAAGGGAATTATTTAATCGATTTTACGTCAAAGTTTATATTTTATGAGAAAATTTCTCATAAAACTTGAGTTTATGTGATTTTTTCACTTATCCGGATATAAATTATGTGATTGATGGAACGAAATGGGATTTCTTTCGAGCGAAAGACGACTGTCGCCGGACACGATAGTTTTTTTTGATCCGTTTTTTTGCAAATGCTTTTATAAATGAGATTAAGTCCTTAAATTTGTAGAAAATTTACAAAATCGGGGTAAGTATGCTGCTTAAAATCGAATTAGAGAACTTTTTCTCCATAAAGAACAGGATATTACTTGACTTTATAGCGGCTAAGAGCAACTGCAGACAGGCAAGAGATTTATCCTACAATGTCATTGACTGGAATGGGACGAAAGTATTGAAGACCATCGGGCTATTTGGGCCTAATGCGTCCGGAAAATCAAACATCCTCAAGGCAATCAATTTTTGCTGCAGGATGGTTCTTGAGTCTCACCTGAACAATGAAGGCACGGTGTTCAATTTTATGCCGTTCAAGTTCGATGGATATGACAAAAAGCCGAGCGAGTTCTTTATCGATTTCGTTTGCAATGAGGTAGAATATGAGTATTCATTTGCATTGACAAGAATGGAGATTATTCGTGAGAGCCTATACTATTATCCTAACGGAAAACGGGCAAAAGTCTTCACTCGTGATGAGAATGCGAAAGATGTATATTCATTCTCTCCTGGCGTAATCGCGAAGCCAAAGGATGTTGCACTCAATACGAGCCGCAAGAACCTGTTCCTCAGCAGGGCAAGTTCAATGAACAGAGAACTCGCACAGGAACTGTACCGGTATTTCTTGAACACATTTCTTCTCGGACTTGTCGATTTGAACAGTGTCTCTGTGGAGGAGAACTTCAAGGCTTACAAAAAGATTATTTTGAAGGCTCTTGCCATCTGTGACACAGACATCTGCGATATCAAGGTGAGACACGAACAAGTGCCTGCTCCCGTCATGTCGTCTCCGGGCTCACCAGAGCTGAATTTCCGGATGATTGATATCCTCAGGTTTCAGACTACGCACAAAAGGTCTCCGGAAGTATCTTTCGATTTGGATGTGGAAGAGTCAAACGGGACAAGAAAACTGTTCCAGATCCTATTGAGACTTCTCGATGTCGTCCGGAACAGGAAATCACTGATGATGGATGAGTTTGATATGGGGCTTCATACACGTCTGGCGGATTTTATCATTGATCTTATTCATGCATCTGAAAATTCCCAACTGTTGTTCACGTCGCACAATACTAATCTGATTGACATGAAACGACTGAGGAAAGATCAGGTCGTATTCGTCAATAAATTGGATGACGGATCGACTGAGGTCTATTCTCTGTATGATTATAAGGATTTCAGAGACAATATGGATGCTGAGAAAGGATACATCCAGGGGCGTTTCGATGCGGTTCCGTTTGTGGATTCTACTGTCATGAACTTGAAGCAACTTCTGGAGGACTGATTATGGCAAAGCAACGTACGGCATCTCCGTCACGAACGATGAAGCCTGTGTTCCTGATATTCTGTGAGGGAGAAACGGAGGAGGCTTATCTGGATTATCTTAAACAGGCATATCGTTCTCCGATCAGGATTGTCCCTAAGATAGAGGGAGATTGTATTTCGCAGAGATTGATTGATGTCAGGAAGAAGGAACTGAAAATATCGAAGACCGACAAGATTCTCGTCTTTCTCATGTATGATATGGATGTACCTGTCGTCAATGAAAGAATAAAAGACTGTCGGGCGTACAAATTGCTCAGCAATCCGGCCATTGAGTTTTGGTTTCTTCTCCATGGAAAGGATTGGAGGACAAGAATCTCAACTGCGGAAGCCTATAGCGAATTGTTGAAAATAGACGATTGTTGGGCGGGTTATGAAAAGGCGGCATTGACGGACACTCAAAAGGCTTTCTTGTGGAAGAATCGAATTGAAGCGACAGAACGTGCGCGGAGGTTGAAAAATCTTGACAATCCCTCATCCGGTATTTTCAATTTGATTCTGGCATTGGAAAAAAGCTTGAGATAACGAGGACAATCAGGCAGATTTTTTGTCTTCGTTTTCCAAATCGACAATTTGAGTGCGAAACGATGTCTCTGGCTGGAATATGATGGAATATGATGGCATCTTCACTTTTTCTAAAAACACTCTTTTTAGAAAAAGTGAAATTAAAAAATTGTCGTAGTTAATGTAAAGAAATGGCTGATGCAATGATAGATTCCGACAATCTGGTCGACGGATATACGGAAGATATAGAACTGCTGTTCAATTATCATGGAAGCCAATACGAGATAGGCGAAACGGAAAGCCATGAAGATGCGACGGAAAACGAATACGCCTCTGATACCAAAACAGACATCTGGCTTGATCCCGACACGTTTGAATACGGCAATCAGCAGATGTGTCTATTCGCATATTCCAAGAGAAGACATAAAGGCGCTGCTCGGAAATCTTATAGAGTATTTCACTGATGAGGAATCAGCAAAGGCTGTTCGGGAAAGTATTGATACCGAATTTGACAGTCAGGACAACATAAGCCTGGGCGACCGTCAGAAGCTGACACGGAAATACATCACGTGGGATTACCGCAGCGTGGGACATTCGGAGTGAGATGATATTATCGTTACCTGAATATGTCGGAATTGTATTCTGGAACTGCAATGTTATTCCGCTTTTTCAGTGAGAAGTTTATTCTTTAAAAACTCATAGATATAACGCGGACTCTGATAATATAGTGTAAACTTGACATCAATGAGACACCGGACGGTGACCAAAGCGAGTGAGCGCAGTTTTAGCGGAGCGAACTGGCTTAGACCGCTTTTTCCTGTAACGGGCGCGGAGCGGCAGTATCTATTGGCCCTGATCATCGGCCTAGTTCCGTTCCACGGAATGAGTGTGACAAGCTGAACAGATGAAACAGAAATCGTCAACAATTTCCAGCGATATTCGGCCATGGGGAAGATTTGGTGGATAACGACAAATTCTACTAAAATGATTTGGTGGAAAATGACATTTTGCTATAAAAAAATTTGGTGGTATAATTGATAGTATCTATATTTGGACATAAACTTGATGAGAAATGGAACAAAATGAGATTTATTTCGAGCGAAAGATTTACAATACCATGCTCAAATGGAAGTCTGAACGCAACGGTGATACGGCATTGTTGATACAAGGCGCAAGGCGTATCGGAAAATCTACGGTTGCGGAAGAATTCGCACGGAAGGAGTATAAATCATACATATTGATTGACTTTTCTAAGGTCTCGAAAGAAGTTAGAGATTTGTTCAATGACATTTCAGACTTGAATTACCTGTTTTTAAGGTTGCAGTTCATTTATCAGGTGCAACTATATGAGAGAGAATCAGTGATTATTTTTGATGAAGTCCAGTTGCAACCTTATGCGCGACAGGCTATCAAGCATCTGGTGAAAGACCATCGTTATGATTATATCGAGACGGGCTCTCTTATATCGGTTCGTTCCAGAAGCCGGGATATCCTCGTGCCGAGCGAGGAAACCAAGGTTGATATGTACCCGATGGACTATGAAGAATTCAGATGGGCGCTTGGAGATATGACAACAATTCCACTACTGCGTAGTGCATTCGAAAAGAAAATGCCTTTGGGAGATGTAGTTCACCGCAAACTTATGAGGGACTTCCGTCTGTATATGCTTGTCGGAGGAATGCCGCAGGCTGTTTATGCATATATAACTACCAACAATTTCATGGCTGTTGATCAGGCAAAGCGAGATATTATAGCCCTATATGAAGAAGACTTTGGTAAAATTGACGATTCGGGAAGAGCCAAGGCATTATACGATGCCATCCCTGCACAATTAAGCAGAAACGCGATGCGTTATCAAGTCGGGAAGGCAATAACTGAAGAAAGAGTAGGCAGGATAGTGAATGTCATGAAAGAGATGGAAGATTCTATGACGGTTAATGTGGTGTATCATTCTGATGATCCAAATACCGGGTTGGCATTGACAAAAAATGAAGATTATTTTAAGATGTACACCTCTGACACAGGCTTGTTTGTCACACTTGCATTCAAGGATAACAAAATTACTGAAAACATTATCTACGACAAGTTGTTGAACGATAAGCTTAGTACCAATTTGGGATATGTCTATGAAAATGTGATAGCACAAATATTGAGAGCGACAGGAAAGAACCTGTTTTATCACACCATCCCATACGCTGAAGGGAAGAAATACTATGAGATAGACTTTGTCATTCCAGATAAACACAAGATTTCACCGATAGAAGTCAAGTCCTCAGGCTACAAGGCGCACAAATCTCTTGATCAGTTTTGTGCCAAATACTCTGACAGGATTATGAATAGATATCTGATCTATACGAAAGACTATAAAAGGGAGAACGGGATAGAATATGTTCCTGTCTATATGACAATGTTCCTGTAAGGGTCAGGGAGAAAACTCTGTGTATTATCTGAGTGAATGGGTATGCTCCGGAATATGTATAATATGCTAAATTTGCCCCGAAATTGCTGTCTGATATGATGCATGAAAATATGATACGTGTAAAAAAGCTCTTGTTGGTTCCGATGGTCTCGGGACTCCTGGTCTCATTGATGTCATTTGCCCAGGCCCGACATCATCATCGTTCATCTGAAGTCCAGGACTCTTCTGACGTGACTGTCCAGGATGACATAAAGGTGCTGCTCGGAAATCTCATAGAGTATTTCACTGATGAGGAGTCCGCAAAGGATGTTCGGGAAGGTCTTGATACCGAATTTGACAGTCAGGTGACTACGGACGGGGTGTGCAACTCATATGTCCGCATAAATTATTTCAATGACGGATGGCCGCAGGAGGTGGTCAGTCAGAACAACATAAGCCTGGGTGACCGCCAGAAACTGACACAGAAATACATCACGTGGGATTACCGCAGCGTGGGACATGCGGAGTGAGATGACTGAAAGTCATTCTGATACGGGAATGATGATTACGGCTCTCTATTGATAACCTGGATTTTGTTTTAACCCTTTGTTTAAATCCAGGCATCTTTGTGGTATCGGGAAAACAGTTGTGAACCCGGTGAACTCGTTTTCCAGAGGAGTCCTCTGGTCGTATGCTTTGGTGTATTCGCCAAAGCGGATGAGATCTTGACGTCTCCAACCTTCCCATACCAATTCCAACAGCCGCTCTTTAAGTATGTTGCTCAAATTGGCCTTTACATGCGGCATGCCTGCTCTGTCCCTAATTGCATTCAATTCTTTTGAACCATCTTCTCCATTACGGACTTTAGCCTCGGCCTTCATCAATATGGCATCGGCGTATCTGAATAGGACTATATCGTTGTCAACTTGTCTGCCGTCCGAATATGCGGTCCTGTCAACTTCATATTTGCCGGCACGGGCACCTGCTGTCTGCTTATACGGACTGTCACTAAGATTCAGCTTCAATTCCATTGGCATATATACCAATGGCTTTCCGTTGTCCAGATATATCTTCTTGCCGTCAACAAAAACGGTGTCTGCATAGAAGTTTGTCTTGAATCTATTGTCGACATGGTCTGTGCCGTAACCGAAAGCCTTGACGGTTGAGATCGTCGCACATGTTCCATTTTCGGATGAACCGCCATAGGCCCCGCCATGTTTGTAGTGGCGTGAGCGGAAAAGATAGTGGTATTCGTTCAAATATAAGTTCTTGTCCAGTGGTATGGTGAAAATGTTCTCCATGGAGTATTCGTTGTGAACAGCGAAGTTCGAGGCGTAATCGCTTTCCAGCTGATACCCTTCTTTGTCAAGTTGCCCGCAATACCAAATGCAGGTACTCCAAGCGTTCATCTTCTCTCCATTCACATTAAAGAAGATGTCATTGCCATCAAAGCGCTTTCCGTCTGTCCAGTTGTCATCGGTGTATATTTCAGCATTAAGCGCCAGTTTTGCAAGCAAAAAGTTGACTACAGGCCGTGTCACTCGTCCGTAGTAGTCTCCCTCCTTGTTGGAATGTTCGTCAGCAAGCAACGGCGCGACATCCAGCAGTTCATTGAAAATAAAATCGAAGACCTCGCGTCTCTCGCTTTGCGTTACCTGCTCCAATTTCACGTCGTATGATGTAACGATAGGAACACGCCCGAACATATCCATAGCATAGTAGTAGAACAAGGCCCGCACAGCTCTTACCTCTGCCGTGAAATCACGGGCCTGTTCAGCCGAAAGCAGACTCTTGTGGTCATCAATGACGGAAAGCGACTGGTTGGATACGACTATTACCTTGAAGAGATATTTCCATACATTATATAAGCTGATATCATTGGCGTTCCAGTTGTGCTGATACATGTTTTCCCACAGGCCGCCATCATACCAGTCTCCTCCACGGATCGGAATCATTGCCTCATCTGTTGTCAACGTATTGTAGTCGTAGATGCCCCTACAGGTTCCTTGAAGTCCTTCAGACTCCAGATTGCTCCCAATGTAGTTGTACAGGGAAGCTACTGCATTTTTGTATATATTATCTGCGTTGTTGTAAATTTCCTCTTGGTCTATCTGGTCTTTTGGATGTTCATCCAGACAGCTGCAGAAGCAAAGCATCAACGGTACTGCCAATATGTATTCAATAATCTTCTTCATGCTTTTTCCGTATTAAAACTGTATGCTCAACCCCAACGAATATGTGCGGAACAGAGGATAGTTACGTTTGTCATCAATACCCATAGTACTGTTCACCACGTAGCTGTTTATCATTGGCGTCAAACCTCTGTAGCCCGTAATTGTTCTAAGGTTGCTTACGTTGCCAGATATGCGCAATGAACGTAACGTCTTGCTTTTCAAGGGCACATTATATCCTAATGTCAAATGCTCAAAGTTCAGATAGTCACCTTTTTCAAGCCAATAGTCGGAGACTCTCTGATCTACGATGTTCTTCTGAGGGGCATCCTTAAGCACATTGTAGTCCGGGAAGCAAGCCATACTTGTAAATGATAATCCCGTTCCATTGAAGATCTTGTGCCCGAATGCTCCATTCATCTGTATGGAGACATAGAAATTCTTGTATCTGAAACTGATGTTTGAGCCGAGGATTACCTTTGGTGTGGCTTGTCCTGCGACGTACCGGTCGCCGCCGTCGCTTATATCTACCTTGCCGTTATGATCCAGATCCTCTATGTCGTAGAAATAACTGCCGTTCTCATTTTTTACGAGTCCCTTGCAATGTGGCAGATAGAAAACGCCAAGTGGTTGTCCGACTATCTGATAAACCACATTGTTGTCGCCGCCATTCTGTCCCGCTCCGTCCAGAGCCCCGATGGCGGTGACATTCGCCGCGGACATGCTCATTCCTTTGTACTTTCCACTCAGCGAGATTAGCCTGTTGCTTTGAAACGACAGGTTCATATTAACGTTGAGTTCCATGTCTTTCTTTCTTATCGGCTGCTCGGACAGGCCGAATTCCAATCCGCTGTTTGACATGGAACCTATGTTTGCGAGCAATGTGTTGTATGCAAATGGCGGAACCGGGACTTCGTAGGCATAGAGCATGTCGGTAGTCTTGGAAAAGTAATACTCCGCCGTAAGTATAAGACCGTTGGCAAAGAGCCCCATGTCCGCACCTATGTTGAATGTCGTCTTCGTTTCCCACTTTAAATCGGGATTGTTGTTTCTCACCATGCCAAGTGTTACTGTCGGCGAACTTTTGATAGGGACAATGCCGGTCTGCCTTACGGTGTTCATGGTGGTATATGCAGAGATGCCTCCAAGGTTGCCTGCCTGTCCTGCGCCAGCACGGAGTTTGAGCATGGAAAGCGGCTTTACATTGATGAGAAACCTTTCCTTTTTCAAATCCCATGTAAATGATATGGAAGGGAAGAATCCCCATGTGTTGCTGGCGCCTACCATCGACGATCCGTCACCACGCGCATTCAACGCCAACGTGTATCTGTCAAGCAGACTATATGTGATGCTCCCCATTAACGAAGCCAGAGATTGGTCTTCATATGTGCTTTCCGTTCCACCATATGGTCTGACCGCAGCCGCGCCCAGATTGTCGTAATGAAAGTTATTTGTGGGTATGCCCTTGGCATATACCCAGAAAGCCGTCTTTCGCAGCTTGCGGTATTCGCCGCTTACTCCGGCAGAGACCTTATGTGAGCCGAACTGCTTAATGAAATCCAGAGATACATTGCCGAGCCACTCCTCTTTCTTGAACTCGCCACGGTACACGTTGCCTTGTGCCCATACCCATGTCGGGCAGAATTGCCCGTTCTCGGTAGAACCGTAGAGGTAGGAACCGAAGGCGGAGACCCGCCAGTCAGTATTGATATCGTAGCTCAGCTTAATGTGGGCATCAAAGTTCAAATCCTTGGAGTCGTTTTTCTCTTCAAGCACTATTCCTGGCGGGTTGATGTGCGTTGCAGATTCGTTTTTTAGCCAGTTCCCATGTTCGTCAGTTCCGGCAGGGAAAGTTGGATTCTGGCATGCTGCGGAATAGAACAGCATCTGCGTGTCAAAGATATCATGGTTCTTGAACGACGATCCGAATACTCCGAACTCTCCAGTAAGTCTATTATTGAAGGCTTTCTGGGTCGCGTCAACTTTTGCGACAAAAACGCCATAGTCCATCTTCTTGATGATTGTGTTGTGGTCCATCAAGCCGAATGAGGCACGATAGTTTGACTGAGACGTGCCCCCGCTGAATGCGAGATAGTGATTATTCACAAGTCCTGTGCGGGTAATGACCTTATAAGTGTCCGTGTTGAACCCTCCGTTATTGCAATAGACGCCCAAAGCCTTTGCGGTGGCAACATATTCTGTGGAATTGAGCATTTCCAGATGTTTGTACATCCGCTCGAAACCTACATTTCCTTCATAGGATATCTGAAAACCTCGTCCGGTTCCTTTTTTCGTTTTGACTTCAATCACACCTGACGCTCCGCGTGAACCGTACATTGCTGTCTCCGTGGCATTCTTCAATATCCGGAAACTCTCGATGTCTGCAGGGTAGATGGTTGAAAGGGTGAGCACGTCAGAAGTGACTCCGTCAATCAGCACCAAGGGATCATTGCCACCGATAATGGATGTCGTACCACGCACCCGCACGCTATTGAGCATAGCCATCCGGTCCAGACCGTTGGATGTCACGTTGACACCAGCTGCCTGACCGCTCAATATGTCAAGGGCGTTATTGACCACTCCTTTGCTGGAGTGATTTCCAACTATCTTTATGATGTCGCTTCCGCTCTCAGTGGAATCTCTCAGTTCTGCAGAAACTTGCTTTTGTGCGTGAGCCATTGAACAGCAGAGAGTCGCAAGGAGAAGTAGTATAAAGTCTATTTTGCTCTTTGCCATGATCTTTTTCTGTTGTTTTGGTTATGGATGCTTTCCAATAAGCAAAGATATGTTTTTATTGCTGAACAACAATAGGTCAGGTGATAGTTCCGGACAGCAATGAGAGCGTGTCGTAAGTTAAATTATGCCCACGATGAAGAAGATTTGGTGGAAATGGCTTGTCCCTATTTTCTCTTACCTCGTTACGACTTCTTTGTCAATAAAGGAATCCGAACATCCATAGTGGCACTTGATTGTCAAACACATACTCTATTGTATCCTTGACCACATATGCGTCTTCTAAATTGGATATTTGTTTCTTTCCTTTGTTGCGCCCGCCCACTTCGAAAGTCTTTCCGTCAATCTCAAAATCTGAAACAGGAGATTCTACCGTATCGTACTTCTGCTTGGTCCAGCAATAAAAGATAGTCTCTCGGGCATTCCCCGTGTCCGGATTTTCGCCCGAAAGGACATAGGACATATTGGAATTCTGGAGATAAAGCTTGTCCATTTTGCGGAGGATTGCGTCCCCGTTGGCCTTCATACGCAGGACGGAAACAAGTTCGGCTTTTTCCAGATATTCCAGATACTTGGGAAGTTCGTCGCGACTTAATTCCAAGTCTCTTGCCATATCCGAGAAATTAATCTTGACAGGGACGCTCTTGGAAATGTAGTACATGAATTTCTTGAGCTTCTGCGTGGCGGCGATGGTCATCCTGGCGTATTTGGGAATATCGACTTCAACGGTAGTGTTGATGACTTGTCTCATACGAGTTTCGAATTCCGGTTCCTGAAAAAAAGGATAGCAGCCCTTTTTCATATATTCTTCGAAGTATTTCAATGGTCGTTCAGCCCCGTACGGAAAATCAACTTTCCCTTGCAATACATCTTCCAAACTGGCAGGTTTTAATGACCAGCCATTGCGCAAGTTCAAGTATTCGCGGAATGACCAGACAGGAAGATGGTACTCGATGACGCGGCGACTAAGGTCTGCACCCCCTTCTTTAAGATCCAATATTGAACTGCCGGAATATACGACATGGAGCAGCGGCAGGCTATCGTAGATGTTCTTGACCTCCTGACTCCAGCCCGGATATTTATGAATTTCGTCTATATACAGATATTTCCCGCCACGGGCGAAGAAGCTCTTGGCAGTATCAAGAAGAGTGTGTGCACTGAAGTAGATATCATCTGCAATCACGTAAAGGGACTCATTCTTGTTCCCGGTTCTCTTGATGTGTTGTAGGATGAGAGTGGATTTACCGACACCTTTCTGGCCTAGGATACCCAAGATGCGGACATCCCAGTTTATGGTGTCGTGCTGCTCCCGGAAAAAGTTCATGGGTGTCAGTTCCAGAAGTTGATGGAATTGTTCGTAAAGTGTCTGCATAATAAATTGCGGCATTTATTCCGCACAAATATAAGAAACTTGCAGGAAAGTTTACGCAATATTTATGAAAAGTTGCGTGGTTTTATTCGCAGTGGACTTTCTGGTGCATGTAAGCAAGGATACTATCAAAGGGGACTAAAAAGTCTTGATAGACTTAAAGGTCATCCTCTTTTAATGTCTGCTCACTTTCGAGCGGGAGACGCAGGAAACGGTGGAAGGGGCCGGAGCGAACAAAGAGAGCGGAGTCCTCACAGAAGCAAGCTGCTGCCGCTGCGGAACTCCGAACTTCACAAAAGAAAGAGGCCGACCTTTTCGTCGACCTCCGTGATATCCGGCGGGAAACAGTCCGCAGTCCGTTCCGCTTCGGCGCCGGTGCTTCATATATGAGTTATTTTGTCATATCTACGGTGAGGCGGTATATCTTGCCTGGCTCGAAAGTCATATTAGACGCAAGGGGCTTATCCCTTGAAATAACACCCTGGTCGGTAGTAACGCTCATAGTAAGAGTCTCCCCCGATGTGACTTCAAACTTATCTGCTAAATATCCAATCATCCATGCGGTCACCGTCCCGTCTGAAGCAGGAGCGAAAGCCCCAAGCCTAGTACTGATTTTATCATACGCACTCGCTCCTAGACCACCATAATAAGTCATAAATTTGTCATCAACTACAGTCCAGCCAAGAACGGTTAGCGAAGAAGATACTGTCGCCAGACGTACTTCTACTACTTCTGTCACTGTAGAAGGCAGAGCGACTGTAGTCTTTATAATATAGCAGGTGTTGCTGAGCGTAGTCTTAACAGCTCCTGACATAAAAGCGGGCATATCGCTTATCTTGCCTTTCATCACTACACTCTTGGAAAGAAACGCCGGATCCGCATTCATTTCCTGATAATGGGACCGATCAGTCGAGATGTTTATGTATTCCTTACCGAGTTTCATATTGTAAAGAACTTCGTTTTCGCAGCACCAAGGTTCTGTTTCGGTACCTTTCCCTTGCGTAAGCGCAGGATAGAACACAGACACCGTCACAGCACCGTCAGGGTTGGAATATGTGCCGCTGAACTTCGCCACAGGACCTGCAGTAGTCGTCGTAAAGACGTCATTGGAAAGGACATTTCCAGAAGCATCAATGGCCACAAGCGATACGGCATCACCACTCACCCAAGCCGCCTTGAGGGCGTTGGCATCTTCGGTGTAGCTGACTTTGGTATCCACGCCTTCAATAGCTGCAGAGAGGACCACATCAATAGGATTGTACTTTATTCCTTCAACAGAGGAAGCGTTGTCATTTTTCTGGCAGGAAGCTGCTACCAGCAGCGCCGCTGCGACAAGTAAATAAGATTTTCTCATTGCTTTGGGGGTGTTTAGTTACCAGATTTGGCCTCCGTCTTCGAAGTCGCTTGGGTGAATGCTCGATTGGAGCACAGAGCTGTCAAGATTGATCTCAATCTCTTCGCAGGTGGGTGTAATGTAGTTGTTACGCATATTAGTATTATTGAGTTTGAATTACAATTGAGGCAAATATACTGTTTTTCACCCCCACCCCCTATGGCTAAAGAGGCTTTTTTTGCCTCTTTAGCCATATTTTTGCGATTTTTATACAGAAATTGACACTTTTATAACCCCATCTTCCCTGTTTTCAAAAATGCTTTGTACCGCGCGCGAGAAGTAGACACGGAAAATAATTTTTAGACGTTATTATTTTCCAAAGTAGACAGCGGCGATGTTTTTGCCACGTATCTTTTTACAAAAGTAGACATTTTTCAACTTTTTTTTTAGGGATTTCTTTTTCAAAAGTTGACATGCCCTTGCAATTACCTTGGTGATCAGCGTATTGCCTCCGTTTCTGGACGTACTTGGGCTCGGAGGTTCCCTATCTGCACAATTAAGTGCAATAAAATGTAGTACAATAGTTGTTTTATGTGCTAAAAAGTGTAACTTTGTTGACAAGACACCTGCTAGAAAATGTAGTAACACATATGGAACGAATTGTATTTCAGAAACTTGTCGAATGGAAAGATAGCGCAACCAGAAAACCGCTGATTCTCAATGGTGCCCGACAAGTCGGCAAGACATGGCTGTTAGAACAATTAGGAAAACAGTATTTTAAAAAGGTTGCATATCTGGTATGTCGTAAGAACCAAACTTTGAAGGATGTGTTCTCTCTGGACTTCGATACGGACAGAATACTCCGGGCCCTCAGAGCATTGTCCGGAGTTGATATCACCCCGGGGGACACTCTCATTGTTCTTGATGAAGTGCAAGACATTCCAGAGGCCATTGAATCATTAAAGTACTTTTGTGAGGAAGCTCCTGAGTACCATATTGCAGTAGCCGGATCTCTATTGGGGATATCCTTGCATAGGGACATATCATACCCGGTAGGAAAAATTGATGAAATAAATGTCTATCCTCTCAACTTTGACGAGTTCCTTTTGGCAAAAGGTGAGACAGAAGCATACAAACTACTAAAAGACAAAGACTTCCACACTACAAATCTGATACATGAGAAGTACACCGACTTGCTTAGACAGTATTATTATGTCGGAGGTATGCCGGAAGCCGTAAAGGTATATATTGAAACGGATGGACTTCAAGCCGTGCGCAATATCCAAAAGGCCATTCTCAATGGATATGAGAGAGACTTCTCGAAGCATGCCCATAAAGACCAGATTGCACGAATAAGACTTGTATGGCAGACACTTCCGTCACAAATATTCAAAGAAAACAAGAAGTTTATCTATGGCTCAATTAAGCATGGTGCACGGGCAAAAGACTTTGAAATTGCAATCCAGTGGCTAGTGGATGCCGGACTTGTATATAAGGTTCCTCTCTGCAAGGAGGTAAAACTCCCTCTAAAAGTATATGAAGATCCATCTGCATTCAAGCTATTTACATTGGATCTGGGACTGCTGGGAGCCATGGTCGGAACAGAAGCCAGTCAGGTCCTTGTCAAAAACGACATCTTCAGTGAATATAAAGGCGGTATGACAGAACAATTCATACTCGAAGAAATGAAGAGTCACGGCGAAGAGAATATCTTCTATCACAAGACGGATGACGGAACAAGACTTGAAATTGACTTTCTGATTCAGAGGAACGGAAAATTACTGCCAATTGAGGTGAAGGCTGAAGGTAATGTAAGAGCGAATTCCCTGAGCAATCTCTTGAAACAAAACCCGGAACTTCATGCAATAAGATACTCAATGAAACCCTACATTGAGCAGCCGCAGATGACTTGCTACCCTCTTTATGCTATTCAATAAACGTGTTATAGGTAGTCCGCTCCTTTATTTCTGATTTGATATTCTTTCCAACTATAATGTGTCTGGTGCTTGGTCTCCGCTTTGATTCCAAGGTAGCGGAAGCACTTGTAGGCGTAGTTGTCGCTAATGAGTATCTTCTTGTTGATACTGATAAAAGCGGCTGTCCAACGATGTGAATCGGTAGTCATGTCATCTGTTCTCTCAGGTTGTCTCGTACAACAGGTTTACAGAACTGCAAAAGTCCGTTCATTCCCCAACTTCATCGAACTCACGTTAAGGAAGAAGTATATTTAGAGACGTAAGCGACGATTTCAGGCGGAACTTTACAAGAATGATAGCCGCGGCGCCAAGAGCCCGCAAAGCGAGTTAGGTTATATCGCACCTGACTCGCTTTTTTGTTGTTTTCAGGTGAGGTGCGGCCGGACAAAGAGATGTGCTGCAGCGTTTTCTTGCCGAGTTGATTACTGGCCGACCGACAGATTCTCGATCTTGATCCGGAAGGTTCCTGACGGGGCGAGAACGTCCACCACATCGCCGACCTTCTTCCCCATCAAGGCGGCGCCTATCGGGGACTTGCAGGAAATTTTCCCTTTCTCAATGTCCATCTCGTGAGGGCTTACGATGGTGTATGTCATTCTGACGTTGGAAGACAGATTGGTGAACTCCACCTTGCTGAGCAAAGAGACCTGGTCCTTTGGCAATGCCGCCGTGTCGAGGACCCTTGAATATTCCAGAACTTTCTGCAGGAAACGGATCCGGCTGATGGTCTTGGCCTGGGCACGTCTTGCGGCGCGGTATTCAAAGTTCTCGCTCAGGTCGCCTTGGGCGCGGGCTTCGGAGAGGTCTTCCTTGATCCTGGGATATTCCACATTTATAAGGTTGTTAAGTTCCTCGACAATCTGGTCGTAACGTTCCTTGGACAGATATTCCATAATGCAACATTTGTTATGCTTGGACAAATGTACGAAAATTTGTCCGGTAGAAACACGATTGCACCGGATAAAAAGAGAGAATGAACACCACTCCGATGGACACGTTTGCTTGCCTTGATGGATGCATGGAACAGCATCCAATGGGTTCCAGGAAGTGTCCAGGAAGTGTCCAGGAAGTGTCCCGCAACCGGCGATCTGAAGGAACTTCCTCCGGCCGACTTTCGGGAATCCTGTGAATATCATTAGAATGACTGTCGCGAAGACATGAAAAAAGCCATCCTCTGTACCGAGAATGGCTTATCATTATCGCTATTTGTCACTTCGACAGGCTCAGTGACCGAGTTGTGCTCAGTGACCGCTGATCACTGCTTGGTGAAGAGGGAGGCGAAACCGAACATGTCAGGGTCGAATTTCTCGTCTTTCCACCACTTTATGCCGAACGGTGGCTTGTCATAGTCACGGAACTCTACGGTCAGATCGCCGTCCACAATGGTGAAGACAACAACAGCCTCACCTATAGTCTCATTGTCCTTGCTGAAAGCCCTGTTGGCGGCTGAGAGAAGGTAGTAGGCGTTCGTGTGTTCTTCATAACCATCAAACGCCATGAACATCGTGCATTCGCTGACGGCGTTTTTCCCCATCGGTTTCCCTTGCGAAGAGTAGTTTATTGGATTGGTAGGAATCATTGTGGCCTCCCTGAAGAAGCTGGCGAAGTCTCCCTTGTCATTAGGGGTCACGGTCACGACTCCTGACTCGTCCTTTGTGAAGGTGAGCGTGAATTCTTCATTGTTCAAAGGCAGCAGAGAAGGGTTGTCTCCCTCCATCTCGAACCATTCTATAAGCTCGTCCACTGCGAACACCTTGCTGAACGTCCATGTTCCGAGAATAGCGTCCGGAACTTTTACTGAATAGAGGGTGTACTCCGCGCTCTCATTGTCACCCGGGATGAACCTGACGGCTGCGTCCATGTCCACAGTCACCCCAACCTTGTCCCCGTCCTTGAAGCCGTCCTTGATGGAGAACTTGAACGTGGCTGTCGACTTGCCGGCCTTGAGGACGGCGTGAGGACCTGAATAGGTTTTGTACGTGTCTCTGGTGGCCGGGTCGAAGACCACGTACGGAGCCGCCTCGCCGGTGATCTTGAGAGGAATGATCACGTCGTCGCTCAGGGAGAGCTTGTCACCGGAGGTCACGCCGGTCACCTTGATCTTGGCGACATAGGGGCCTACCACGTCCGCTTTGGTCAACTCGAATGAATATACAAGCGTCTCTTCCGGATCCGGAGCCACGATGGTGACGAACTTGGTTCCGAGGTCGTAGCCTGACGGACACTCGATCCCGAGGTTCAGAGGACTGGCCTGGGTCAGATTAAGATTCTTTACGCTGAATGTGCCGGAGGTCTCTCCGGCCTTGATTGTAACCGGGATGCCGGTCAGCTCGAAATCAGTCCCCGCATTCGCTCCTGAGGAGTTGATCATGACACTGACATTCTCGGTGGCCGGCTCGCTGAGGATGACCTTCACATCGACGCTGCGCTTGGCATAGGCGGTGTAGAGGCTTTTCTCAAACTCGACAGTCGGCTTGTCATCCTTCTGGCAGGACGAGATCGTCACCGCGGCCGCCGCGGCCGCCAAAAATGTTAGAATTCTTTTAAACATACTGCTATAAATTAAAAAACAAAACTCTTTACTTAAAAACACGAACCTCACTTGCCCTTGCCTGCGCTGACCGCCGCCTCGTATTCAGCCCTGATGGCCTTCAACTCCTCCCTTTCGGCGGCGGTGGGGATCTCACCTTTCGGTTTGATATAGCTTTTGGAGGCGTCGGAAGTCTTCGGTGGAAGCTCATTGTAGGAACATCCACAGAGGGTAGCGCCGAGAAAAACAGCGACTAATATAGCAATTATATTTCTTTTTGTTCTCATAATGCTTAAAAAATGTAAGTTGTCATTAGTAAACATAGCCGGGGTTCTGCTCCAGTCCCGGATTCAGATCCACGTCGGACTTGGAGATCGGAGAGGTGTAGAGGTACTCTCTCGTGGTGTATTTCAATCCGTTGCTGATCACCCACCACTCCGGGCAGCCGTTGCGCTTGAGCTCGTACCAGCGGTCGCCTTCCATGTAGAGTTCCTTACGTCTTTCATCGAAGATGGCCTGGAGAAGGGGAGTGACGGCCTTCCCCTGACAATCCACAACAATCCTGTCGTCGGGGCGGACAGCCGGAAGCGACGCCATTGTCAGGTCGGAGACATCCTCGATCCTGTTGCGGCGCAGCTCGTTCAGCCATCTGAGGGCGGAATCGTTGTCCCCTTTGTGATAGTAGGCCTCGGCCAGCATCAGCACGATCTCGGAGAGGCGGACCTTGCACTCGGGAGTCTTGACATTCATCCTTTTGCTGTTGAAGCTGGCCGCATAGCGGACATCCTTTTCAGGATTCTCTCCGAACAGCCTGATGAGTCTTGCGCTTGCAGGTCGGGAGGCCAGATAGCTTTTCGAGTAACTGAAGTACCAGTCCAGCTCGCTGGAATTGTTGATGTGCGAGCGGACAAGCACCTCGCCCTTGGCTTCATATTGCGCGTTGATCATCCCGGCATATTCGGAAATCGGGGTGAGGGAGACGCCGCTGCTGGCGATGATGTCCTCGCAGAGAGAGACGACGCTGTCCCAGTTCTGGCACCAGAACTCCAGCTTCGCCTTGTAGGCCTTGATGATCCACTCCGTGAACAGGTACTTCGGATCCGTCGGCTTGAACGCCAACGCCTTGTCCAACTGAGCCTTGGCGTAGTCGTAGGTCTGGCGGACGGTGCCTCGCAGCGGCTTGTCGTTGATGCCGAAACTCTCCACGACAGGGATGCCCGGAAGCTCGCCGGCCTTGGCGTCCGACCACGGCTGGCAGAACTCCCTCAGCAGGTTGTAGTAGATGATCCCTTTCATTGAATATGCCGCCGAAAGCGCGCCCCGGGCGATGTCCGTGTCCAGGCCTGACATATTCTCAATCACTATGTTGCAGTCTCTGACAATCTTCCAGCTTTCCTCGTAGGCACGCTGGCGGCTGTCGATCTCCTCGCCGGCGAAGAACGTGAGGCTGGCGCTGGTGCGGATGTTGGCGTCGAGATTGTCGGCGCAGCCCTCAAGATGCTTGATGGCGTCCATATTCCCGATGACATATTCATCACCGCCGCCCTCGATGTCCCGCAGGCGGTTGTGGATGATCGCGGCGAATTCCTCGTCCGTCTCGGGGATGACCTCCCCCTGGGGCTGGACGTTGAGGTAGCCCCGGCAGCCGGCGGCACTGACCAGAAGGGCGAGGGCGGCGGCGCGCTTGAAGATGTTCATGAATATTCCTATGTTTTTCATTTCCGATTCTTTAGAATTCGACATTGATGCCTCCGGACACGCTTCTGGTGGTCGGGTAGGTCGCTCCCGGGATTTCCGGGTCCATACCGTCGTAGCCGGTGAACGTGAAGAAGTTGTTCATCGAGATGTTGAAGCTCAATCCTCTCATCCTCAGTTTCTTGACAGCCTCCGATGGCAGCGAGTAGGTCAGGATTATGGACTTGATGCGGACGTAGGAGTTGTTCTTCAGGTAGACCGCGTCGATGATGCTGTAGTCCATCGGGTTATAGGACGAGAAGTTGTACCTGGCGTCGTAGTAGTCGTAGACGCGCGGGTACTTGACTCCGGTCGTGTGGGAAGGAGTCCATCTGTTCGTCCTGTCCTTCTCCACGTTGAGGTGGTTGCCGTAAAGGTCGCTGAACTGGGACTGGACGGTCTCCGTGCTGACTCCGCTGTGGGAGGTGTTGCTGTAGCTGGCCGGGTAGCGCATCTTCTCGTAGGTCTTCGAGCCGAGGGAGAACATTCCGCTGACGCTGATTTTCAGCTGCTTCCACGATGCGCTGAGGTTGAAGCCGCCGGTGTACGGCGCGATGGTGGTGCCGAGGAAGTAGCGGTAGTTGTCCGGCTTGTTGAGGTCGGTGGCCGTGGCGATCTGCGCGTCCGGACGGAGCCTGAACTGGTAGAGTCCCGTGTCGGAGGCTATCCCGGAATACTTCCCGCTGAAGATCGCCCCTGTCGGGTAGCCTTCCACGTAGCGGTCCTTAGAGGTTATCCCGCTCTGGGAGACGGGCTTATATTTCAGAACCTTGTTGAAGTTGTAGGCGAAGTTGACGGCTGCGCTTACTGTCCAGTCCTTTTTCTGGAGCAGTTTGCCGTTGACCGTGACCTCCACGCCGTTGTTCATGATGTCGGCGGCGTTGAAGTAGACATAGGTGAATCCTGTCGTGCTCTGGACGGGCGAGGATGTGACCACGTCCGTGCTGAGGCGGTAGTAATATTCAGTGTTCACCGTGAGCCGGTCCTTCCAGAGGCCGAAGTCCAGTCCCACCTTCGCGTCTTGGGTCTTCTCCCAGCCGAGGTCGGGGTTCGGGGCGGACGGGATCGTGCCGAGGTTGAAAGTCTCGTCGCCGAAGTAGCGGTACTGCTGCTGGAGGTACTGCATCACAAGCAGGTGGGAGGTGCTGGTGTTCACGTCGCCCGTGAAACCGTAGGCTGCCCTGAGGGTAGCGTGCGAGAGATTCGGAATGGCTTTCCTGATCCATTCCTCCTCGCCAAGGTGCCAGGCCGCCCCCGCGCTCCATGTCGGGTTGAACTGCCTGTTGCTTCCGAAGTTGGAGCTGCCGTCGGTACGGAACGATGCGTTAAGGACGATCGTCTTTCCGAGATAGTAGTCCGCCGAGGCGTAGAACGAGGCGTAGCGGGTCTTGCTGAAATATTCCCCGTTGAGTTTCTCGACCTGCCTCACCCATTCGTCCTGCGGGCCGCTGACTGACGGCAGGGAAGTGGTGCCGGTCTTCGGATCGTAGTTGTAGCGCTTTGTGAAGATCGTGTTGGCGTCCGAGCCTCGGACTTCCGCTCCCGCCAGCACATTGACGGTGTGAAGTTCCTCGAAGGTCTTGTTGAAAGCGAAATGCCCACGGACTACATATCTGTTCCTGTCGGTCCTGTTCTGGGAGATGCTTCCGTAGAGATTTGTCTGCGAGCGGTCGTCGCTTCCGAGCCTGTCCCGGAAGGCCGTATAAGTGTCCTTGTCCACGACCTTGTCGGTGGAGTTGTTCGCGAATGAATATGACGCCAGCCCGACGAAGTGCAGAGGCTCCAGAATCTTGAGATCCACCTGCGTCCTGAACGTTCCGTTCGTGTTTTTTGTGGAGCTGTAGTTTGAGTCCAGCTCGCGCAGGATGTTGAAACCGTTCTTCGGCATCACCTGTTCGACTCCGCGTCCGTTGTAGTACCCGAGGGTGAACCAGGTGTTGTCGGCGGCGTAGGAACCGTCATCGTTGTACGCTTTCTCGTACGGATTGGAGAAGTAGGCGTAGTTGAACGGATCCACGCTTGAATATGGCATCCTGGATTCCTGCCTTGCGGCCTCCATTCCGATGTCGATGCGGACCCAGTCCACAGGCTTTAGGGTCATCTTCGAGTTGACATTGTACCTTCTGTAGCTGTTGTGTATCAGCATGCCGTCCTCGTCATTGACTCCGAGCGCGACATAGTAGGTGTTCTTGTCCGAACCGCCGCTGAGGGAGAGATGGTGCCCCTGCGAGAAAGCGTTCCGGAACAGGAGATTGTACCAGTTGGTGTCGTTCTCCCTTAATGACGCTATGTATGCGTCCTGCGCCGCCGTGTCGCCTTTGAGTTTGGTGAAGCCCCCAAGCCCGGCCCTGATCTGACCTACGATTCCGACAACCGGATAGACCACAGTGTTGTCCGTCAGGGATTCCTCGTACTTGCTCGCCGAGAACTCGTTCCACAGCTCGTCCTCCCAGGCCAGTTTCTCCGCCGAGTTCATCAGGTTGAGTGTCCTCTGCGGCTTGATCGAAAGAGTGAACGTGTTGTTGTAGTTTATCCTCATCCTTCCAGCCTCGCCTTTCTTGGTCGTCACGACGATGACTCCGTTAGCCGCTCTGGAACCGTAGATGGCCGCCGCGGCAGCATCTTTCAGGATGGTGATGCTCTCGATGTCGTTAGGGTTGATGTTGCCGATGCCATTCACGAATATGTCGTCGAAGCCTCCGGTGGCGAGCTGCTCGGAACTGAGGCTCGGGGAGTCGCTCTGCATCGGGACTCCGTCCACGACCCAAAGCGGCTGGCTGGTCCCCGAGAGATTGTTGGCTCCTCTGATCCTTATCCTTGACTGGGTTCCCGGCTGTCCGGAAGTCGCGGAGACGGCCACACCTGCGACCTCGCCCTGCATCAGCGCATCGACTGACGAGATGGCCTTGGCCTCGAACTTGTCAGAACCTATCACGGCCACGGAACCTGTTATCCTCTTGACCGTTGTCTGGGCGTATCCCGTCACCACAACCTGATCCAGCTGCGTGCTTTCCCACTCCATCACGATCGTGATACCGTCTGTCTTTCCGGGAACTATCTTATAGACAACGTCTTTCATCCCGACCGAGGAGAACAGCACCGACTGTGTTCCGACCGGGATCTTGAAACTGAACTTCCCGTCCAGATCCGTGATTGTTCCCGAAGACTTCTTCTCCACAGACACGATTCCAGCCCCGATCACCGGCGCTCCGTCCGTGTCCACAACCTTTCCAGAAAGCAGTGTCCCCTGCGCCGCCGCCGGCACCTGCATGAGGAAAACCGCTGCGATCCAGACGATTCCGAATCTTCCAAGTTTGGATAGTAACTCGTTCATATCTTTTACTTTTTACAAATCTATCCAACCCTTCCGCGTCATTGTACGGAAGGTTGGGAATCACAAATGTACGAAATTGCGGATAAAATCGTACCTCCTGACTTACTAACCAAGGGCTAATTTGCAGGTTTGGGCTGTAATGAGCGGTTTTTTATGTAAATTTGCATTGTAGGTAGCGTGATTTGTAACTGATTGCAAATGAACGAACTCTGGAACGCTACCCTCCGGTTTAGGAGGGTAGGATTCTATAAGTGATTTAAAATTAATAAATTAGATTTTACATCTCATATAACATATGAAGAGTGTGCTTTTTGTCTGTCACGGGAACATCTGCCGGAGCCCTATGGCGGAGTATATTTTCAGGGATATGGTCAAAAAGGCGGGACTTGAGGATGTGCGTATGGATTCGGCGGCTGTGTCCTTCGAGGAGGAGGGGAATGACATCTACCCTCCTGCGAAACGGACGCTCCAGGCTCACGGAATTCCGTTCTCAAGACATCGGGCTCATCGCATCTCGGATGCGGAAGCCTCTGAATATGATGTTATTGTCATCATGGACTCTTCCAACCGGCGGCTTCTGTCTCACATAATCAGCCCGCTGAACATGGCGAAGGTCCACAAGATGATGGAATATGCCGGGCGTAACTCGGACGTTTCTGATCCGTGGTACACAGGCGATTTCGAAAGAACTTACATGGACATCGCCGAAGGCTGCAAGGGACTGCTGGCTTCACTGATGGGAGACGAAAGGGGCAATGATCTATGAATATGTTGAATCAAGATCTTGTGCGGTATATTGAAGACGAGGTTATTCCGCGTTATACATCTTTTGACAAGGCGCACAGGGAGGATCACGTCCGCAACGTGATCGAAAAATCCATGAATATGTCCGTTCACTATGACGTGGACGAGAACATGCTCTATGCCGCCGCCGCATTCCATGACATCGGCCTTGTGGACGGCAGGGAAGTGCATCATCTGTCTTCCGGCAGGATTGTCCGGAATGATCCCAACCTGAGGAAATGGTTTACGCCGGAGCAGATAGAGACGATAGCCCAGGCCACGGAGGATCATCGTGCCTCAAACGGCAACGAACCCAGAAGCATCTACGGTAAGATTGTCGCCGAGGCTGACCGGGACATCGAACCGATGAGGATCCTGCGCCGCACCGTGCAGTACGGAATGGAACACTATCCGGAGTTGGACAAGGAAGGCCACTGGCAGAGAATGCTCGCGCATCTGGCCGAGAAGTATGACTACGGAGGTTACCTTAAACTGTATGTTCCCGAATCCAGAAACGCCGCCAACCTTCAGGCCTTAAGGAACATAATCCATGACCCTGAGCGTCTAAGAAATATGTTTGAGGCCCTTTATGAGCAGGAGAGACTGGACACTCATGTGCCTCCTATAGCCAGTATATTAAAAAAATAGGCTGGCCAGAAAACCTGACCAGCCATATTCAGTGTGACAAATTGTCTCGATTAGAGCTGAGGACCAGCCTTTACAAGAGCCTTGCCGGCCCTGTTGGACTCGTACTTCTTGAAGTTCTTGATGAACCTTGCGGCGAGATCCTTTGCCTTCTCCTCCCACTGTGAGGCGTCGGCGTAGGTGTCGCGAGGGTCGAGGATGTGGGTGTCAACACCTTCGAGCTTTGTAGGAACCACGAAGTTGAAGTAAGGGATGGTCTTGGTAGGAGCCGAGTCGATGCTATGGTTGAGGATAGCGTCGATGATTCCGCGGGTGTCGCGGATGGAGATTCTCTTGCCGGTTCCGTTCCAGCCAGTGTTCACGAGGTAAGCCTTGGCACCGCTCTTCTTCATCTTCTTGACGAGTTCCTCGGCGTACTTTGTAGGGTGAAGCTCAAGGAATGCCTGTCCGAAGCATGCGGAGAAGGTTGGGGTAGGCTCGGTGATACCACGCTCTGTTCCGGCCAGTTTGGCGGTGAAGCCTGAGAGGAAGTAGTACTTGGTCTGCTCAGGATCAAGGATGGAAACTGGAGGAAGGACACCGAAGGCGTCGGCTGAGAGGAAGATGACCTGCTTTGCGGCAGGACCCTGTGACTCAGGACGTACGATGTTGTTGATGTGGTAGATAGGGTAGGACACACGGGTGTTCTCGGTCACGCTCTTGTCGTTGAAGTCGATCTTGCCCTGTGCGTCTACGGTCACGTTCTCAAGAAGGGCGTCGCGGCGGATGGCGTTGTAGATGTCCGGTTCAGACTCCTTGTCGAGTTTGATGACCTTGGCGTAGCAGCCGCCCTCGAAGTTGAACACACCCTTGTTGTCCCAGCCGTGCTCGTCGTCGCCGATGAGCTTACGCTTAGGATCGGTGGAGAGGGTTGTCTTGCCGGTTCCGGAGAGACCGAAGAAGATGGCGGTGTTCTCGCCGTTCATGTCGGTGTTGGCCGAGCAGTGCATGGCTGCGATGCCCTTAAGAGGGAGGTAGTAGTTCATCATGGAGAACATACCCTTCTTCATCTCGCCGCCGTACCAGGTGTTGAGGATAACCTGCTCCTTGCTGCTTACGTTGAAGGCGACGCAGGTGTCGCTGCGGAGTCCGAGCTCCTCGAAGTTGGCGACCTTGGCCTTTGAAGCGCAGTAAACTACGAAATCAGGCTCCTGGTCGAACTCTTCCTGGTTCTTCGGACGGATGAACATGTTGGTCACGAAGTGTGCCTGCCATGCCACCTCCATGATGAAGCGTACCTTCATGCGGGTGTCCTTGTGGGTTCCGCAGAAGCCATCGACAACGAAAAGCCTCTTTCCGGAGAGCTCCTGCTGGGCGGTCTTCTTCACAACCTTCCAAACCTTCTCGGACATCGGGTGGTTGTCGTTAGGGTACTCAGGGGTGTTCCACCAAACAGTGTCCTTTGAGTTCTTGTCCATAACGATGTACTTGTCCTTAGGAGAACGTCCGGTGTAGATGCCGGTCATCACGTTGATGGCTCCGAGCTCGGTCACCTGACCTTTCTCATAGCCCTCAAGCTCAGGCTTTGTCTCCTCGTTGTAGAGAACTTCGTAAGTCGGATTGTAAAGGACTTCCTTCACGCTCTTGATTCCGTACTTGCTTAAATCCATCTTAGGCATAGTAAAATGTGTTTTATAAAGTTAAACTTATTCCCTAATCAGTTCTTGAAAAACAACCTGCCGCAAATTTTCGCCGAATCTGCGGCAACTTATTTTAGAACCCTTACAAAAGGCGCGGCAAATTTAAGGAATTTTTATCCATTACTCAAATGAGTAAGAGATTAATTTCGTACATTTGCTTCGCCGGCAGTGCTTCACTGCAAATAGTTTGCCAGCAAAATGCGCAAAAGGTTGAGATAAAACGGTTTAACGATTTTTGAACATGTCGCCGTCAGAAGTGTTGAAAGAATATTGGGGCTACGATGGCTTCCGTCCGATGCAGGAGGAGATCATCACGGCCGCGTTGGAGGGAAAGGATGTGTTGGCCATCATGCCTACGGGTGGCGGCAAGTCAATCTGTTTCCAGGTTCCTGGTTTGATGAGGGACGGTATCACTCTGGTTGTCACTCCGCTCATCGCCCTCATGAAGGATCAGGTCCAGAATCTGAACGACAGGGGAGTGAGAGCCCTTGCGATCCATGCCGGAATGAGCCGCCACGAGGTGGATCTGGCTCTGAACAACGCGGCCTACGGGGACTACAAATTTCTCTATCTTTCTCCGGAAAGGCTTGGAACGCAACTGTTCAGGTCGTATATTGACGTTTTGGACGTAAGCTTCATTGTTGTTGATGAGGCTCACTGCATCTCCCAGTGGGGCTACGATTTCCGTCCGGATTACCTGCGCATAGGCGAACTCCGGGAAAGGATCGACGCTCCTGTCATCGCTGTCACTGCCACTGCCACTCCGTCAGTCGCTCAGGACATCATGGAGCGTCTCGGTTTCAAGGAGAAGCTGCTGCTCAAGAGTGGTTTCGAGAGACCTAATCTCAGTTACATAGTACGTCAGGTCGAGGATAAATATTCCCAGATACTGAACGTCTGCAACGGTGTGCCGGGGACGGGAATAGTCTATGCCCGCAACCGGCGCAAATGCGAGGAACTTTCGGAGTTCCTGATGGCTCAGGGAGTTTCGGCATCGTTCTACCATGCCGGGCTTGGTGGTCAGGCGAGGGCGGAGCGTCAGGCTGCATGGAAAAGCGGCGCGGTCAGGGTGATGGTGTGCACGAATGCTTTCGGCATGGGAATAGACAAGCCGGACGTGCGCTTCGTGGTGCATTACGACCTTCCGGAGAGTCCGGAGGCGTATTTTCAGGAGGCGGGGCGTGCGGGGCGTGACGGAAAGCGCTCGTTTGCTGTGCAGCTTTGGAACAGTGTCGATGTGCGGCGGGCGAAGCAGATAGAGGATGTCTCCTTTCCTTCTCTTGAATATATAGAGGATGTGTACCAGAAACTCCATGCGTTTTTCGAGATTCCCTACGACACTGGAATGGGACGTCAGCTGAAGTTCAAGATCGAGGATTTCTGCAAGCGGTTCGGTTTGCAGAGAGCTCCGGCGTTCTATGCGCTCAAATACCTTGAGCGGACGGAGCATCTGACATATTCAGAGGAGGTTGACATTCCGACTAAAGTGCGGATCAATGTGGACAGGAAGTCGCTCTACGACGTTGAGTTGGCGGATCAGGGGCAGGCGAATGTGCTGGAGGCGCTGATGCGGAGCTACACGGGAATATTCTCATTCCTTCAGCAGATTGACGAGGAATATGTCGCCCGCCGCGCCGGCCAGACCGTTCCGCAGCTGCGGCAGTCGCTCTATGGTCTCTCGCTCGCTCATGTCATCAGCTATGTGCCGACTGATCACTCCGATGTGGTGGTGCTTCATCATGACCGTCTGCGTCCCGGCAACGTCAATCTGATGCCGTCCCGCTATGCGATGCTCAAGGAAAGTTACCACAGCCGCAGCGAGGCGATGCTTGAATATGTCAGCGAGACCTCCGAGTGCCGTTCCCGCTATCTCCTCCGCTATTTCGGCCAGACCGAGGCCGCCGACTGCGGCACCTGCGATGTGTGCCGCGCCCGCCGCGCCGCCCTTCCCGCGCGGACCCTTCAGCAGATGACGAGGCGGAAACTTATTGAATATATTGATGAAAAGGATGGTGAATATTCCCTTGAGGAAATCGTCGCCGAATTCGGCAATCCTTCCGGAAACCATTCGCCGGACTATCTCGACATTCTCCGTCAACTCATTGACAATGGCGACGTTCCGATTTATAGATCCTGAAACATAACAAATAGTTGTTTCAACTCATAAAGTGTCAGAATGATCCTTTCATCGGCTGCGGGGATGCGGAATGAAAGTTTGAGGCGTGGAAATATTCTTGTTTATTAGAATTCTTTTCGTATTTTTACAAGACTATAATTTTATAAGTTATGAAGAGATTATTTATCCTATTGGCTTTATTAACCAGCAGCTTGTTCACCTTCGCTCAGACGAACAGGAACAAGGTGAATCTTAGTGACAAGGAACTTGTCAATTTCTTATGGGGTTTCGCCCAGGCCCATCCGGATGGTTTCACTATCGGAATCGACACCTTTGACCAACCGAGGGAAGGTATTGTGGTTTCTTACGCGGCCACGCAGAACAGCTTCGACAAAAAGAGTCTGCCGGCGGTCATCAAGCATGCCCGCGAGCATGAGGGCTTTGTGGGCGGATGGTACAATCCCGAGAACAAGAAGTATTATTTCGACAGCAACAGGATATTCCCGGAGGACAGTCTGGCCGCCGCTGTGAAGTTCGCCCGCGAGAACGGACAGCACACGGTGTACATTTGCTCGAAGGACATCAATGTCAAGTCGAACTACGACATGCCGGAGAACCGCATCATCTACGACTGCGACATGGGCAGCTCTACCGATGACCTCTTCGCGCTGATGATGCTCTACCGCTACATGGACATGGGGCGCTGCAACCTTCTGGGCGTGATGATCGACCGTATGGGGGCCGCCAACGCCGACGCGGTGGACGCGCTGAACAACTTCTACGGCTATCCTGACATTCCGATCGGGCTTGAGCGCTCCGGCATCGAGCGTCCGGTGGTCTTCATCTCCTATCACAATTTCCCTTACGCGCGCGACACTGATGCCAGACCTCTTTTCAAGCAGACCGTAAAGAGTACGGATGACTACATGGAGGGCTACAAGCTGTACCGTAAGATACTGGCGGCGCAGCCTGACAGCTCGGTGAAGATCTGTTCAGTGGGCTTCGTGACCACGCTCGCGCGCCTGCTCGAGTCCGGACCGGACGAGTTCTCACCGCTCACTGGTGTGGAACTTGTGGCGAAGAAGGTGACCGATGTCTATGCGATGGGCGGTGTGTTCGGAGAGTCCGTCGAGCCTGACTACAACTTCACCCAGGCCATCGACTATTCCCTCCGGTTCTTCAAGCTGCTGCCTAAGTCGGTCAACGTGATCTTCTCTCCTGGCGAGGTCGGCGACCCGTTGGACTACAAGCCTGAGGTCGTGCTGCAGGACATCAGCTGGACAGACTCCCATCCGATCAAGTGGATCTATAAGTTCACGCAGTGCGACACGGGGCAGAAGATGTGGGATCCGCTCGCCGTCATCAACGCGGTTGAGGGCGACAGCGCGTTCTACATGTCTGAGCGCGGCTGGGTCGAGCTGACACCTAAGGGCGAGACCATCTTCACGCCGGATCCTAACGGCAACTGCCGCTACCAGAAGCCGGGTGACGCCAGATGGAACGATCTGATTCTGAAATATATCCGATTAATGAATATTCAGCATTAGTCTCATTTACGAGTCATTTACGAGCCAGCCCGGATGCGGGGATCCTATTCGATAGTGAGTCCATCGTAGGCCGGGCTGACTATTGAGTGTATGTGTCGCCGGCGGCAAAGATCCTCAAGGTCTTTGGAGAACTGTCCGTGGCGTGGGAAGGTGTGTGACAGGTGGGTGAGCCACGTGTGTTCGGCACCGATGCGGTCAGCAAGCGAAAGGGCCTCGTCGAGACTGAAATGCGAGTGGTGCTTCTTGTAGCCTACCGTGTTGAGAGTCACGTGCCTGAGACCCTTTAACTTTTCAAACTCACTCTCCGGGATGAAGCTCATGTCGGTGATGTAGGCGATGTCCCCGAAGCGGAATCCGAGCACCGGGAGCCTGTCGTGGAGTCCCCGGATCGGGATGATCTCCACGCCGCCCGTCGAGGCGGCCATCGATGCGGGATCCGCCTTGTCGATGATGTCCTCCAGTTTCCGGCCGGTAGGGATCAGCCTTCCGTCCGGAGTCTTGTAATGGTAGCCGACATCGTGCACCCAGACCAGCTCCATGTCCTTTGCGTTCGGATAGACCAGAAACGGATTCTCGTCAATGACATGCAGATGCCACTCCGGGGCTCCGGGGTATTTCGGGAAAGCGAAGACGTAGGGATATTCCTTGATAAGATCGTCGAGGACGTTCCGCTCGCAATAGATCTCGGCGGCGCGCTTGTCGATGTAGTTGAGCGAGCGCACGTCATCAAGGCCTCCAGTGTGGTCCTTGTGGTTGTGTGTCAGCAGGATGGCGTCAAGGTGGCACAGGTCGTGGGCGAGCATTTGCATCCTGAAGTCCGGCCCGGCGTCCACGAGGATGCCAAGCCCTTCATATTCAACGAACACGGATGAGCGGAACCGCTTGTCCCTTGTGTCCGGTGATGTGCACACATCGCACTTGCAGCCGATGATCGGTACCCCCTGCGAGGTGCCGGTGCCTAAGAATGTCAGTCTTGCCTTGCCCATATAATTATTCTTGTTTCCGTAAAATAATCTTGGAATATTGTTCTATTGTTTTATAAACCCGTGTTATATAAACCGGATCGCCTGTCAGATCGTGATGTCCTCCACCATATTCACAAGCACCGGGTCGTAAGGTCTCTCGACGCGGATGTAGTTGCCGGTGTAGCCGCCCATCATCCCGTCCTTCTCGTCGGATTCCCACAGCACCTGCGAGCGTCTGCCCCTGTTCCTTTCCACGAACGCCGTGTGCAGCCCGCCGCACAGCGCCTCCAGCCTTGCCACCCTTTCCGTCTTGACGGCATCCTTGACCTGATCCTTCCAGCCGGCGGCGACGGTTCCGGGGCGGCGGGAATAGGGGAACACGTGGATGAACGCCGGTCTGACGCGGTCCTTGAGGAATGAATATGTCTCCTCGAACAGTTCCTCTGTCTCTCCGGGCAGTCCGGCGATGACATCGATCCCGAAGAACACGAAGGGTTTGTCGTCCTGCCCGGCCTTGGGATCCATCCTGGAGCGGATGTAGTCGATCCTGTCGGCGAAGAATTCCGTCGTGTAGCGGCGACCCACCCTTTTGAGGATCGTGTCCGACCCTGACTGTAAAGGAATATGGAAGTGTGGCTGGAACTTGGTGCCGGAGGCTATCCAGTCCACGATGTCCTCCGTTATGAGATTCGGCTCGATTGACGAGATCCTGTAGCGTTCGATGCCTTCCACGTCGTTGAGGCGTTTCAGCAGATCGAGGAAACTCTCGCCGGTCGTCCTGCCGAAGTCCCCGGTGTTGACACCGGTGATGACGATCTCCTTGATTCCGGCTCCTGCTATCCTGCGGGCCTGCTCCAGCACTTCCGAAATCGGTATATTCCTTGAATTTCCTCTCGCATAAGGCACTGTGCAGTAGGCGCAGAAGTTGTTGCATCCGTCCTGCACCTTGAGGAACGACCTCGTCCTTTCCTCCGACGAGAACGCCGCCATCGTCTCCTTCGAGATCTCCTTGTATTCCGCCGCGCTCATCGGTTTTTCTATGGTGATGTTTTCGGCGGCGGACATGGCACCGCCGGAACCATTCAGAAGAAGTTCCATTGTGTCAGGAACCACACGGGACTTCTCCTTGGCTCCGAACACAAGCGACACACCGTCTATGGCCAGCAGGTCGTTCCGGCGAAGCTCGGCGTAGCAGCCTGTGACGATGATCCTGGCTCCGGGGGAGACCCTGTGCATCTTCCGGATCACATTGCGGCACTTCTTCTCGGCCCTCTCCGTGACAGAGCAAGTGTTGATCAGGTAGACATCAGCCTGCTCCTCCCACGGGACGACCTCAAGGCCGTTCGCCGTGAAACCTCTCTCGTAAGTCGATGTCTCGGCGTAGTTGAGCTTGCAGCCGAGTGTCAGAAACGCTATCCTCATTCTAAAATTTCCATATTGGCTCACCGTACATCACAGTGACGCGGGACCATGCGCATACTCCGTTCACAGGAGGATTCTTCTTGGAAACCCGGACTTTCAGAAAGAGAACATCATCGAATTCCTTGCGGATGGCATCCAGAATTCTCCCCGCGACATTCTCCAGCAGATTGGATGGAATGGCCATCTGCTCCGCCACAATGTCATAGACACGCCCGTAGTCGATGGTCTTGCCGAGATCATCTGTCTTTACCGCCTTTTTCAGTTCTGTCTCGGCATGAAAGTCCACGATGAAAGTGTTGCCCTCTCTCCGTTCTTTCTCCAGACATCCGTGATAGGCATGGAATTCCATCCCTTCAAGTTCAATTATACCGTCGTAGTCCATGTTCAAGATCCTTTGGTTTAAACATCTGCGAAGTTAGGCATAAAACTGTAAAAAATGCGTCTTGCGGAACGAGACGGGTGTCGTTTTTTCTGAAAACATGGCAAAAGAGACGCGAAAAGCCTCTTTTGCCATATTGTTTTTTGGTTTTTCCTCCTAATTTTGCCGACATATTTTAATACTGACACAAATTTTATTAAACGATGTTCACAAACACTCACACATTGCGAAACATGTTTTTCGCCACAGCGGCGGCGCTTTTGATCGCCTCCGTTTCGACAGGTTGCAAGAAGGATGACAAGGAGCCGGATACTCCTAAGGCGGAGAATCTGTCCCCTAAGTTCGATGCAGGATTCGCTGCCGCTCTTCAGGCGGAGAAGATCGTGAAGGATGCCAAGTACATCACCGCTGACGAGATCGCTTCTGTCAAGTTGATCGATGTCTCTGGATCCAAGTCCGTGCAGGGAGAGTTGACTTCCTTGAAGGGAATCGAACTGTTCAAGTCTTTGACCACACTGAAATGCTCCTACAACAAAATCCAGAAACTGGATCTTACATCCAACACCGACCTTGTCGAACTGGACTGCGAGTTCAACGAGAAACTTAATGAGATAAAGGTTTCAGGGTTGACAAAGCTGGAAAGTCTTTCTTTTGGACACTGCAGCCATCTTAATCAAATAGATCTCTCTTCCTGCGTGGCCTTGAAGAGGCTCTCATTCCCTGATAGTGGTCTCGACAAATTGGATGTCAGCATGTGTCCTAATTTGTATTATATTGATGCTTACAATAATTATTTGGAATATATAGACATCAGCAAGAATACTAAGGTCACTACCCTGGAGGTGTCCGGCAATCCTGGGTCCGGAGATGAACATGACAGGATCTTCACCATTTATGTCTGGTCTGGTTTCGATGCCAATTTTCCACCAGCCGGCTTTACGCAGGAGCGTATGTGGTCGCACCAGACAGCCGATGTCCAACTTGTCTATAAAGTTAAATAGTCGGCGCCACTTTTTTCATAAATAAATACCCATAAACAACCCGCCCGGAGGATCTTCTGCGTCCGCCGGGCTATTCGCGTTAATCTTGCCATTCTGTAGGTCACTTCGGCAGGCTCAGTGACCGCTGCTGGCCAGCAGCAGGAAGACGCATGGCCGTTTTCCGATGGAGATGGGCGACCGCTTCCATTCCTTGACGCTTTTCGTCAGGACCGTCTCCTCCGGCAGGGTGATGTCCGCCGCGACGCAAAGCCTCGTCTGCGGCTGGAGTGTGGCCAGCAGATCCGCCATCATCGAATCGTTCCGGTATGGAGTCTCTATGAATATCTCCGTCTGGTCCAGCTGCGCGGAACGCCTTTCAATCTCCCTGACCGCTTTACGGCGTTCATCGGTCTTCGCCGGAAGATACCCGCAAAACGCGAAACTCTGGCCGTTGAGTCCCGACCCCATCAGCGCCAGCATCAGAGATGACGGCCCGACAAGCGGAACAACCTGTATTCCACGAATATGACAGAGTGCCACCAGCTGGGCCCCCGGATCCGCAACGGCCGGAAGACCGGCCTCTGAAATCAACCCCACATCGGTCGGTGTCCCGTCAGGGTCAGAGAACATATCAAGCAAGGCCTCCACATCCTTGGCGGAGGAATGCTCGTTGAGTTCCCTCAGCTCAAGTTCTCCTATGTGTCCTCTCAAACCGGCCGCGGAAAGGTACCTTCGCACGGTGCGCGCCTCTTCCACGACATATTTCCGGATACCCTTGAGCCTGTCAAGAACCGGTCGCGGAATGACTTCCGCGGGATCATATTCCCCAAGAGGGGAAGGAATCAGATAGAGTCTGCCATTTGCCATAATACGACAAATTTACGAATATTGCTGAATTTAATTTAACTTTGCAGGAAAGAATAACACATAAGATCAGCAGAATGAAAAAGTCACTAGCGTTTATCTTGTTGGTTGCCTTGATGGCGACTCCATCGGTGGCAAGAGACAAGGCCCCTAAGAATGAAAAGGTTAAGAATGTCATTCTGATTATCGGGGACGGAATGGGGCTCGGTGCCACAGCCTCATGGATGATAAACCAGAATTATGAGCCTACCTGTTTTGACAGGGCTCAGTACGCCGCCGTGGTCAAGACATATTCGGCTAACAACAGGACAACGGATTCCGCGGCCGCTGCCACTGCGATGGCCACCGGGTACAAGACAAACAACAGCATGCTTGGAATGCTTCCGGATGGCACCAAGCCGGAGAGTATCGCTGAATTAGCTCAGAATAAAGGGCTTTCGACAGGAATCGTTGTGACATCCTACGTTCTTGACGCCACACCGGCTGGATTTTATGCCCATGTGGACAAACGTGGAAAAAGGAAGGAAATAGCAGAGGATCTGATTGAATTCAAACCAGATGTGATAGTCGGCGGAGGCAGGAAGTATTTCACGAGGGAAAAATATACCGATGAGAATCTTATCAACAAGGCAGTGAACGCCGGATTCACTTACGTGGAGACTCCGGAGAAGTTCTATGCCACCTGGACGACTCCTATCCTCGGTCTTCTTGATGAGGGCAGCCAATTGGACGAGGCTGAGATCAATTCGGATCTCCTTGCTGATCTGGCAGGTCACACGTTCGAGATTCTTGAAAAGAACAAGAAAGGTTTCTTCGCGATGATCGAAGGCTCGCACATCGACCATGCGGCGCACGCCAACAACTCTGACGAGGTGATCTGGTGGATGGAAGAGTTCGACAAGCTGGTCAACTCTGCTTTTGACTACGCTGACACCCACAAAGGAACCCTTGTTATTGTCACTGCCGACCATGAGACCGGTGGCATCACTCTGGTGCCTGGCAGCAAAGACTTCACGAAAGGGGAGAGCGGGATTGAGATGAATTATTCAGTCACAAGCCACACGGCATTGCCGGTCATCCTCTATTCCTATGGAGCCTCAGCCTGGCGGTTCGGTGGAGTGATGGACAACACCGACATATTCAAGAGAATAAAGAGTGTCTTGATTGACAGGTAGAGGTTGGTTTTATGAAAAAGACTGTTATATCATTGCTGACACTGACGGTCATAATGCCGTCAGCATCGGCTGTTTCCGGCCCGTGCGACATCATTCCTGCTCCGGTCAGATATGAGATTCTCAAGGGCGAGTATTCCCCAAGGCATGACGGAGGTGATGTGCATATTCATCTTGGCGACAAACGTTTCATAAAGGAAATAAACTCGTTGAATATTCCGGAATATGCTCGTGACGAAGCCTACAAGCTTACGGTCGGCAAAAAGGGCGTTGACATTTTCGCTGTTTCCGAGACAGGTGTATTCCGCGCGAAAACCAGCCTTAAGATGATGCTGGACAAGGATTCCACCTTGACCCAATGCAGCGTTTTGGACTATCCTCGGTTCCGCCACAGAGGGCTGATGCTGGACATCTCCAGAAATTTCCGTGACAAGGATTTCATCCTGAAGCAGCTTGACGCCATGGCTACGCTTAAGATGAGTACCCTCCACCTGCATCTGACCGATGACGCCGGCTGGAGGATCCAGATTGACGCCTGTCCGGAACTGACCCGCAAGGCGGCCTGGAGGGTTGGACGAAACTACGAGGAATGGAGAGCCTTGGGATGCCAATATTCAGAAGAGGGTTCTCCATCGGCTTCAGGAGGGTATCTGACCAAAGCCGATGTCAAGGAGATTGTCGGATATGCATCCGCAAGGCACATCGACATCATTCCGGAAATCGAGCTTCCAGGCCATTCCGGCGAGGTTCTTGCCGCTTATCCGGATCTTGCTTGCCTGACAGCTGACGGAAAGGGACGCAGGAACACAGGTGACCTCTGCCCCGGCAAGGACAAGACCTTCGAAATGTTCGAGACAATCCTGGACGAAGTCCTGGCGATGTTCCCTTATGAATATGTCCATATTGGCGGTGACGAGGCATCGAAGCGTGGATGGAAAGAGTGTCCTGACTGTCGTCACAGAATGGAATCCGAAGATCTTAAGGATGTCGATGAACTGCAAAGCTATCTGGTAAACAGAATCACAAGGTTTCTTGAATCCAGAGGCCGTCATGCCATCGGTTGGGACGAGATTCTGGACGGAGGGTTGGCCGATGGTGCGGCTGTGATGTCATGGAGAGGCACTATGGGAGGCGTCACGGCGGCCAGTATGGGTCACGATGTGATCATGTCACCCGGTGACTACTGCTACTTGGACTCCAGTCAGGACGCTCCGTTCTCCCAGCCAAAGTCCTTCAGCGGCTACCGTCCGTTGGAGCAGGTCTACTCGTTCGAACCTACCGACGGCATCGCTGATGAATATGCCGGGCATCTTCTCGGTCTTCAGGCCAATCTTTGGACCGAGTTCGTTCCGACAGGGGAGAATGTGGAGTACTTGCTTTATCCCCGCGCGTTCGCCATCGCCGAGATCGGTTGGAGTCCGGCCGGAAGCAAGGACTATCCACGTTTCAGGGAGAATGCCGTCAGGCTCGCTGATGATCTTCGCTCAAAAGGTTACAACACTTTCGATCTGAGGAACGAGATCGGCCCGAGACCGGAGTCGCTCAAGCCTCTTGACCATCTTGCGGCCGGCGCCAAGATCGCCTACAATGACCGGAAATATTCCAAAGGCTACCCGGCCGGAGGTGACAACGCCCTTGTGGACGGAAAACTCGGCGGTTGGTTCTACAAGGACAATCGCTGGCAGGGCTTTCTCTGTGATGTGGATGTCACGATAGATCTCGGTGCGGTCAAGGACATTCATTATGTCGGCGCGACTTTCCTTTCGCACACTTCAGCCGGGGTCGGCTTTCCGGTAAGGACAGAAGTTAGTTTTTCCGAGGACGGCCAGACATATTCAGAGCCTGTTGTCTGCCTCCTGCAGGTTCCCGACAACGATTCCTGTGCCCTCCTGAACACCTTGGGCAGCGCGGTCAACGCCAAGGCCCGTTATGTCAAGTACAGAGCCGTGAGGGATGATGTGACCAAGAACCACAACCACGCCTTCATATTCATTGACGAGATTGTGGTGAATTAAAACTAATAACGCTCCTTCACAGGCGTTAATTTGTGTAAATCACGCTTATAGAGGGACAATGGTCTCTTCACGAGCGTCTTTCCGTCATATTCCCGCTTTTAGAGGACGTGGTTAAATTTAGGAAACACACCAGTTCGGCGATCTGTTCTCCTTCATTCTTTTGTGTGTCGTAATCAAATCTGGTCTGAAGGCTCACCCAGTCTATTGATGGTATGCCAAAAACTACCTCCAACTTGTCAGCCACTGGCTTTGTGATGAATCTATTTCCTTTGACTATTTTGCTGAGATGGGACGCTTGCATTTCTCTTTCAATATGCTCCCCGGATGAATCGCCATCAGTACGGGAGCCTTATTTCTTGTTGCCTTATTCCTTGTTTGTCCTATTCTGATCAACTGATGTATGACGTTTGTTGGTTGGTACCGTAAAGAGCCTCCTGGTGTACCAACGGCATCGGACCATAATGTTGGTACAGGAGAAGGGGCTTTGGTGTACCAAACGCGAAGATGTGGCAGGTTGGTACAGGAGAAGGGGCTTTGGTGTACCAAACGCGAAGATGTGGCAGTTCGGTACAGGAGGAGGGGCTTTGGTGTACCAAACGCGAAGATGTGGCAGTTCGGTACAGGAGAAGGGGCTTTGGTGTACCAAACGCGATGACGTGGCAGGTTGGTACAGGAGAAGGGGCTTTGGTGTACCAACGGCATCGGACCATAAGTTTGGTACAGGAGAAGGCTTATGGCGTACCGAAGGAGGAGTGAGATCTTGCCAGAGAGAGTATATTCATTGAAGGCTGAATATAATAAGAGAGGGTGACCAAGCCACCCTCTCTTTTGTGAATATGTCAGCGGTACACTACTTGCCGGCGAGGCGGGTGTAGGTGCCGTAACGTACTTTGGCGAATTCCTCGGTGAGGCTCAGGAGCTCCTGGGCTCTGTCAGGGAACAGCTTGTAAAGGGATGCGAAACGAACCTCTCCCTTGAGGAAGTCCTGGAACTTGGTCCAGTCTGGCTCCTTGGAGTCGAGAGTGAACGGATTCTTTCCTTCGGCCTCGAGGGTTGGGTTGTACCTGTAGAGGTGCCAGTAACCGCAGTCAACGGCAAGTTTCTCCTCCTTCTGGCTCAGACCCATACCAGCCTTCAGACCGTGGTTGATGCACGGAGCGTAGGCGATGATCAGGGACGGGCCGTCGTAGGCCTCAGCCTCCTTTATGGCGTTCAGGTACTGTGCAGGGCTTGCACCCATGGCCACCTGTGCGACGTAGACGTAGCCATAGCTGATGGCCATCATGCCGAGATCCTTCTTGCGGATCTTCTTGCCTGAGGCGGCGAACTTGGCGATCGCGCCGGCAGGGGTTGATTTGGAGCTCTGTCCACCAGTGTTGGAGTAAACCTCGGTGTCGAGAACGAGCACGTTCACATTCTTGCCGGAGGCGAGGACGTGGTCGAGTCCGCCGTAGCCGATGTCGTAGGCCCAGCCGTCACCACCGAAGATCCACTGGCTGCGGGCAGGGATGAAGTGCTTGTAGTCAAGAAGTTTCTTGCAGTGAGGGCAGTCGGTCTTCTCCATGAGAGGAATGACCTTGTCAGCCACCTCGCGGGTGATCTCACCGTTCTCCTTGTTCTCAAGCCACTGCCTGAACAGAGCCTTTACTTCATCCGGGCACTTGTCGCAGTCGAGGGCGGCGGTCATGAGGTTGGCCACCGTCTCGCGGGCGCGGTCGGAGCCGATCTTCATTCCGAGACCGAACTCGGCGTTGTCCTCGAACAGGGAGTTCTGCCAAGCCGGGCCATGACCTTGGGCGTTGGTGCAATAAGGAGAGGCAGGGAATGACGCTCCGTAGATTGAAGAGCAACCTGTGGCGTTGGCGATCATCATCCTGTCACCGAAGAGCTGTGTGATGTTCTTGATGTAAGGGGTCTCACCGCAACCGGCGCAGGCACCGCTGAACTCGAACAGAGGCTGTGCGAACTGGGAGTTCTTGACATTGGCTGCCTTGTTGACAACAGTGTCCTTGTAGCCTACCTTGGTGGCGAGCCAGTTGAAGTTGTCCTGCTCAGAGTGCTGGTCGAGGGCGGAAACCATTGTGAGGGCCTTCTCCTTCGCAGGGCAGACATCCACGCAGTTGCCGCAACCTGTACAGTCATCCACAGAGACTGAAAGGGCGAATGAATATTCCTTCAGAACAGCCTTGCCCTGTGCCTTCTTGAGTCCGGCAGGAGCCTTCTCGGCCTCTTCGGCTGTGAGCAGGAACGGACGGATGGCGGCGTGAGGGCAGACGAACGCGCAGGAGTTGCACTGGATACACTTGTCTGGATCCCAGCTTGGAACCGTGACGGCGACTCCGCGCTTCTCGTAGGCTGAAGTGCCGGCCGGCATCGTGCCGTCGGCGTAAGGCAGGAACGCGCTGACAGGGAGGGAGTCTCCGTTCTGGGAGTTCACAACGTCGGCGATGTCCTTCACGAAAGCAGGAGCGAGGCGATCCTTGTTAGGGGTCTCGAACCTGGCCGAGATCTTCGCCCACTCGGCAGGGATAGCGACTTCGGTATATTCACCGCCACGGTCAACGGCGGCGAAGTTCATGTTCACCACATTCTCGCCCTTGTTGCCGTAGCTCTTCACGATCGCGTCCTTCATGTACTTGACGGCGTCCTCGTAAGGGATGATGCCGGTGATCTTGAAGAAAGCGGACTGGAGGATCGTGTTGGTCCTGTTGCCGAGTCCGATCTCAGCGGCGATCTTGGTGGCGTTGATGATGTAGAGCTTGATCTTCTTCTTGCCGATGACAGCCTTCACGTTGTCAGGGATCCTCTTGACGGTCTCTTCCTCGTCCCAGAGTGAGTTGAGGAGGAGGGTTCCTTTCTCCTTGATACCCTTGAGCACGTCATACTTGCTCAGGTAGGAAGGAACGTGGCAGGCCACGAAGTCAGGGGTGCTGACAAGATATGGAGCCTTGATCGGCTTGTCTCCGAAGCGGAGGTGGGAGCAGGTGTAGCCGCCGGACTTCTTCGAGTCATAGTCGAAGTAGGCCTGGCAATATTTCTGCGTGTGGCTTCCGATGATCTTGATGGTGTTCTTGTTGGCGCCGACGGTGCCGTCGGATCCGAGTCCGTAGAACTTGCATTCGGTCGTGCCTGGCTTCACGATGGAAACCTCGCTCTTGATCGAGAGGGACTTGAATGTCACGTCATCGACGATGCCGATGGTGAAGTCGTTCTTAGGCTCGTTGAGCTCAAGGTTGTCGTAAACGGCGACGATCTGGGCAGGAGTGGTGTCCTTTGAGGACAGTCCGTAGCGTCCGCCGATGATCAGCGGAGAGTTGCTCTGTCCCTGGAACAAAGCCTTCACGTCAAGGTAGAGAGGCTCTCCGAGAGCTCCCGGCTCCTTTGTCCTGTCAAGGACAGCGATTCTCTTGACAGTCTTAGGAAGGACTTTCAGGAAATATTTCTCAGCGAAAGGCCTGTAGAGGTGAACGGTGACAAGACCGTACTTTCTGCCCTTCTTTGCGAGGTAGTCGATGGTCTCCTTGATGGTCTCGGTCACGGAACCCATGGCGACGATGATGTTCTCGGCGTCCGCGGCTCCGTAGTAGGTGAACGGACGGTACTCACGGCCTGTCATCTCGCTGATCTCACCCATGTAGCGGGCGACGATGTCCGGAACGGCGTTGTAGTAGTTGTTCCTTGACTCCACGGCCTGGAAGTAAACGTCGCCGTTCTGGGCGGTACCACGGGTGACAGGAGCGTCAGGGTTGAGAGCCCTCTCACGGAACGCCCTGAGTGACTTCTCGCTGACCATCTTCTTGAGTCCCTCCTCATCGAGGGCCTCGATCTTCTGGATCTCGTGCGATGTGCGGAATCCGTCGAAGAAGTGGAGGAAAGGAATGCTGGACTTGATCGCTGAGAGGTGAGCCACGGCGGCGAGGTCCTGAGCCTCCTGAACTGAACCGGAAGCGAGGAGTGCGAAGCCTGTCTGGCGGCAGGCCATCACGTCCTGATGGTCTCCGAAGATGGAGAGGGCATGTGATGCAAGCGCGCGGGCTGAGACATGGAAGACAGCCGGAAGCATTTCTCCGGCGATCTTGTACATGTTAGGGATCATAAGGAGAAGACCCTGTGAAGCTGTGTAGGTCGTGGTGAGGACACCGGCCTGGAGGGAGCCGTGCACTGCTCCGGAGGCACCGGCCTCACTTTCCAACTCTGTGACACTTACTGTCTCGCCCCAGAGGTTCTTTTTCCCGTGGGCAGCCCATTCGTCAATGTTCTCTGCCATCGGAGAGGATGGTGTGATAGGATAGATGCAGGCGTTCTCGCTGAAAAGATAAGCGACGTTCGCCACGGCAGTGTTACCATCACAAGTGATGAATTTCTTTTCTTTAGCCATATCGTTAACGTTATGTTAATATATTAGATTGTAGTCAAACCTTCGATGGTGATTCCTTCGGTTCCGGCCGAAATTCTCTTCACCAAGCCTTGCAGGACAGTACCCGGGCCGATCTCCATGAAGTAGTCCGCTCCGTCCACGAGCATATTCCTGACAGACTGGGTCCATCTCACTGGTGAGGTGAGCTGGGCGAGCAGATTCTTCTTGATGGTCTGCGGGTCTGTGACGGCCTGCGCGGTGACGTTCTGGTAGATCGGGCAGATAGGTTCCACGATCCTGGTCTCCTCGATCGCCTTTCCGAGCTCGACGCGCGCCGGCTCCATAAGAGGGGAGTGGAACGCTCCGCTGACGGCGAGAGGAAGAGCCCTCTTCGCACCTTCGGCCTTGGCTTTCTCACAGGCCTGCTCCACGGCTGTCTTCTCGCCGGAGACCACGACCTGGCCTCCGCAGTTGTAGTTGGCCGGGATCACTATGCCATCGCATGAGGAGCAGATCTCCTCGACCTTCTCGTCCGGCAGCCCGACGATGGCGGCCATTGTCCCCGGCACCTTCTCGCAGCAGAGCTGCATCTGGGTGGCACGGATATAGACAAGACGAAGGGCATCCTCGAAACTGATGGCTTCCGCGGCGGCAAGTGCGGAAAATTCACCAAGAGAATGCCCAGCGACCATGTCAGGTCTGAATCCTTCGTAGCACTTCGCCAGAACGACGGAGTGCAGGAATATTGCCGGTTGTGTGACGCGTGTTGCCTTGAGGTCATCCGGCGTGCCCTCAAACATTATGTCAGTGATTCTGAATCCAAGTATGTCATTCGCCTTCTCGAGCAATTCCTTGCCTTTGGCGTTTCCCTCGTAAAGCGCTTTCGCCATACCTGGGAACTGGGAACCCTGACCGGGAAATACGTATGCTTTTTTCATAATACGCAAAAATAAGATTTATTATTGGATTATCCGAATATTAAAGGCTCTTTTATGGCCTTAAAAAACACATTTTTCCGCACAAAAAATATCTTTCCGCGAAAGATTTGTCAAAAATTCTTGTTTTGCCATTTATTTGTTATTTTTGTAGTCTGATTGTGTGAAACCGCAAGAATGATGCCCCTGTAGTCTAATGGATAGAATTTCGGATTCCGGTTCCGACGATTTGGGTTCGATTCCCAACGGGGGTACAAGTAGGAATAAACTTTCATATCTCATTGGATATGAATCAACCGCTCATATTATGAAAAGAATTCTAATCTCTCTCGCGGCGGCGATTTTTGTTTGTGTTCCGGTGGTGTCGGCTCAGGCACCGGAGTCCCGTAATGAAATAATGCTTGGCTACGGCCGTGTCACCGTTGTGGATGTGGCTCATGTGGTCGGCGGGGTTTTCGCCACGGCTTTCACGGCCGGTTACGCCCGTTTTGACAACTTCCGGTCATACGGGTCTGTCAATCTTGAATATTACAGAGTCCTCAACAAGACTTTTTCCGTGGGGGCGGCAGTCTCTTGGTTCGGTGGCACGGCCGATGAACTGAACAAGGACAACGTGAAGGTCGGCAACGCTGACTATAGCGGATTCGCCGTGATGCCTGCGGCGAAGGCTTTCTGGTTCAGAAAAACGCATGTCGCCATGTACTCAAAGCTTGCGGCCGGAGTCACGCTGCTGGACGATTACGACGAGGAGGCGGACTCGCATTCGTTCGACCCGTATTGGGCCGCGCAGGTCACCCTTGCCGGAGTGCAGTTCGGAGGAGAGCGATTCCGTGGTTTTGTGGAGGCCGGGGCTGGAATGCAAGGTCTTGTGCTGGCCGGGTTGAGCGTTTCCTTCTAAAAGGAATATGACAGCAAAAGAAAGAGAGGCCTGCCTTTTTGGGAGACCTCTCTCATTAGTTGATTAAAACCAGATCTAATTAGTAGCTGTTTTGAATTGTTTGTTTGAAGATTATATTTTACCTCAAAGAATATTTTAAACAATTTAAAAACAGCTACTTACACCAGCGGTCAAGCCAGTCGAAGAAGCTGCGGTGCCAGAAGAGGGCGTTCTGCGGCTGGAGAATCCAGTGGTTCTCCTCCGGGAACACTATCAGCTTGGACGGAACTCCCATCATCTGGGCGGTGTTGAACGCGGCCATGCCCTGATCGTAAGGGATGCGGTAGTCCATCATGCCGTGGATGCAGAGGATCGGAGTGTGCCACCTGGCCACGTTCACGTCAGGAGAGTTGGCGTAATGGCGCCTGGCCTTGGCGGCGTCGCTCCACGGCGAGCCGGCCTGCTGGATGCCGCCGAATGTCTTGCCGTCGCCGCGCGGACCCTTCTCGCCGGCGGTGTAGGAATATTCAGAAAGTCCGCCGTTGTCGAAGTTCGCGAACCAAAGTTCCTCTGTCTCGTAGTACATGTACTTCTCGTCGAAGATTCCGGCGTGAGCGATGAAGCAGTCATAGACATTGCCGTGGATTCCGGCCATGTAATAGACGCTGAATCCGCCGTAGGAGGCTCCACAGCCAGCAAGTTTGCCGACATAAGGTTCAGCCTTGAGCTCCTTGGCCGCGCTGAGGTAGTCCTGCATATTCTGACCGATGTAGTCGCCGCTGATCTGCTCGCACCATTCCTGACCGAACGCGGTCGTGCCTCGGCGGTTGGGAAGAATCACGATGTAGCCTTGGTTGGCCATGAGACGGTAGTTCCAGCGGTAGCTCCAGCCCTGGCTCAAAGTACCTTGAGGTCCGCCAAGGAATATCTCGATGGCAGGATACACCTTTGTGGAATCGAACTTAGGAGGATAGAGTACCCAGGTGAGCATCTTCTTCCCGTCAGTGGTCTTGATCCAGCGCTCACGCGTCTCGTAGGCTGTCAATTGGCCGATGATGCCTCCGTTCTCATCGGTGATCCTGCTGAACGATCCGTCAGTCTCGTTCACGGCCACGAGTTCGGTAGGGAACTCCATCGAACAGTAACTTGCGAGCAGGGTGCTGTCAACGATGGCGAACGGAGAGTTGAAATCGTACCATGCGTCGTCCGGAGTGATTCTCTTGATCTCGGAGTCGGCCACCTTCACGTTGCAGATTGCTTGAAGTCCCTCGATCAGGGAATTGAAATAGATGCTCTTGGAGTCCGCCGCCCAGACAGGGCCGCCTGCGTTGTACTTGAAATCAGCGGTGAGGTTACGGATTCCATTTATGTGAGGGATTGCGGATTGTCCATCGGAGGAAGCCTCCGCGTCAGCCAGCTCGGCGACCATAAGGCGAACCTTGTCGGCCTCGTATCCGTTGCGCTCCATGCTCAGCCAGGCGATCTGCTTCCCGTCCGGGCTCCAGACCGGATCAGTGTCGTAGCCGCCGGCCATCGGAATCTGGACGGTCTCGCCTGTCAGGATGCTGTAGATGTAGATCTCCGTGTCTGTTGAGAAGGCATATTCACGACCCGTCTCAACCTTTTTGCAGGAATAAGCCACATAGTGTCCGTCAGGACTCCAGCAAAGCTGCTCGATGCCGCTCATAGGCTCCAGTGGCAGTTCGTACCTGCCCGCTCCCTCCGCGAGTATATTCATTGAATTGTCTTCTGTGACCTTGGCGCCGAGCGGTGCCACGTATGTCTGCGGCCTTTCGGTCGTCCAATGGTCCCAGTGGCGGTACATAAGGTCTTCCGTGACGTAGGCCTGCGCCTTGTCCAGTTTCTCGTCGAAATCCTTAGGCGTCTTCACCGCTCCCGGAATGGTGCTGGTGTAGAGAACCTGTGTCTGGTCCGGACTGAGGGAGAACTCTCCGATTCCGGCCTCGATGTCACTGATCTGCTTTCTGTCTGACAATGAGGCCTTCCCTCCGGCTATCGTGATCGCCGAGTTGAAGATCTGCCCTCCCTGCAGGTAGTAGATGGATTTCCCGTCATTGCTCCAGCGGGCGTTGCTTACGCTCTTGCCTTCGGCGGTCAGTTGAACCTTGTCCCCGAACGCGAACCCTCCGTTCTCGTTTTTGGTCACCTCGGTCAGGAACAGATTCCTGCATGAACGGTTCTCCTCGATCGAGGTGTAGCTGACCCCGTAAAGGATCCACCGTCCGTCAGGGGACAGCTGAGGATCCGACAGGCGTCCCAGAGACAGAAGCACTTCCGGAGTCATCCTTCCGTCATCGACCTTGATGTCGGAAGGGCCGATGTACCTGCTGTCCGTCTGCGTCTCGTTTTTCTGTGCGCAACTCATCATTGTAATCAGTGCCGCCGCCACGAGGGCGGCCTTTCCATTGTTGATCATAAATATTTATATGTATTGTTTGTACGCTTTTTCAAGTTCCTCCTTTACGGATAGCCTGACTTCTTCCGGTTCAATCACTTCAAGTCTTCCGGCATGGCGGCAGAACTCCATCGTCAGATTCCTGTTCGGAATGACACGTATCCTGAATATTCTTCCGTCTCCTTTGGCCGCGTTTTCCTCCACTTGTGAGCGATGTATCGGCAGGTCGCGAAGGTACCGGGCCTCCTCATCCGTAACCTTGAAGCGGATAGTGACCGGCTTTTGGCCAGCCTTAGGAAAATATATTCCATAACTCTGACTGAATATTCCGTCCACGTCGAAGTCCTTCGGCATCCTGAATGACACATCCGTGACTTGAAGCGAGGAGATCCGGTCGAGGCCATAGACCCTCCATGCGTTGATGTCATCATTCCGTCTGTCAGCCCCGGCTCTTTCGTGACAGAACGCCACCAGATACCACCTCTTTTCGTGTTCCTTTACGGCAAACGGCTGCACGTGAAGAGTTTCCGAGGAGTCGGAACTGTATTTCCCATAGACGATCTCCAGCTCTTTCCCGTCCTCCATCGCCTGCATTATCGCCGTGAGGTACTTCTGCCCTGAGGGAATCTCCTCCACGCTCACCCTGCCCGAGAGACGTTCCTTGCCCAGAGAAAGCAGACTGTTGACCGTGAATGTGTTGACAAGCCATCCTATGCTCTCGTTGTTGTCCAGAACATCACCGCTGTAAGGAATGAAGTAGCGGTTGGTGCTTCTGTCGCAGTCGATGTCAATACCGAAAAGGTCAGCCACCGCAAGCCTGTGGTTGTTGAAAGTTCTTCTTGAATATGCCTGCCCGAACCTTCTGGAATACTTTTCATTAAGTTCCTTGAAGGTCATACCGCCACCACCTGCGGCGATGAGGCTTTGAACGAGCCAGATATATTTCCCGATCAATTCTGAAACCATTGCGTTGTGCTTCTTTTCGGCACATCAAATATAGCAAACAAAAAGTAATTTAACCCTGATTTGGCTTGTTGTTTTGAAATTTTTCACATCTTTGCACTTGAAAATCGCTCTTGTTCCAAGCAAGGGATTTGATTTTGGGGATTTGGTAAACGGTAGGAGATAAATAGTCTCATCCCAGGTAACTTATTTTTTGAAGGTTACTAAGCACAATAGTTCGTTAATTTTTCCATTGCCTAAGCGTCCCTGGCAGTAAATAAAACC
>ENA-UONW01000604-UONW01000604.1-human-gut-metagenome-genome-assembly--contig:-CS52-NODE-604-length-51741-cov-12.729559_pt1 | contig 51741 bp, 81 predicted proteins | sample MGYA00242463_ERZ724010 | MGnify/ENA metagenome assembly ERZ724010 | reverse complement strand
ATCGAGAATGGTATAACCAGCAAACAGATCACCAAACATCACAGGCGTTGCATTGGCAGCTACATCCGGCATGTCATCAAAAATGGCATACTTGTAATCACCAATCAAAGACGGCATGGTTTCGCCACCAACTCTCCACAGGTAATTGCCATTGGAATCTTTGGCAGTACGCAAAGCATACAGAGTACGACGATTGAAACCATATACAGGATTTTTGTAACCAGATTTCAATTCAGCAGGCAAAGCCAGAACATCATCAAAAACCAATTTGCCAGGGGTTGAACTTTCAATTCTTTCAACATCTGCATTGGTCAGAATTCCTTCCGGCATTTTGCTGCCAGAACCTTTGAGGAATGCTCTTCCCTCACCAATAGCAAATGCCATTGCTACATCCTGAGCAAATTCAGATTCAACATTGTAGTTGCTAAACTGCAACAGATCAAGAGTAACAGGCAAAGTCACAGTCTGACGATATGCCGTCAAGGTTTCAGAATCAAACTTGTCTTCGCTTTCCGGAGACTCTTCAGTTTCGCCAACATATTTCGCAGCAGGAATATCAGTGCGGACAGGAATCGTCAAATCCTTTTTAGAGGTTGTACGAACTCTTGCAAATGAACGAATCGGAGATTCATCATGCAGCTGACGCAGAATATCAGCTGCAAATTCCGGAGCAACCAGATAACCGCCCTGAACATCAGTGTCAGTGCGCATTGTTTTGCTGCCCATGCCAGACAAGAAATATTCTTTGAATGCCAAATGCTCTTCAGAATTTTTCCAAGCATCATAAGCACCAGCCGGAGCTGAAATACGCAAAGAAATTTCTTTTTCCAATTCTTTGATGCGTTCAGCATTGTCATTTGCAGCCTTGGAAAGAGTTTCAATCTCTTCCTGTTTAGCTGCAATTTCACGCTGAGCATTTTCCAATTCAGCCTGTTTCTTGACAATTTCCTGATTTTTAGTTTCAGCTTTATCAAGTTCAGCCTGAATTTTATTGATTTTTTCATTATCAGCAGTCTTTTTGTTTACCTCTTCACGAAGTTCATGGACAGCTGACATAACATCACTGATTTCAACCATTTTAGACCTTTCCTTTAATTTCAGTTAACATTTCGATGATTTTGGAATAATCTTCCCGATTATTCTGTTTTTTGCCAGCATCCCGATGGCTAAGAATTTCCTTAATTCTGCTGATAAAATGCTTACTTTTATTTGCTGACAAAAATTCAGACAAAAACTTTTCAGCATCTCTTTCAGTCTTGATAGCATCAATCGACTTAACAGAATCAACTGTTGCTAATGGATTCATGGGGAATGTTACCAAACTTATTTCCCATAGAGTCAGTTCTTTCAAATAAGTAACTCCATCTACAATTTCATATTGGTCAACTGAGTAACCAATAGACATTGAACCAACAGAGCCTGTTTTCAGCTGAGGATAAACTCTTCCAGACACAAAAGTGTCATTTTTCGGCATTTTTCCCTCAACATACAATCCCTTTTCATCCTCTCTTGCAACAGGATAAACTCCAATTGGCTCATTCTTGTTATGCATCCAAAGCATGATCGGAGATTGTTTCATCAAAGATTGTTTAAAAGCGCCTTTGACAACAACATCACCACCAAGATCAACATTGCCAAATGTCGATGCATAGCCTTTGAAAAAATAAAAATCTCTATCTTCAGAGACTTCTTTCATCTCGAATGGAACTTCAAAGTGTTTAATTTCAAAATCTTTATCTTTCTTGCAGAATTGATTATTCATCAAATTGTACATGTGTGTACCTCATTTAAAATTTGTCTATATTATAAAGCCAAAAAATGAAAAAGTAAACATTTTTATTTGGCGTAACGAACTGTACAATAACAATTAATTGTATTGCCTGCTGATGCTCCCATTGATGTATCTGATGGGTATCTAAGATATTCCCCACCAACATAAAATAATCCATTTTTAGAAACAATTTGTCCATGGGCTGCTGCATGAGCTGGTCTAGTTGTTGGCAGCAAGGCTGAAATCCATTCTTTGCTATATTCTGCTGCAACTCCAGTCATATATTCTGATGAAATGTAAAATGGATTTCGATTAATTGCAGCTTGTAAATATTCATTTCTGTTATTGGTAATGCAATCTGCTTCTATGTTTTTAACAGTCTCTGCAATAAATTGAGTTTCTGTCATTGCAATTGTCTTTGCTCTTCCATCAATCTTGTTTGCAAGAATTTCTGCTGCTACTGCTGCCAAAATCTTGTTATTCTGCTGAATATTTTCTTGCTGAAGATATAAAGATGCCTTTTCTAGACTATCTTCTGTCTGCTCTGATGTTGTATCAACTATGCTTTTTGCTGACTCTTCCTTTCTTCTTTCCATCATAACCAGCAAGGCTGCCTCAAAAAGCTCTTGTTTTTCTTCGCTGAGCTCTTGTTTCAACTCTTCAGAAGCAATTCCTGCAAATTTTTCGCATACATCTTTATAATGCTTTTCAAGAGCATTTTCCCAGTTAGAAACATATTCACCAAAATCAAAAACGGCGCCTTTTTTAGAATACAATTTTTCAAAATCTTTCACCATTTTGTCAAGAATTTTTGCTGCTTTTGGCTTAAATTCACTGTCAAGCTGTATTTTTGCATTTAATTGCTTTAATTGGTCTTTTTCCACAGTTCATTTGCCTCCATTCCTGTGCAGCCCAATTCTTTCATTCTATTAATAAAATTCTTTTTCCTGTCTTTTTCTGATAAATTATCAATTGGTCCAGCTACAACAGAAACATTTGATGGTTTATAAATATAATCACCACCCTTGAAAGAATCATATCCGAGTTCTGCTCTGATTTCATTGTCAGTTAATACCCCAATCTCGCTTAAACTTTTTGCCCAATCAGCTGTTCTCTGTTGCAAAGCGGATATATCATTCAGAGAATAACTTATTCTGAACTTTTCATCCAGCATCTTGCGATGCTTAAAAATCTCTTCAAGCTTGCCAAATATATCACCAACCAATGGAAGAACAGCATCATCATACAAACTTGTTCTTGCTGTTGCATAATTATTAAATGTCTGAGTTCCTGACTTATACAAGGGCTGTGGAATATTAAATTTCCTATAAATTGCATCTTCAGAATCATCTTTCAATTCAAGAATCTGCATGTCTTTGTTAGTTGCATTGATAGGCTTAAAATCAATGTTATCAGCATGGGCAGCAATATACTTACCAGCATTGCTATTTCCAGAGAAATATGTTGTTACTTGTCTTCTGAATTCTTCAATTGCTTTTCTGTCACTGGTTGCAAGCTTGAAAATACCACTCAATGTTACACCATTTTTTAGCAAAGAAGAGTTGTGAATTGCTGATCCATTCGCAATTTCAATTTCTTTTAAAACAGAATTGATAATTGGCAAAGCAAATACTTCATCACCAGAATTCTTGCAATATCCCTTAAGATGGATCAGCTCTCGATAATCTGTGTTCAAAAAAGATTTAGACTTGGTGTCAAATTTGTATATGCCATTGAAAATTCTAAGTCTATTTGCAGCTGAAATCTGATATATAGGCTGAGAATTAACATCCAAGCCATTCATGATAATATAACTTGATTTAATAGGGTATATTTCCAGAATTTCTCTGTTAACATTCCCTGTGGCAATTAAGAACAAATTGTTTGAAACAAGCTTGTTAATTGCACATTCAAAAAAGAACTCTCTCCAACTTTGGTTCCTGTTAGGTCTTGACAAAAAATTCAGCAATGGATGATCTTCAGCAATTTCCCAATTTTCATCAAAAATGAATGGATTGATACTTTTTGCATTGGTTGATATTGTATCGACGGCATCCGAAAAAGATGCTGTTGTTTCATAAAGATTATATGCCATGCTCATAGAAGCATAGCTCAAACCATTTTGGTGAATAAAATCCCAAAAAGAGCTCAAACAAGGATTATCCGAATTCGATGCTGAAGTGTCTTCACAACCCTTTTTACCACCAAACAATCTTCTGACAATTTTCATTAAATTCCTCCACCACTTCAGCAGAAATATATCTGTTCATCAGATATTTTACTGCCAAACCACAAAAAAGTAAAGCCCCAAACCATAGCATCAATCCTGTTTGGCGACCAATCGCTCTCTGGTGTCCATGTCACCATTTCATCTTCCAAAGCAGCAAGCACCCCAACATGGTGAATGATTCCCTGCTCATACAAAGCAACAATTGGATCTGCTCGCAAAGCCTTTCCACGAGTTGCCCGAACTTGCTTGAATGGCACGCCCTTGTCAATGGAATGGATGGTATTTTCAACCATGTCACCACCATAGTTCACCTCACCAACAATGCAATCTGCCTGCCATCTTTCCCACAATGCAATTGCTTTCTTTGCCCACTCATTCGGCTTATATTTACCAGTGCAATCCTCAAGCACCCATCCATGGTCAAAATAATCTTGTCCAACCACAATTATTCCTGTTGCATCAGAAGATGAATTGCTTGTTCCGGCAGGGTCAATTGCTACAACTATCTTTTTCAACTCCGGAATATCAGACTTACTCATCCTTGTAGCATCCAGCAATTCTGTTTTCCACAAAGCTTTTTCATCATCATCAGTCCAATCACCATCTTTAAATCTTTTCCTGCTTTTAGCAGACATACTATTCAAAACATCAAGATAAGTCTTGGCAATATTTTGCTTGTTATCATCAGGATTCATCCTCAGCCAAACATAATCAGAAGCATCTTGCAAAGGCTGTTTGTCTATTGGATTTTTACCAAGAACAAACACAATATACGTCCAGTGTCTTTTACTTGGTGGATTGCAATCAAAATACATTTTAAGAGCCAGTTCTTTTTCTGTGCCATCTCTGTCCTTATACATCACTTTCTGAGCAAGACGACTTTTGACCATTTCAACAGCATCCCAGCCAATTTCACTCACCTCATTGATGTAAATTGTGCAATATTCATTGCCAAGAATTTTCTCAAGACGTTCACCATTGTCAAGACCAGCAAGCCAAATTTCAGATCCATTACTAAATTTTATGAACCAATCTGATTTGTTTTCAAAATAATCCTTTTCTTTCACCAAGTTTGGAAAGCAGATTTTCAGCACTTTCTGCAAGGTGTCATAATAAATTGACTGTTTAACGTGATTGAATCTCTTTCTTGCAATAAGATGTCGACTATTTGGTGCTTTTAATGCCCGCACAATAATATCTCTCACATTGATGAATGTTTTTCCAGACCTTGAACCACCAGAAAGCAAAATAAAAGTTGCTTTACTGGCGTGCAATCTGGTTGCTTCTCTTTGTTTTTCTGTTTTAACAAATGTTTCTGACATATCAAATTATTATTAAGATAACATCCCAAAACAGAAACTTGCCATTGCAACCCACCAAAATCTTGCAAATTCAAATATCATATTACAATCCTTCATCGTCTTTATCGATTACAACCAATGCAACTCCACCATTGACTTCACCAGACAGATTATTGTCAACTTTATTTTTCCACTTGTCAGATCTTCTGTTGCTAAGCCAATATTTAATTGCATTGACATTTGGTTCATAATAACGTGTGATTGTTTCTACACCCTGTCCAGGAACAACCACTTCTTCATTATATTCAAATCCTGTTGCTATTTTGTGCAGAGAATCTACAACAAGCATATCAGCCTTTTCTCCGCCGTCCTTTGCTGCTTCTGCAAAATCTGGATAATCTACCATCCATTGCAAAAGAATCTCCCTAGGCACATTAAAAATGCGTTCTGCAATATCTTCAAAACTCATCCCAAGCATTACAGCCTGCTTCATAAGACTCTTGTATTCTGCCTTATATGTATAAACTGGTGCTATTTTCAATGGTTTTTGTTTATTGCTACTTTTTTCCATGCAAAAATCCTCTTTAATCTGCATAAAGTATAATTGTTAATTTGCAGAAAGTAAATTGAAATGTTGCAAAAATAAGCTGCAAAAAATAGCATTGTTTTCTTTATTTAGCCGAAAAAATAGCGAAAAAGATTTTTTAATTCCCTCGGACTCTTGTGTTTTTTAGCGATAAAGCGTAAAAATCCCAAAATTATCTCTATTATTTTGTCACTACATTTTTCTTCTAAGTATCTATAAACTCCGAGTAAAATATAATAAAAAAGGCATTTGCAATAGTACTGTTTTCAAGACCACTTCTAAAAAATATAAAGCTAAAACAACGAGTTATCGCATTTTCGATTTGAACAGATACCCTCTACTCGGACTTAAAAAAAGTCCGAGCTAAAAACTTTATTCGACCAGCTTTTTATTCAGCTTTTTCAATAACTTATCTTTCACTCGGACTTTCACACAAGTCCGAGTAAGTCCGAGTGGAATTTTTTATTCATATTTTTCAATAACTTATATCACCAGTGCAATGGCGCGATCAGCTAAAAATCGGATTTTTGGCATTTTCTGGTGCTTCACAAAACGATAATGATTATCGTTTTCAACTCGGAGTCACCTCATTTTCACTCGGAGTTGCAGATAAACTCCGAGTGAAGCATTTTCTCATATAAGTCATTGTTTTATAACAATTTATATAAAATAAGCTATCATCTTCACTCGGACCATTTTTAGACTCCGAGTGAGATTTTTAGCCTAAAATTTCCGATTTTTTCGCTAAAATTGGCATCAAAAACTTTCTATTTTCTTTTTACATTTTTGCTTATAAAATACATTCATACATAATTGTTTTAATGTAAAAATTCAAAAAAGTTTACAAAAATGTAAAATAATTGTTTACTTTATAGAAATTTGGTAGTACAATGAATATATAAGAGGTTGAGAGGCAGCCTCAAATTTATGGAAAGGAATAAACAATGACAAAATTTTATGCAATAGTTAAAGAGAAGAATGAAAACAGCAACTGCTTTCGTTTTTTAAGCTCTGATTCATATTCATCTAAAAAGGATTTCATTTCTGATTTAAGAGCCAATGGTTATGTTGTTAAACATAATAGAGCTTATACACAAGAAGAATATGATGCAATATAAGGAGAAGAGTCATGAACAATGCAACTTTAATTCTCTATGCTAAGGCAGCCAACAACATTCCTCTTGATGAAGAGCTTCACACTTTTGCCGAGTGGAAGCGTTTGGGCTTTTCAGTTAAGAAAGGCGAAAAGGCAAGATGTAAAATTGCCATTTGGAATAAGTCAATCAAGAAAAAGAAAGATACAGAAGATGAAGAAGAGAATGATGATGGCTATTTTTACACCAAAGTTGCAGCATTCTTTACTAAAAATCAAGTTCAATTGTTAGATTGGAAGGAATAAATTTATGCAAAAATTAGAAAAACAAGACATCAATGACATAGCTGATGGATGTATTGCCACATATGTGCAGAATTCATTCACAAAAGATGAGTTGATATGTGAGTTGGCGAATATTTGTGTCAAATTAATGGAAGAAATTGATGACATCAATACTGATAGTGAGGAAGAAGATGAATAAGACAAAATTTACTTTCCAGCTTTCACACAATCCTCTTGAAACAAGACCATATCCAATTGTGGCAGAAGAAGATGGAAGAATAACTGGAATTTGGCAAGACAAATACAAGAAAGTTATTGGATTCTGCTGTGAATATAAAACAGGAACAATTGATGTTACAATTGAGAAATTTGCCAAAACAAAACAATCATTGGCAGGGATGTATATTGTAGTTGCAGATTGTGATGATAACTTTATCACATTATATCCTGCTCTTGAGGGGGCTTATATTATCGATCATGTTTTGAAAGGATAAATCTATGTCAGATAGATATATATTAATTGAAGGAATTTCAACAGGAACAAAGATTGAGCAAGAGAATTTCTTGGCAAGAGTCAATGAAAAGATCGATGATGGATATGAGCCTTGCGGAAGTTTAATTATAACAGCTTCTCAATCTATATCTGGAAAAATTATTAAATACACACAACCGATGTTAAGAAAGGATTGATTAATGTTTTTCAGAATTTATTTCAGCAGAAAGAAATTTAATGAATGCATTGAAAATGCAATGCAGGAAAGAATCAGACAAAAGCACAGCACCATTAAAAATTATTCTGGTGTTTTGGAAAATTTAAGAAAAGCCCGAGAGCATTTGCTTTTAATTGACACATGGGATACTAACAAGCAGCTCTTTATTGATTTGCTTTTGGTGCAGATTCAGCGCTTTCTTGAATCACCAGTTGATGAAAAACAAGAAGAACTTTGGGACATCAAGTTCATTAAAGATGGTGAAACAATAGAAGTTGTTGACACTTATGCTTCAGCAGAGGCTTGCAGAATGGAACTTGCTTATTATCGCAGTAAACCTGGAATTGGCGTCAGATATTTTATGGAGAAAAGCAATGGTTAAAATATCAATTTCAAACAGTAAAACACTCATTGATGGTAAAAAAGTCACTAAAATAGCCAGAAAATGTGGTATTACCATTTATTCAGACAGCTATCAGAATGATTGTTTTTATATCGTAAATGGAATTAAAGTTCTTTTTAGGATAACAGCTGATTGTTCACAGAATTTTGCATTTATGAATGTGGAGAGATTGAAGGATGAATAACAAACATTATATTTGCATCAGCATAAAGCATTCATATTATAGCAATAATGGTTGGGTGCTTTGGCGTTCTAACAAGTTAGGATACACAGGAAGTGTTGATATGGCAGGACTTTATTCTCCGGAAGATTTTGGTGCTGAATATGAGAATGTGCCAGTTGTCAAGATGTGTAGCAATTTAGTCAGAAAATATTGTAAAAAGTATGATTCTGTGCTGGTTGATAAAGACGAATTTGCCAATTTCATTTCAGACCTTAAAAATTGCACAAAGCAGGAAAGCATTGATACAACCAAGACATGTTTGCATTGTATTGAAAGCATTTTGTCTTCTGAAAATATTGAGCCAAATATTCGAATTGAAAAGGCATTGGCCAGAATCAGAGAGATAGGAGGAAGCAATTGATGGCAAAAGCAGTTAAATTTATTAAAGAAAAGCAAACATCATTCTTTTCAGATTGGAATGTCTATTTGGATGGCAAATTCATTGGATACATTTATAAATGTAAAAGAAATGGTGCATGGAACATAGTCATTGGAAAATTTGATCTTTCTGCAACCAATCCTGCTGCTGAACAAAAGAGTCTGGCTGATGCCAAGAAAATTATTAGACAAAAGGTGGAGGAATGCATCGATGCTTAGGTTATTTGAGATTGGTGAAGAAGTGTCTGTGTTGATTGGAGATGAGGTGTTTGAATTCAGATGCAGTTCTATCCATAATGAGAAATTGGAAGTGAATGGCAGCACCACAGAACGCCGCCATTTTGGATTTTCTTCAGAAACAGGAATGCATATGAGTTTAAGTTGGGAAGATAAACATGAAAGGACAAATCAGCATGAAGAATAGTGATGAGATGATATTCTTGAACTGTGCTGGGAATGCTTCTTTTGCTAAGATCATATATCACAGGAATGGTGAATTTATGATTCGATTGGCATCTTATTCTTTGAAACATTTTAGAGAGATGTATGGTCCAGAGATTGAAATCAATTTCAATTTTAACATTCTGTGGGCTGAGCTTGTTTTGCAGCATTTAGTTGCTGAGTTGGCAAAATACGGATTTTCTCACATTAAACTTATTTTGCCATATTTCCCATTTTCAAGAGCAAATAAACCAGAGAAAGAGCTCGGTTGCAAAATAGCAATTCTTGATTCATTTTTCAAAATGTTAAAAAATATTGGAATTAAAGAGATAACAACATATGATTTTCATCTTGGAGATTGCAAATCAAGAGTTTGTGGAATCAAATTCAATAATGTAAGATTTTCTGAAATTTGGAGCTCTGAAATTGAAAGAATTGCCAAGACTCATATAAATGATAAATTTCTTGTTTTTTCGCCTGATAAAGGTGCAGAAGGAAGAGCAATGTCAGTTTATAATGAATTGTCAATGTCTTTGCCATCAAATCCTTTATATTGTAAAGTTGTTTATTTTCACAAAGAAAGAAAAAGAGACAAATTAAATATTATCAATTTAGATGAAGAAGCAAAGAACAATACACAATATCACAATCGAATATGCATAATTGCTGATGACATAATTGACTCTGGCAAAACAATTACAAGAGTGGTGGAAGAGGTCAAGAAATTCAATCCAAAAAAGATTTATGTTTTGGCAACTCATCTTTTGGATAGGCATTTTGTGCTCCCTGGTGTTGATTTATTTAATAAATTTTATTAAAATTGGAGGAATTTATGAAACAAGAAAATTTTGCAGAAGAAGCAAGAAAAGAAGAAATTAAAAGATGCATTGAAAACAGAGACATTTTGAAATTGAGAAAAATGTATGCACCTCTCATAAAGAAATGGATTGGCAAATATTCATGGGCGAATTTAGAGAAAGAAGATCTTAAGCAGGAATCAATTATTGCTTTGATAAGAGCTTGTGACAAATTTGACCAGAGCATGGAATCAAGTTTTGGTGTTTATTTACAACACTGGATACACTATCAACTTGGACAATATGTTCTTAGAAATGTAAATGTTATTCGTCCGAATTTGCACTTTACTGAAAATCCAGACTTAATAACAGAAACGAACAAGAAAGACATTGATGATTATAAGAATTTCAGCTATATTAATATTGATGATCCTGATTGTGTTTTGGAAATTCCAGAAGAATGCAAAGATGTTGACAGAAAAATTTGCGGACAAGAAATTTTGCAAATTGCAAAGAAAGAACTTAAAGAAAGAAATTTCAACATAATTCTTGGCAGGATCAATGACAAACCATTAAGGGCTTTGGCGAAAGAACATAAATTGAGTCAGGAAAGAATCAGACAGATAGAATTGGCTTCTTTTGGGAAAATAAGAGAAAAGATAGGATTTTAGCGAAAAATGAAGAAAAAAGTTCAAGAAAATGAAACTGATTATTTTGATTTTTTAAAATTCAAAACAATGGCAGAAAGGCATAAAAATCTTTTTGGTGATGTCGGATTTAAAAATCAATTTGCAAAATTTAACAAAGAATTCCAAGAATATTCCGAAAGTGGTGATATAAAAGAACTTGCTGATTGCTATATTTCTATTGCTGGAATTTTCAATTATAACCAGCAAGCTGCAACGCTACTATTAAGCACTCTTTTTGATTTTTCAAACATTTCTGCCAAGAAAATAGAGCAACTTGCATTTGAAAAATGCAAGTTAACGAGAAAGAAAGAATCTGGCATGAAGTTGATGGTGAAATTAGGCATATTGATTTCCCTGTTTATGCATCAGAGCTTGGATTCATTGATATTCCTGATGGAAAATATATTGCCAGAAAATATCCATCATATGGAGATCCAGCAGAAGAGATAGTTGGAGTTTGTGATAAATATTTGCCAAGCCATTATGAGTGTGTTCTTAGAAAGGCAGAGTGATGAACGAAGATAAAACATCCATGTTCTATCTATTTGAGATAGAAAGACTTAACAACGAAATAAAAGAATTGAAAAGAATAAATGCAGAGATGACAATTGATAATAAAAGCCAAGAAAGAATCATCAAAGATTTAAAATCAGAAAACAGAAAGAAAAGCAAATGGCTTAGCAACATCAAGAAACATATTGGACCAGAGAATTATAGACTTTACAAGATGTGAATTTTATAATAAAATAAGCATATTGGTTGGAGAAAAACAATGCAGAAAAACATCATCTTTGCTGGTGGAGCAATAAATTCTGAAAATATTTCCACAAAAATTATACAGCAGAATCCTATATATTCCGGAAAAAGTCAAGATTCTGGAGGTGATGTTCCTCCACCAGCAGTCATAACATCGAAATTTCTTGCCTCAGAAAATTATGTTGCTTTTTTGAAAGATGGATCTTTTTATCATTGTGGAATTAAAGAATTGCAAGGTAATAACAATACAGAAAATGTTTTGACTTTTACAAAGCAATCTGATGATGTAAAAGATGCTGTTATCAGTCCTTGGGTTAGCATTTACTTAACAAACAGTGGTGATGTATATGGAACTTATGGCCAAGATGGTTCTTTGGGCATAAATTCTTCCAATTCCGTTTATACTTTTATTAATATTGCTAACAACATAAAAAAGATTAACAATAACCTCTCTGTTTATAGCAATACAATGTTAATCACAAATGATGATGAATTATTTTTAGCTGGAGATAATACTTATGGAATACAAGCTGACGGAACTACGAAAGACAATTTAACTTTTCATAAGGTTGCAGAAAATGTTGCTGATTGTGCTGGATCTGGTTTTAACACATATTATCTGACAAATTCAGGTGAATTATACGGCTGTGGTATAAATAGAGATAAGCAAATCATCAATTCTTCCGCTAGTTTAGTGACCAGTTTTGCCAAAATTGCCGACAATGTTAAATCTTTTTCTGTTTATGACAGCAGCTTGTGCTTTATAGATAATAATAATGATTTGTATTGCAGAGGTGAAAATAGTTTTGGCCAATTTGGTCTTGGACATAAAAATAACGTTGCAGAAAATACAAAAATTGCTGAAAACATTAAAGAATTTAGATGTGAATTAGCTTCTGTATTTTATACAGATTCTAATAATAATTTATATGGCGCCGGATTAAATAGTAATGGAAGTTTTGGAATTGGTGATATATCCTCTGTTACTACATTTACAAAGCTTGCTGAAGATGTTAAAACGTTTAACGGGAATTATCGTAATTTCTTCTATATTAACAATAAAAATGAGCTATATGGTGCCGGAAATGGAGAGTACCATGGATTTGGCATCAATAACAAAAGCAAGAGCAATATTTTTGTTAAAATAGCTGACAATGCACAATATGTAGTTCAGCAAGCTGATGCATATCACTTTTGGTATGTTGACACAAAAGGAAAATTATACGGCTGTGGCAAAAACAACTATGGCCAGCAAGGCAATGGAACAACAACAGATATATTTGTTTTGGAAGAGAAAACAATCTAATTGGAGGAAAAGAGCATGCAAATTGGCGAAAGAAAAAAATTGAATAAAAATTGGCAAGCAATTGCAGAAGTTAATACAGGGGATGGATTTTTCATTCAAAATGTTTCAGAAGTGATGGTAAATTTTGTTGTTACTGATTCTGAGCCATCTTCTGACAATATTGGTGGAATTCTTTTGCCTTATCAGCAGATGCAATTCAAGAAAGTTGGTGGTGATTTGTATATGAAATCAGCTTCTGCAAATGGAGAGATTAATATTGAACAATCCGAATAAATTTCCAGAATTTCACAGACCATTTAAAGATGGAGAAATGATTAGAGCAAGCATTGGTGGGTGGGTATATAAGATGACACCAATGCAGTGGGCTGCATACATCCAATGCTATCGAAAAGGCGGCATAATGAGTGGAGCAACTTTGAACAATGTCAAGAAAATATATTTAGATGGTCACCCTTTTATTTTTCCACTGAGCAGGAAAGAAATTCTTGCTCAGCCTTTTATGTTTCCTCAAGAGTATTTAACATTTGTAAACAGCAGACCATTAACATTCAAATTTTATTTGATTGCTGACATGAATTTTGCAAAGAATTTTCTTAAAAAAGCCGAAAGAGAGTCTGTTTTTTTAGAAAGATGGCACAGAAAGATGGTAAAAAATGCAAAAAAGGCAGCCAAAATTCTTAAGAAGAAAAGAGATAAAGAGAAAAGAAAAATGTTGAAAAATAATAATAATGCAAAAAAGTTTACATTCTTGTAAAATAATTGTTGACTTATTTTAAAAATATATTAGAATGTAAATAGATAAACAATTTAATTTATGGAAAGGAATAAACATTATGAAAAAAATTATGCTTTTGCTTGCTCTTGTTGTTATTTTAGTTTGTGGATGCTCTGATGATGAGGCGATGAGAAAATGCCAAGAAGTGCATTCTTATGATGTTTGCCACCACCTATTAAATCGATAGGAGGTGGCAATGAAGTATATTATTTTCGACAGAAATTTCCCAGTTATTTTTCCAGATAACATTTCTCATAAAGAAATTGCATCTGGAGTCCACAAGGAAGCAACATCCGCAGGATTTATTGAAAATGGAAAATGTTTTGGATTTTCTGACAGCCTTGGAATTGGCAGCCTTAATTCTGACATCAGCCATATCAAGATTTTTCTCAAATTTGCAGTTGAAAATTCTTATAATCCAGTGGAGAAAACAAAATGACAGAAGAAAGTTTTATTGAAGAAAAAGAAGATGGAGCCTGCCTTCCTTGCTCTAAGCCAAAAAGAAAATTGCTTGAAGAGCTTAAAAACATTCCAGAGCTTAATTCTTTGATTGATTTATTTTTCCAAGAATTTGAATTGAGAAAGGATTTTTTGGTTGAAGATGATGATTCTGCTATTATCTTTGATAAAGAAGATGGAAAATGTCACAAGATAAGAATGCCTTTGTCGGAAAGAGAGCAAAAAGCTCGTGAGAATTTGTGTTTGGATTACACTGGATGGTTTGATGAAATAATCACAGATTCATCTTTCAAAAATTCTTTGGTTGATTTTTTCAGAAAATTAGCAAAAGAGAAATTCTTGTGATTGCTGGAGGGAAAGATGAAGGAAAAGGAATTTTGGGAAAAGATTCGTCCATTCATCCAAAAACATACGAAATATTATGAGAGGATTGAAAACAGAGTCAACCAAGGCACTCCTGATGTTTTTTGTTTAAGCAAAAATTTGCAGCCAATATGGATTGAATTAAAAACAGTTAAGGATTTGCTTCAAAGACCAAAATTCCAGCCACAACAGCCAATATGGCATAAAATATATGCTTCAAAGAATGGAAACAGCATCATATTGGTTAATTGCAAAGACATTGTTTATGCAGTTAAAGGCTCTGATATTGATTCTTTTTTTGAAGAAAATTTTGTGGTTGAAAATTTTGCAAACATTAAAAACATTGATTCTTTTTTTGCAAAATTGTTTTCTGATTTGGAGAATTAAGATGAAAAAGAAACAAAAGAAGAAAGAAAAGACAGAATGTGATAGCAATTATATTGAAGATTATAGTAATTGCTCTGTGGATGAAGATTTTGATGAAATTGAGATAGATTCTCTGATTGATAAGAATATTTTGAAAGATTGGAAAGATGCTGGATAAAAGCAAAATAATTGAGCAAGTTAAGAAGTTGTTAGAGGTTAACCAAAGCAATGGTGCAACAGAAGCCGAAGAAAAAATTGCTTTGGAAAAGGCAAACATGCTGATCGAGAAATATCAGATTGAAAAATATCAGCTCAAGAGCAAGAGCAGCAACATACACGAATATTTCACACCAAAAAAGAAATATCCATTTTATTTGTTCAGTGGTGTTATAAATCTGATTGCTGAATATTTTGGCTGCATATCCTTTGCACAAGGGAAAAAGATGGTTATATTCGGTGATGATGAATTTGTCAACTTGGCAATCGATATGGCAAAGCGATTTGAATTTGAGATGCAGATTGAAGTCCAGAAATTTAAGCATTCAACGAATTATCTTGCCAATAAAAGACTCGGCAATAATAGTTTGGTGATGACAAATTCATTTCGCAATGGATATTGTGCAAGAGTTGCAGAAAGGCTGTACAGTTTAATTGAAACAAGACAGCAGAATTGCCAAAAGTCGACAGGCACAGACTTGGTTGTTTTGAACAGAGAGAATTTGAAAGAAGACTTTATGAAAGATTTTGGTCTCAATAAAATTTACAAGGCAAAAAGAAAGCTGTCAAATAATATAGATTTCGAAGCAACCAGAAGTGGTTTGGTTGCAGGTGATAATTTTAGAATTTCGGATGAATTGGAGAATGAAAATGACGCCTAAAAATTATTTGGAAAATGTAGTTCTCAGAACTTGGGATGGAAAAGGAACACAAGAGCAGTGCTTTTATGGTTTTCTAGAGGAGTTTGGAGAAATTACAGGGAAACTTAAGAAAGCTCATAGAGATGATGTTCCTGAACAAGAAAAACAAGCCGGATTGAAGAAAGAGCTTGGTGATTGGAGCTGGTACATAATACATCTTGGATATTTGCGGAAATCAATTGATTTTAATCATCAGCAGTTCAAGTCTGATAATCTTCACACAGCCAAGAAACCTCATCAGATTATCATGTCAATTTCCTCAAAGATTGGTGTGATGGTGAATGGTATGGCTGAGGGAAACAAACAGAAAGAAAGAGCAGCTATGCGTAGTCTTGTGAATAGTTTTACAGATTTGAGCAATTCTCTTGGATTCACCACAGAAGAAATTCTTCGAACAAATTCAACCAAATTGTTTGATAGAATGGCAAGAGGAAAGATGCATGGCTCTGGAGACGAAAGATAAACATGGGAAAATTATGCAAAATCTTATATATTGATAAAGTTGAAATGGCAGATTTTGCCATCTATGATATAGGATATTGCCCAAGCTGTGGGAATATATTTTCTCCAGTTGGCAGAAATGAAATTGAAGACTGCCCAATATGTCACAAGAAAGTTTACGGACGAGCAATTGCAATTAATAATGGATTTATAATTGAAAAAGACGAAACAATTCAATAGGGAGATGAAATACACATGAATAAAGAGAAAAGCATAATTAAATGTGTGTGTGGAAACAGGTTTAAAATTTTGAAGAATTTTATCGATTCTGGCAAAAAAGAGTTGACACCAAAATATTTGAGCAGCTATTCTGGAATGAAATATTCCGCGCTTTCTCATATTTTGAAACAAATGAAAGATATCGGAATTTTGTTATGCGAAAAAAGAGGAAGCTGCATTTATTATAGGATAAATGAAAAAATATATGAAGAAATTCAATCAATTAAAGAAAATTTTGAAAAAATATTTACAAAAATGTAAAATTTCGCTTTACTTTTGTTTTGTTCTATTATAGAATAATATTGTAATCTGATTTTATGGAAAGGAATAAACAATGACAGAAAATGTAGCAAAAGAGATTGAATTGGTTCTTGAATCTATGTCTGGAACTAAATTGGCAGAACTTTACAACACAACAGTTCCTGAAAATAAGAAAATTTCAAAATTCAGAGATCACAAGACTGCTGTTGAAAGAACTTTATCTGCTGTGTTGTCTTTTCGTGATAGAGCATCACTTGGTTATGGTATTGGAGAATTGTTTAAAATGATTGATGAAAATAAAGGAAATAAAAAGGCTTCAAAGCCTCAGCACTCTGGCAAAAAATCTCAGTTTGAAGCAGGGATTATCAAATCAAAGATGAAAACAAATCCGAGACGTGATGGAACATGGGGATACAAGTCATTTGATATCATTTTGTCTGCAGGTGATGAAGGAATTTCTTATGAAAATTATCTGGCAAAAGGCGGAAGGAACAAAGATCTGACATGGGACTGGAATCACGGTTATGTGTCAGTTGATGATGAATCGCATGAGCTTATGTATAAAAAGAGAGATTCTGAGAAAGCTGCTGATGGATTGGCGGGCAATTAAAATATATTTTATTTTCCAAAAATTGGATATATTTTATGAATAATTCCACCAAACCAAGAGGCAGCAATGTCATCAAACACTTATTTCAAGACGAACAGAAAATCACTCACAACTGAAATAAACGAAAATTTCTTGGGCATCTTAAATTTAGATGCCCAAGAAATTGAAGAATTGACAAGAAGAGGATTGAAACAGCAGTTCTTTCTTCAAGCTGGCTATAAGACTTGGCAGAATGGCAAAAATACACAGTCAGCAAAAGCTGTCTCTAAAATTGATTCAAGTTATAATTTGACAGGATGTGCAGGATTCTTTATAAATGCAAATGGACAAAGAGCTTTTAATGCACAGACAGGAATGCTGATCCCGATTAGGGATATTGCAGGGAATGTCAATTATATATTGAATCGACCAAGAAAAGCATTAAATAATCGAAAATATTTGCTTTGCTCTTCTGGAAATAAAACAGAGGGTGGAAAAGCCTATCCAACAACTCACTGTCCAATTATTAACGTCAAAGATGGAAATCCAAAAAATTGCGGATCTGTCATAAGAATAACAGAGGGACCACTAAAAGCAGATATTGCAACTGCGCTTGGAAATTATTATACAATTGGATTGAATGGTGTCAACACAGCACCACAAGATCTTAAGAATGTTTTGCTTGAGCTTGAAGTTAGCACAGTCAAGATTGCTCTTGATAGCGAAGACAGCTCAGCAACTTATAAGATGATTGCTGAGCTTCACAAACTTGTGAAAGATATTGGTCTTGATGTTGAAATAGAAACATGGGATGAAAATTATAAAGGTCTTGATGATATCCTTCTGGCAAAAGGTGAATCTTTCATAAGAAAGATGACTGATGATGAAGTCAGCATGTTGCTTAAAAAAGCAGGATTTGGATGGATTCATATTATATCTACAAAAGAATATACAGATTCTGGATTGAAACAAAGGCTTGATAAAGCCCAATTGGCAAAGAAACTGAAGCTCCCAAAAGATAGCATTGTTGATGAGATGGTGACAGATTCTGTAATTGATATTGTTGACTGTCCAACATTTGCACCTGGTCAGGATTTAATTATTGAAGAAGATGGAATGCGTAAGATCAATACATGGGTGAATCCGTGTGTTGATCCAATCGATGGAGATGCAAGCATTTTTGAAGATCATCTTAAATTCTTGGTTCCTAATGAACAAGAGAGACAGATTTTTATTGAGTGGTTGGCTTATCAAGTTCAGAATCCTGGTGTGAAAATAAGATGGTCTGTTGTTTTGTGTGGTAAACATCAGCAAACAGGTAAATCTACAATTGGGCATTTTATGCGAAAAGTTCTTGGTGAGGATAATGTTAAATCACCAAGCAATGAAAGACTGCATGAAATTTATACAGATTGGCAAGAGCAAGCTCAATTGGTAATTGTTGAGGAAATTAAGCATTCAGACAGGATCGAGTTGATGAATAAGATGAAACCATTCATCACAGAACCTACTACAATGGTTCGCTTGCCTGGTGGCAGAAGCTATACAATGCCGAACAGATACAACATTCTTATGACTACCAACCACGAAGATGCTTTGCTTGTTGACCAATATGATAAGAGATATTGTATTATCCAAGTTCCAGTTGAAAGAAATACAGATGAGTATTATCAGAGATTATATGAATTTTTAGATTCACCAGATTGTGCAGGAGTTCTAATGAATTATTTCAAAAAAATTAAACTTGATAAATTTAATCCAAAAGGTACAGCTCCGATGACAAAGCAAAAACTTGTTTCTATCGAAGCAAGCAGAAATGCATTGGAACAATTTATTTTTGGAAGAGTTGCAGACAGAGCCCATCCATTTAATATGGATGTTGTATCCATCAGACACATAAAATCATCAAAAACAACTCCACAGAATTTATTGAAATTTTCTGATTATAAGTGGGCTGAAGTGATGAAAGATGCAGGATTCGTCCAATATGATAAGCCAATATATTTAGATGATGGATCAAGATGCAGAATGTGGATAATTCCTGAAGTTGTTGAAAATTATAAAAATGCAACACCTGAAGAAATTAAACAAGCATTTAATAAATGGCTGCAAAATCAAGAGCCAGGTGGTAATCCTGTTGATGATGCTTTGCCAATGTAATTTAGCAAATGAATGGAAAGGAATAAACAATATGTTAACAGAGAAGCAAGCAGCAGCTTATGATTTAATTTGCAATGCCAGAGAGGGTGTTAGCAAAATTGAAGGATATGCTGGAACGGGCAAATCATTCGTGTTGTCTAAGGCTGCACAAGAGCTTGGCAAAAAGTGTCTTGTTTTGACACCCACAAACAAATCTGCTCAAGTTTTAAGAGACAAAGGAATATCTGCCAGCACACTTCACTCAATATTGTATTCACCAAGAAATACTTTGAAATATAAGAAGAGTAATGGAAAAATGCAATATCATAAGGATGCTGATGGAAATTTCATTCTTGATGACCATGGTGAGAAAATACCTGTTATTGAAAGTGAAGAGCTGGCATTTGATTTTGTGGCGAATCCTGAAGAGCTTAAAAACAAAATTGCTATTATTGATGAAGCATCTATGCTGAAAGAGCAAGAGCTTGCTGATATCACAAGTGTGTTTGACAAGGTTGTTCTTATTGGTGATGGGATGCAATTGCCACCGATAAAATCAAAAGATGTTTTTGCAGAAACAAAGACTGATATTTTTCTTGATGAGGTGCATCGTGTAGCCAAAGAAAATCCAATTATCAATCTTGCAACGCATATTCGTGAGGGTGGCAGAAATTTCAAACAATTTGAAGATAGTGAGCATTTGCTGGTTGTTAATAAATTTCATGAAGAAGTTGTCAAGAATTCACATAAATATACTCACATTTGTTATAACAACAATCTTCGAAGAACGATTAATGCCAAAGTTCGTGCTAAATTAGGCTTTGTGGAAAATAAAGTCTATGAAAATGAGCCTGTTATTTCGCTTAGTAACATCAGAGACAAAAGCAGTGGGTGGGGCGGAAGAATATTGGCATTCAATGGAGAAATATTCTCTGCTGTAAAAAATCTTGATATTTCTCAAGATTTGGCAGGACTCTCTGTGATTTATGTAAAACGAGCAACGGGTGTTTTGAATTCATTCAATTCATTCAAATTCTGGAACAAGGATTTTTGGAAATATCATGATTCTGAAAAATTTGAACAGGATTTTGTTAGAATTTGGAAGTGTTTGCCAATTAAAGCAGACATATATCCATTCGATTTTGCATATTGCTTGACAGCACATAAAGCTCAAGGCTCTGAATTTGATGCAACAATGGTTTGGGACCAGAGTTCTGCCGTTAGAGGGGGAATAATTGATCAGACTCGCTGGCTTTATACTGCTGCAACAAGATCAAAAGAAAAGTTGATTATTGTAAAATAATTGTTTACTTTTACAAAAAAATAAAATATGATAATGATGTAAATGAAAAGGAATTAACATAATGGTTGTATATATTGTTCAAGAGCCAAGACCAAAGAATGGTTGGGTGCCGGATTTTTCCAAGGCTTCTGAATATGGTAGATTGGAAAGAGTTTTTACACCAGACCAAAGAATTTGCTCAATGCCGACAAGATATATGAGAGAAGCAATGAGCACTCTTAAAGAGTTTGATGCTGAAAATGATTTCATTCTTTGGCCAAATTTAGGTGATCCAACAGCTTTGCAATGTGTTTGCTTTGCTCTAATCTTGCTTGGTTTCAAGAAAGTTAGATTTCTTTATTGGAACCGGAAAAGAGATTCTGATGGAAATAAAGGTGATGGATTCTATATTCCAATCGAGTTCAATTTGGAGAAATAATATGGAAAAGAAAGATTTTGATGCTTTGCTTCAATCTGATGCTGAAAATGCAGATAAAGACATAAGTCTCAATGATTTGCAAACAAAGGCTTCCGAAATGGTAAATTTGGCAGGTGAAATTGCTGAAATGGAAGCTGAAATTGAAGAAAAGAAAAAACAATACAGAGAAATTGAGACTGTTATTCTTCCGGACATGATGACAGGTATTGGAATAAAGAAATTCACCCTTGGTGATGGATCTGAAATAACTATTAAAGATGTTGTCCAAGCTTCTTTGCCATCACGTGGTGCAATTTTGAAAGCTCAAGGTGATGAAAGAGATGCTCTAATTGATAGAAACCACAGAGCATTGGATTGGATGCGTGCTAATGGTGGTGAAGCTATCATTAAAAACAATATTTCTGTTGATTTTGGAAAAGGACAAGATGAAATTGCAGACAGATTCGTTGACTTCTGCAAAGAAATTGGTATGGAGTATGACAGAAGCACAACTGTTCATAATGCTTCTTTGACTTCATATATCAAAGAGAAACTTGCCAGTGGTGCAAATGTTCCACTTGATCTGTTTAGTGTGTACACAGGTTTTAAGGCAGTTATTAAACAACCAAGAAAGATTGGTTAACACACAATTGATAATGTTTAATGTTTGAAAGGAAACACATATGACTGATAAGAAAGAAATTGCTCTGAAAAAAGAAAATCCGGTTGTTAATTCAGAGCTTGATGCAATGCTGATGGAAGATGCTGGTGCTGGCACTGAATTAATGAATAAAGATGATTTTGCCATCCCTCGTATTTCAATCTTGCAATCAGGCTCTGACCAAGTCAAGAAAAGTTCAGGTGGATATATTCAAGGTGCTGAAGAGGGGATGTTCTTTGATAATATTTCCAACGAAATTAAAGATGGTGCTGAAGGATTAGTTTTCATTCCTGTTTCATACCGTAGAGCACATATTGAATGGAAGCCCCGCACAGCTGGTGGTGGATTCGTGGCTGACCATGGCATCAGTGATGTTGAATATAAGGCTTGCGAAGTTGATGACAAAGGAAATCACATTACAGCTGATGGCAATGAAATTGTTCCGACGGCTGAATATTATGGTCTGATTGTGGACGAAGAAAAGAAGACCACGAAGCAAGTTGTAATTTCTTTGGCTAAGTCTCAGCTCAAGAAAGCTCGCAGATGGAATACCCTTATCAATCAGCTGCAGATTCCGAAGCCAGACGGAAAAGGCACAATGAATCCTGCTATGTTCTATATGGCATACAAATTGACCACTGTTCCGGAAAGCAACGATAATGGATCTTGGTTTGGTATTTCAATTGCTGCTTATAAACCAACCATTGAAATTGGTGGAGTTGAGCTTTACATGTCAGCTCGTGAATTTCGCAAAGCAGTTATTGGTGGTGATGTAAAAGTTGCGAATCCTGTTGAAATGGCATCCGATATTGAAAGTGATTCAGATCCGATGTAATATTAAATGGAGGGCAGCACCTCTGCCCTCCAATCTTTTGATGCAAAGGAATTAACTAAATGAAAATTGAAGACATTAAAACAATTTTAGACAGTGGTGATGTGCAAAGATATCACGCCATGGTTTGTGTCAAAAATAAGCAAACTAATTCACAGCACCAATGGCGAGCATCTATGATTCTTGGCTTCATATACAATAAGCCAATATCTTATCAGATGCTTATGGCTTGTCTGCTGCATGACTTTTATGAGATATTCACAGGCGATATCCCGTCAACTGTAAAATGGGAACATCCTGAGATTAAGAAGATTGTTGATAGCATTGAAGAGGATTTGGCAATGGCTCACGAAATGTATGTGCCGAGCCAAGAGGAAAAGGATGCAATCAAGATTGCTGACTGTCTTGAGATGATAACATTTTTGGCTGAAAATGTTTCAATTGTTAATTCTGCCAAGGCTCGAAAGATTATGGTGAATCACATCGAGTCAATTCTCAATAAAGAACCATATAAATTTAAAAATGTTTTTAATTCTGACAACATTTATAATATTATTGGAGAATACAGTGCAAAATAGATTGCAAATTTGGGGTGCTGGAATGGCAGGACTTATTGCTGCGAATGTTTTAAGAAAACACAACCCTATTGTTTATGAAGCAAAATCAGAGCTGCCTCATAATCACAAAGCTCTTTTGAGATTCAGAACAGACAAAGTGTCAATTGCCACTGGCATTCCATTCAAGAAAGTTAGCATCCGCAAGGCTATCTGGTATGATGGTCAACTTTACAATGAAAGCAATTTGAAATTTGACAACCTTTATTCCCAGAAAGTCACAGGAACAGTTGCCAAGCGCAGCATTGAGAATTTCCATGGTGAAGTTCGCTATATAGCCCCGCACGATTTTGTTGAAAGATTGGCTGAGGGTGTTGAGATTGAATACAATCACAAAGTTGAACAACCAAGTGGTGGTGTTGCAATTTCAACCTTGCCTATGCCATTGAATATGAAAATTGCAGGATTGAATTCTGATGTAAAATATGAATGCAAAGAAATTTGCTCTGTCAACTTTTTCATCAATGAACCATCAGTTGATGTTTATCAGACAATTTATGATGTGTCAGAAAAAACGCCATTTTATAGATTGAGCATATCTGGCAATGAAGCTATTTTTGAAGGCAGAAAAGAAGCAATTGATGTCTTGTTTGAAAAGGGTGCAGAAGCATCAATCATAGCAAATGCTCTCAGAGAATATTTTGGAATCAATATGAGTCATGCTTCATTTACTAACCCAATAAAGGTTATTCAATCTCTTGGAAAAATTATCCCTGTGGATGATACAATTCGCCGGAATAATATTTTGAATTTGAGCCGTGAAAAACAAATTTATTCATTGGGAAGATTTGCAACTTGGCGACAAATTATGCTTGATGATGTTATTGATGATATTGATATCATTGAGAAAATCATGAAGCAAGACAATTACAACAAAACATTATATATGTGTAACAAATGAAAGGAAATACCATGGCTGCACCAAGAAAAAAGAAAATGGCAAAATATATGATTGAAGATTTGCTTGCTATTGCAGAAAAACATATTATAAAATTGAATCCTTGTCTTGATGTTGAATCTATCATGAAGAAAATGGCTCAAGAATATGCAGACAAGCAAAAAGAAGTTCTATTAAAGAAATTTCCACAGAATGATATGAAAATTCTTGAGAAATATAAAAAGGCTCATATTCGACAGAGTTTTGATTTACCTCACACATCAGTTCAAGGACAGATTGGGATTCTTCTTCCTGATTATTGGACATGGCAATTTTCTGATGATGAATATGAAAAGAATCAAGCAGAATATGCAAGAATGGTTGATGAAGAGCGTTTAAAAATCAGAAAAGAAATTGAAATGCAGCTTAAGCCATACAAGAATCTTTTGAATTCAGCAGGATATCTTGAAGATGTAATAAAACATTGGGATAACAAGGAGGTTGAAGAATACATCTCAAAAAAGTCTGAATGCATAGTTTGCACATCTTTGGTAACATTGACTGAATCTGATGTAAAAATCATCAAAATGAATGAAAAACTTTTGAAGGAGAAAGAAAATGGAAGTTCGGTTAATTAACTACACCAAAGACGCAGTTGACACACTGTTGTACACAAAAAGCACACGCCTTGAACTTGGCAAAGAAACAGAAAACAAAATCAAAGCAATGTCAGAAGAAGAGAAGATGGCTGAGCTTGATTATATGAGCAAGACTGTTCCAAGTTCATGGGAATTTGTTGACTATATTTTCGAAATTAGAGGTGTCAGTCGTGCATTTACTCATCAATTTGTAAGAACTCGCACTGGCTCATATGCGCAGCAGACCATGCGTATGTTAAACATGGAAAATTTTGATTATGTCAAAAATTATACTTTTGGTGGCAATGGTTTGGCAAGTCAAATTTATGACAAGACCATGGCTGATATCAATGAAGCCTATAAAAAGATGATTGAGCTTGGCATTCCAGAAGAAGACGCAAGGGGTGTTTTGCCAACTAATATTTGCACCAACATCATCGCAAAATTCAATTTGAGAACTTTGGCTGAGTTGGCAAAATCTCGCACAGGATATCGCACCCAAAATGAATATCGACAAGTCTTTGATGAGATGATAAAGAGAGTGGTTGAAGTCCATCCATGGGCTGAAAAGTTTTTAATTTCGCACAAAACAGAAGCTGCTATTGGAATGGATAAATTTATTAATTCTGTTCTCGAAAAGAAAGCAATAAGCAAAGATGAAGCTGTTGCTGCTCGTAAACTTCTTGACATTTTAAGAAAGGAATAATTATGCAAGATATTGTTATTTTTGATATTGACGGAACACTTGCAAAAACAAGTCCTGAACGGCTTAAATTTTTGAAGCCAAAATTTGGAAGTTCTGTCGAATATAATGGTGTGAAATTCACTTTCCTTGAGGAACTTAAAACAAAGGAAAATATTGCTGTTCTTGAAAATGAGCATGGTGTTTTTCTTGCAGATAAAAGCAAAGTGAAATTTAAACCAGATTATGAAGCATTTAACAATTCGCTGGAGAAAGATATTCCGAACAAATATGTTGTTGAAATTTGCAAAGTTCTTTCTGAACAATATGCAATTTATATTTGCACAGGAAGAACTGAAAAATTTAGAGAAAGGACAGAAGACTGGCTTGTGGAAAACGATATTCCATACAATCAGATTTGGATGCGTCCTAACAATAACACAGAACCAGATGATGTTCTCAAAAAAAGAATGCTTGATTCAATTTTGAAGACTTGCAATGTAATTGCTGTCTTTGATGATAGAGAAAAAGTCGTCAAAATGTGGCGCGAAAATGGTTTGCTTTGCTGCCAAGTTGCAAAAGGGGAATATTAATGGCTGAAAACATGACATTTCGTGATAAACTGGTAAAATTATCAGGACTCTCTGATGGAATTTTGCTGAAATCAAAAAAGAACGCAAACTTTTTAGCAATACAAGATGCATTGGCATTAATACATGCAGGAAAGGGTGTTCTGTATGGAGATTATGTCAAAACAAGAAGTGAAGAACCAGAGAATTTTGCTTTGTTGTCATTATTTTTCGATATAAAAAGAAAATATGTCAGATTTGAAAATATGGCAAAAATAATAGCTTCTGGTGAAAAATTGTCTCATGATGAAATCATTGACACCTTGTCAGATTTGGCTGTGTATGGTGTTATGGGTTTAATGCTTATGGATTATTTGGAAGGAAATAATAATGACTGAACACAAAAGAATTGCAATTGTATTTGATACAGAGACAACAGGACTGCTGAAGCCTGAATCAACCCCCTTATCAGAGCAGCCACAGATTATAGAATTTGCTGGCATCAAGGTTGATTTTGACACGCTTGAGGAACTTGACAGGCTTGAATTCTTTGTAAATCCAGGTATCAAGCTTCCTGACAAAATCACAGAAATCACCCACATCACAGATGCTATGTTGGCTGGTCAGCCGAAGTTTGCCAAAAGATATCCGGAATTGTGCAGATTTTTCCTTGGCACAACTCACTTGATTGCCCACAACTTGGCTTATGACCGTGACATGCTCAAAAATGAATTGTTAAGGCTTGGCAAAGGTTGCCAATTCCCTTGGCCAGCAGTTCATATTTGCACATGCGAAGGAACAAAGTCCATGCATGGATATCGTTTGAATTTAACCAAATTACATCAAGAAGCCTTTGGTGAAGCCTTTGACAATGCTCACAGAGCTATGGGAGATGTGGAAGCTCTGTTGCGTTGTGTTAAATGGCTGAGAACAAAAGAAATGTTGTAATTTGGAGTTGAGAGAATGCTGAATAATATTAAAGTTCGCACAGAATATTCATTCAGAATAGCATATGGATTCATTGAGCAAGTTGCCAAAACAATTGATGGTGATGCCATTGGCATCTGCGATAGACACGGAACTTGGGGACATGTGCAGTTCGCTAAGTATTGCAAAAAATATGGCAAAAAGCCTATTTTTGGAGTGGAATTGGCAACAGTTGAGAATGCCAAAGAAAATAATAAACAAGAAACAACATACATTTCATTTTTGGCACGCAATAATGCAGGCTTAAAAGAATTGTACGAGTTGGCAACGAAATCTACTGAACAGTTCTATTACACACCAAGAATTGACTACAATGATGTTTTGGGTGTTAGTGCTAATATTTTCATCATTCTCTCCAACTTTACAGACTACATGCGAGAAAATGAGGATTTTCGCAAGCTATACAGCAGAGACAATGTTTATCTTGGTTTATCCCCCAACACACCTATGAATGCCCACTCATATGCCAAAAAAATGGGGATTAAGTGTGTAGCTGTTTCTGACAATTATATGCTGAAGCCGGAAGATTATCCTGCTTATCAGATTCTTGCCAGTGGTGCAGCTGAATCAAATATCAATCCAATCCATGTTTTGGACGAAGATGAATGGGAGTTGCTTGGTTGGGATGATGACGAAGCAATTGACAATGCTAATTTCATAGCAGCAGAATGCAATGCTGAATTGCCAAAAGCAGAAATGGTGCATCCGCCCCGTCCTGATACTCTATACAATATGTGTGTCAAAGGTGCCAAAGAAAGAGGTGTTGATTTAACAAATGAAGTTTACAAAGCAAGACTCGAAAGAGAACTTAAACTAATTCACGAAAAGGGCTTTGATGATTATTTTTATCTGATTGCTGATTTGTGTTTGTATAGTAAGAAGCATATGCTTGTTGGACCAGCACGAGGCAGCTCAGCCGGAAGTCTTGTCTGCTATCTTTTATACATTACTGATATTGACCCAATTCCATATGACTTGATTTTTGAGAGATTCATTGATATCAATCGTCTTGACTATCCTGATATTGATATTGACTTCCAAGATACCAAGCGTGATATGGTGTTTGAATACCTTAAAGAAACATATGGTGCAGATTGTGTTGCTAGAATTGGTTCTGTCAGTCGTTATAAAGCAAAATCTACAATAACTGATGTGGCAAAGGAATTGCAAATTCCAGTTTGGGAAGTTGAAGACTTAAAAGGAGCAATCATTGAACGAAGTGGTGGTGATGCCCGTGCAGCATTCTGTATTATGGACACTTTTAATGAACTTGATATTGGCAAGAAAACCCTTGAAAAATATCCACAGCTGGCTATCGCTGCCAAACTTGAAGCCCACGCCCGTCATACAGGGCAGCACGCAGCTGGAACTCTTGTTACTGCTCATCCATTAAGCAATTATTGCTCTGGTGATGCTCATACAGGTGCAACTCAAATTGATAAGAAGGATGCAGAAGTTCTTGACTTGCTGAAGATTGATGCTCTTGGATTAAGAACTTTGACAATCATTCAAGAAATTCTTGATAGTGTAGGTTGGACAAGAGATGACTTGCTGAATTACCCAATGGACGACCAAGCAGCATTTGATATCTTAAACAAAAGAAAATTTACAGGTGTTTTTCAATTTGAAGGAACAGCACTGCAATCACTTTGTGGACAGATTGATGTCAATGAATTTGAAGACATTGTCAGCATTACAGCTTTGGCAAGACCTGGTCCATTGGTCAGTGGTGGTGCAACTAAATTCTGTGCAAGAAGAACTGGCAAAGAGCCAACCACTTATTTGCATCCAATGATGGAAAAGCACACCAAAATTACATATGGTATTGTTGTTTACCAAGAGCAGGTTATGACAATTGGACGTGACATTGGCAAACTCTCTTGGGAAGATGTCTCTGCTTTGCGTAAAGCTATGTCAAAATCTCTTGGAAAAGAGTTCTTTGACCAATATTGGGAAAAATTCAAAGTTGGTGCAATTGAGAATGGTCTGACAGAGCAGGAAGCTCAAACAATTTGGGAACAGATTAACACCATGGGCTCTTGGGCATTTAACCGTTCACATGCCGTCAGTTATGGATTGGTGAGCTATTGGACGATGGTTTTGAAGGCAAAATTCCCAATTGAATTTGCAGCTGCAACTTTGCGCAATGCCAAAGATGAAGACCAATGCATTAGACTATTGCGTGAGATGGTTAAGGAAGGATTTGGATATTGTGCATTTGACAAGGAAAAATCTGAAAAGAATTGGAGCATCAAAGACAATACAATTTACGGCGGATACATTAATGTCAAATGCATTGGACCAAAAATTGCTGATGATATTGAATTGAGAAGAAAAGAGGGAAGAGCTTTAACAGCAAGGCAAGAAAAATTGCTTGAAACTGCAGTGACCAAATATGATTGCTTATTTGAAGGAAAAGAAAGATTTGGTGACATTTATGAGCATCCTGAAAAATATAATATTGCTACAAAAATAAGTATGATTGAAGAGTTGGATGGAGATGCCGAGGGTGTTGTGCTATTTCTTGGAAAAATTTCCGAAAAGAACCTGCGTGATGACAATGAACTTATCAATGTGGAGAAGCGTGGTGGATATAAGATTAAAGGACAATCTTTGTTTTTAAACTTCCGTGCTGAAGATGATACAGACAAAATTCTTTGCAGAGTTAACAGAGACAAATATTTGCAATATGGCAAACCAATCGTTGAAGATGGCAGAGATGGTGATTGGTACATCTTCAAGGGGCGTAAAATTAAAGGATTGAGAATGGTTAACATTCTGAGATGGAGAAAGATATCATGATTATTGCACATTACAGGGGAAATTATTGCATCATCAAAGATGGCTGCAAAAACGGCGGTTTTGCCAAGCTGACAAATCTGCCTGGTTATAAAAGATGGCAAGGGCGTGACCTTATTTTCAGACCAGCAGCGAATGCAATCCAGTTTATCAATGAAAATTTCTCTGATGTTAATTGGGAAGAATCAGCTCAGCCATTTTTAGATGAATATATAAGAATTGGCAAACAGGCTGAGTTGAATAAAAGTAATAAAACAGGAAACATAGACTTTTCAATGGATGGTCATATTTATAAACGACCACCAATGGAGCACCAAAGAAAAGCATTCATGATAAGCAGAGACCAGCAGGAATTTGGGCTGTTTATGGAACAAGGAACAGGGAAAACAAAAGTAATTATTGACACAGCAGCATATTTGTATGGAAAAGGCGAGATTGATTGTTTTGTTATTATAGCTTGGCCAAATGGTGTCCATCGTAACTGGATTGACACTGAATTAGATGAAGATATGCCGGACTGGTGTCCATATAAGGCTTGTTGGTATAGTTCCAATCTAACAAAATCTAAGAAAAAAGAAATTGAGGATGTTTATAATTTCAGCAAAGGATTGCGGATTATCAGCTTCAATGCAGAAGCTTTTGTTTCTGATAAAGCAAAGGGGTTGATTTATAAATTTGTGCATGATTTCAAAACATTGCTGGTGCTTGACCAATCTGCTTGTATCAAAAATCCAACAGCTAAGCGGACAAAATTCTTGGCAGATAAGATTGCACCTCTTGCTAAATTTAGACGCATATTGGATGGACAACCTGTGGCAGAAGGTGGTGAGGAACTTTACAGTCAATTTAAATTCCTCAATCCTATGATTATTGGATGTGACACCTGGTCAGCTTTCAAAGCAGAATATTGCAAAATTGGATTCTTCAATGAAGTGGTTGGCTATAAAAACATGGACAAACTTTATGATAAGATTGATGGATATTCATACAGAGCGCTAGAAAAAGATTGTCTGGATTTGCCAAAAAGAATTTATAAGAAATGGCATTTTGATTTGTCAGATAAGGAATCTGCAATTTATGAAGATTTGAGAAAAACCAGCATTGCAGAATTCGAGGGTGAAACTTTGGCTGAGCAACTTCCGCTTGTTAAAAATATGAGGCTGCAGCAAGTTGCCAGAGGTTGGTGGGTGCAAAGAGATGAAACAAGTGGAAAAATTGTCACAAAAACAAGAACAATTGAAGAAATTCCATCAGCCCTTAAAGCATTGGATGAAGTCTTGGCAACTTATACTGGCAAAGCAATTATTTTCAGCAGATATCGTGCAGACCTTGAATTGCTTAAGAAACATCTTGGTGATAAAGCTGTTACATATTATGGTGGCATGAGTGATGATGATAAACACACTGCAAAAGTGCAATTTCAAACCAATCCTGATATTTTGTATTTTATAGGACAACCCCGCACAGCTGGCATTGGACACACATTAACCGCCGCCAAGAATGTTATATTTTATAGCAACGATACAAGTTTGCGTTTTCGTGAAGAAAGTGAGAAGAGAGTTCATAGAAAGGGACAGACAGAAAGGGTACATGTAATTGATTTGATTGCTAATGGTACTGTTGACAAGAAAACAGTTAATGCTTTATGCAGCAAAAAAGAGTTAAGTGAATTTATTTTGAGAGACCCAGAATCATTCTTTATGAAGGAGGAATAAATGCCAAAAATAGAGAAACCAATGTCTCCATTAAAAATTGCGAAAATGAAGCTGCCAAGCTGATTGCTAGTTTGGTTGAACAATTTATGATTAGCAGCATAGAGATGCAGATTGAACTTGCATCATGTAAAATAGAACAGATTTATAAACATGCCAAAAAATTATAGAAGAAAGGAATGAACAATGTCGTATTTAGAAGAATTGCTGCCCGAGTTCAGAAATGGAGCGAAGATTAGATTGATTGGCTCAAGAGACAATGAATATTATCATATCAAGCATAATGTTATATATAATCAAAATGGAACACCTATCAGAGATTTTTCCTTATCTATAGTTTTGGCTGATGTTTGGGAATTTTACCAAGAGTCTATCGATTGGGACTATATCATCAAAAATAAATGCCTTTGCTGGTTTTGGGACCATAGTGAAGAAAGGAAAATAGCAGGATTATTAGTAAGATTAATAAGCCAAGATGAATATAGGTTTGAAAAAGGGGCGTATAACGGCGAGCCAAGCATTCCATATATGAATTGCAGCCCAGTCAGCAAAGATGAAGTAACTTTTTATGAGGATAAGAGAGATGATTAGAGCTGGACAGATTTATCAAAGCAAAAATCTTATTTATGTAGTCACTTTTGTGGGAATTGGCTTTAAAAATAAGCAGCAAGTACAAGCAATTACATCCAAAGGCTTTACATTCGGATGGAGCTATTCCAAAGCCAAAAGATATGGAGGTGAATTAATCGCTGAATATTCAACCTGGCAAGAAGCAATTAGCAGCAAGGAGTTTAATAATGCTATGTAATATTATATTCACAATTTTAGTTGTTTTGCATGTTATAGCAATTTATTTCTTTTTTGTTAAGATATTTCCTTCCTTTTGGAAAGTTTGCAAAAGTTATGTAGAATATATTAAAATTGCAAAAAAGGTTGATTTTGCATCCTTTTTACTTGTTTTTGCTGCTACTGTTACATTTCTGATTGCATATTTAATATACATAATTGGAGCTGCATTATGGATGATGAAATCTATTATATGACACTTTCCATCAAGAATAGAATTATTGATGAATGCATCAATAAATTTGGAAGTCTTGGAAAAGCATCTAAACAATTGTTTGGAGACAAATCATATATGTATCAAGATTCTGCAGCACCAAAAATCAAAACAATTCTTAAAATATGCAAAGAATGTGACATTTCTTTTGATTACATAATAACAGGAAAAGAAAAGAAGCCTTTTGAGCAAATATGCGAAAAATATGATAATTTGGTGAAAGAATATGAAAAGGCAAGATGGATAAAAAATCCATATGATATAAGTTCAAATGTAATAATTTACAGAATTAAACACAAAAAGCAAAATACTTTATCTTTGCATGCTTTTTTGAAATTTGTATATAGATACAAAAAATTGCCATCTTATCTTGTTGAATAAACGCAATAATCTAAAAAAGTTTACATTCTTGTAAAATAATTGTTGACTTATTTGTTCAAATAGGATATACTGTTATTATAAGGTTGATTGGCAGCCTGTTTTATGAAAAGGAATGAACAATGAGAAATACAGTAAAATATCCAGAAATCACTGTAATTTTGGCAGGAATAGATGGCAATGCCTTTAATATTCTTGGTGTGTGTATTAATGAAATGAGAAAAGCTGGATTGCCAAGAGAAAAGAGAGATGAATTCTACAAGGAAGCAACATCAGAAAATTATGACCATCTTTTGCAGACTTGCATGAAGTGGTTCAATGTTGAATAGGAAACAGCCATGGTGTATTATGTTTATGTCCAAGAAAAAGATGGCAGCAAAATTATATACAGACAAAGCCATGATATTTTTGAAGCAAATAAAATTGCAAAAAAGGCAAGGGAAGAGGGATACAAATATGTTGCCATTTGGGGCAATGTCATAAATTCCTAGCCCTTTTCGCCATCATATCACAGACAGATTGCTCATATGTATATCTGTCTTTTCTTTTGGTGTGAGCTTTTCTGTGGTATATATGGAAATTGTCACCAATTAGCTCTCTGATGTAAAATGCCAGCTTTTTGTATTTACCAGAAGCCTGTTCTGGATTTTTGATTGCATTTATAGCAACCACAGAATCTGTTATGATATTTATTCTTTCTGGTTTGTATTGAATAGCCTGTTCAGCTCCGAATTTAATTGCCAGCAGCTCAGCTTCATTGTTATCAGCAGCATACGCTGGAATCTCAAAATAATTTCTGTTTATGCCTTTGGGGCTGAGCATCCTTATCAGAGTGATTGCCAATCCTGCTTTCTTTGTATTATTGTCAAAACTAGCATCACACCAAATTTGCATCTCAATCCTTTTGCAACTGCAATTGAGTTTTGCGCAACCGCCCTAACCAATCCCAAAAATTTTCATATCCTTGGTATGGAATATGCTGCAGTTCTTTGCCAACTTTTTCACCAGCAATTGGCCATTCAATCTCAACTTCTTGAATGCAGCTAGAATTGGTTGTGGAGCATGAGCTCAATAATATCATCACGATTAGGATTAGGCAAAGAAATAATTTTCGCTTTCTTTTTTGCATCATATTTAATGACTTTAATTGTTTGAACATCTTTCTTTTTCTCAACTTCTAAAATAACACTTTTCTTGACTGAAAAATAAAGCGTGGCAAAAAAGCCTACAATTAAAATAGCAGCAATCAATTTATTCCACATTTAATGGTATCCTACACAGCAAATGGTAAAATTAGCGATAAATCCTTTCCAAAACTCTCCAATTGCTCTGGAGCAAGAAAAATCAGCACAAGGATTAGTCCTATAATCAGCAACCAAATGGAAAATTTAAGAATAAACTTAAATCGCTCCCATTTTTTGTCACTCATGGTTGAAACGGCTTGCCAAAAACATTTATGATGTTTTACCATGTGAACACTCCTGTTTCAATTGTTCTTGCGATTCTGCCAGCTCTGGTTGGCAATTCTCTGCCATATTTGCTGTTAAGACATTCTTCAGCAGCTTGCTTATAAAAGCCTGTGCCAATATAGCTCAGCATCTTTTTGAAGCTCAAAAGCCCCCTTTTCTGGTTGTCAATGCCCATGTTGAATGCCATATCAAGCAAAGCATATTGTCTTTCATCATCTAAATTTGCATAAAATGGAATTTTTTTTCTTAATTCAAAATCAAATTGCATTACATCTCTTGCCAAAATTGCAAATGCTTGTACTTTTGTGATGCCTTTTTCCATATAATCTTTGTCAACTAATCGCAGTTCTTCTTCTGTGAATGGATTATCTTCGATGTTACGTCCTATGCCAATAGTGAGTTTTCCACTTGTACATCTGTATGGTTTGCTTCTAAATCCTTCATGCACTGCCAATCTTTGCTTAATTTCGTCCAGACTTAACATATAAAAATTCCCTCATCTTGATGACAAGGGAATTATAATTCTTTTTCTAAAAAAAGTAAAATCTTATTTCTTGTGGGAAGAATTAGCATAGATTTTCATTTTCCCGATTCTTTTGAAATCTGGATCTGCAACAAATCTATACCCATCCTTGATGTACATCGAATCTGGTTTTTCTTTATCATAAAAATCAGAATAAACCATATTTACTGCAGCATAAAGATCCCACTTTTTGTCGCACTCATTAAAATACTCCCTTAATTTATTGACTGCTCTCATAAATATATTTGAAATTGTCTTTTCACACTTTCCAACTTCTTCACTTATTCTCTGATTATAATATCTGTCTGCTATTTTCATCAAGAATATTTCCATTTCTTCTTCAGTTAATTCACTTTCACAGACTTCCTTAAGTTTGCTTTTACGCATATTTCTGCATCTGGTCTTAACATCTTTGACTGATCATCTTGGCATAATAACCTCTGCAGGGATTAACTCTCTGAAATTCTTTTAATGGCAATTGCAATTCCATATCCAACTACAGTCATGAATCCGATGATAATTGATTTTGCAACGATTTCTTTTGCAATTTCCCATGTTTTTTCACAATTATCATTGCCGCTCTTTGCCCAATTAAAAACATCTCTCAATTTGTGCAATCCTTCATCTGATGCAGGATCTATGTCTGTTATAATTTTAATCTGGTGATATATTTCCTTTTTAGTCTCTTCTCTTGCTTCTTGAACTGCTTGTTTAATTATCAATTGTATTTCTTTGCTTGTCATCGGAAGCTTTTTCCTTATTCAAAATTGTTTTATATATTATAGTTGATGTGACTGAAAAAAACAACAGAATTTCTAAAAAAATAAACAATTGTCTCGCAATAAATCCGAATATTCTTCCATCGGTCCATCCAAGATCATCAATTAAAGAAAAAAAGAATGCAGAGCACCAATGTATTGCCATGGCAAGCAAAAAAAGTTTAAGAAAGGAATTTTCCCTTTTTGCAAGGCTATATGCAACAATAGAATATACAGCTATAATTAATCTGCAATCATTGGCAAGCACATACCATGCCAATTCCCCATCTATGAAATAATGAGTGAATGACAAAGCATAGCAGCCAATGATTGCAAATAAAATTCTCATCAATTAGTTCTTTGATGGTACAGGCTTTTTAGGACTTCTTAAAGATGAAGTTCCTGACGGTTTGCATCTTTTTGAAGGAATAGGCTTTTTAGGACTTCTTAAAGATGAAGTTCCCGACGGCTTAGAATTTTTTGCCATTTTGTTTCTCCATATAAATTTGTTACGCTTTTATTTTATAGCTAAAATTTCAAAAAGTAAATATTAGTAAATCAATAATCCAAAAACAAATCCATATAAAATTTCAGCAATGTTTTTTGGCTGATTAACATAAATGCTGGAGTTCCAAAGTTTCGGAAATTTGTCAAAAATATACCAGCAGCCATAATAAATTGGCGAAGAAAAAAGCCCTATAATTATAAATGAAAAATCAAAAAGAATTGCAGCAGGAATTATCATCGGAAAAGTATATCTCATCCACATATACCACCAATCATAATTTCCTGTATATTTTTCTTTGCCAAACTTGTCGTATATATAATCAAGTGGCACTCTGAACCATCTGTCATAACTATTTTTGTCTTGATTTTTACTTCTTCCACAATCAAGAATTTCCCCAACAGCTCTACTCCAAAATTGCAACTGTATCCATACAGCAAGAAACAGTATTATTTTCCAATCAGCTCTTCCATAAAGAGAAGAGAAAATTCCAGAAATCATCAGAAAAGTCTGAATTCCTCTTCCTCCAAACTTATCTTCAAACATCCCTCCATACCATCTTCTAAGAAAAGCCCAAATAATTCCATTCAATATCGGCATATTTAATCTTCTCCAAAAAATAAGTCTATTTCTTCCTGTTTCCAAGGCTTAAGATTTTCTTGAGCAGAATCTTTAATTTCAAACCATAATTTTTTGGCATCTTTAAGATTTCCATCTTCAATAGCCTTTTTAATTTTTGATTCATCCCAAGCATATTGCAAATAATATATTAGAGATTTCAATGCTTCTTTCTGGTTATCATTCCAATTTCCATCAGGAATTATTATTTTCTCAAGCTCATTCTGCAAAAGCCTTTTGGCTGCTTTTTCAGTTATTGTGTCTCCCTCTCTCACAGAACTTCCATCGGAATATTTATTGCACCAATAGCCAATGTAAAAATCTCCACAAACACACCATCTAGCTTCTTTGTAAAGGGGTGTATATTTAATTATCATATCAAATGCTGTTGCCATTAATTTTCTCCAACATACATCAATTTGACATAGCCATTTGTTCCACCAGAACCATAACCACCATAAACTGATGCACCATAGCCTGACTGGCTTCCGTTATTTCCATTGGCTTCTAATTCAATGTCAAAATAATTATTGAATGTGCTATCTCTATTCACTGAAATAGTTCCTGGTGAATATCTTGGATCAGCACTCCAATCATCAGTACTTGATGTTGCAGAAATAAGGTCATACCAAGTGTTTGGATCATCCCAACTTGCAACTTGCAATTTACTTGTGCCCATCTGTGCACCAACGATAGCTCGCAAATAACATTGTGTATTGAATTTCATCTTTCCGATGAATCCTGCAGCACCAGCTGAATAGTTGCAGCCAATATAGCACCAACGATATCCATTGCCACCACCAACAATCCAGCACTTTACAACACCAGTTGCATAAATAGGTATTTTATCAGAAGTTATAGTTGATGATGGATTTCCAAGTTCATATATAATCTGTGACGGTGTATATGGCAAAAGATTGTAAACAAGATTGTTTAATACACCTTTTGTGCTGTCCCAAACTCTGTTTCCATTTATATTTAAATAGCATCCATTAAAATCAATAGAGCCACGCCAATTCCAATCTGATACACCAGGAAAAGCACCAAATGTATGCGAATAATTGCTAATGACTTTTCTGTTATCTGCAACACCAATATTTAAATCTCTTGAAAAATTAATTCCATCATAAGAAATTTTGCATGTATAATAATTTGCTCGGATATTGTAATTAACCAAAATCCAATAAGTTGTGTTTGGAAGAATTTCTCCATCTAACCATTTTGTGTTGCAAATATCATAACTGGTTCCATTCGAAGACATCTGTATCAACCAATATTTGTTCCGCAAAGACACAACTACATCTCTAGAATTAGTTCCTTCACCAGTCATTATATATTGTGGTGAAACAACATCAGATGCTGTTGTTACTTTCAGAACCATTTCCCAATTGCTTGCTGTACTTAATCCTTGCCATGCAGAAGCAACAGAAAAATAATTATTTACTGTAAATCCACTTCCAACACCTCCGCTCAGAGAAGGACTCCCAATTGTCTTTATGAAATTTGGTAAATAAGCCTTTTTTATCCCTGTTACAGGAACAACACCATCAGAAACAGAACTCCAAAGTCTTGTAATTGTGCCATCTGCATTCCATTTCTGTATATAAGTGTCACCATCCAAATAAAATACAGCACTTTGAGTGAATACCCCCCAATCTCTTCCAAGATTGTAATAAAATCCTGATTTAATTGGTGTTGTATTATTGATAACAATATCAGTTGCCCAACTTTCTCCATCAGGTCTAATAGAGCTCTGATAAAAAGGAACACCACTCACATTATATCTTTTAAAGTGTATTGTATATATTTTATTTGCAACCAAAGTGGTTGCTCCAACAGCTCTGCTTGCAATATCCCAATTAACACCATCAGATGATAACCAATAATTTAATTTCCCATTCAGCACACCAATAACAACACCTTGGCATGGAGTTGCAACAGCACCGAACAAACGTTGGTCAGATGTAACATTTGGAAGTTTAAATTTAAATGCTATTCGCCAGCATTCATTTTCATTTGATAAGCCATTATCATCCAATGTAATTTTATTTGAAATAGAGAAATGTTTTTCCCATCCGCCTGTGACTGTGGTGTTCTTGACTCTATTTCCAGCATAAAACAATCCGGAATTTGCACCTCTATCTCTTATTTTTTTTTCCTGCATATACAACATAATCTGAATCTTCCTTAGTAGTTTCTACAGCAGTTCTTTGCTGGGTGGCTGTTAAAGTTATTTCTCTTATTCGAGTGGGATAAGAAGTTGTTGGCTCAGAATACCCAGCGATCAATCTAAATCTTAAACGTTTAACCCATACAGCAGCGAAAGAAACTGAAGAAGTATATGTTTCACTTTTGCTGCCTCCAGAGCCATTGCCTAATAATGTTTCAGAGCCATCATCGTTTACTTTATAAATAGAGACATTACAATATCTTGCAACTGAACCAATATAATTTCCTGTGGCAGACATGCCTGATAAAAGTATTTCAGTTCCCAAATTCCACTCAATATAATCAGATGAAGTACCACAGGAAGAATATGTCTCTGAATTTTTGTCAAAACTTAGAGAAGGATTACTCCATCCAGATGTTGAAGAAATACCTGAGGGATTAGCAGGCTGTGACCATGAAGAAGTAACATATTTATAATATTTCCAACTGCTATCATAATACAATGTCATGATTATTACTCCGGAATACAATATAAAGTGTTAGCTGCTGCAGGATCTGGTACAACAGAAACAAGTTTTATTTTTTCATCCAAAGCAGTTTTTGTTCCAGAAGTTGACAGATAAGTTATATTGTTCGGGTTTGATAAATCATTAACTTTGTTTGATTTGTCTTCTTTAAGATTCCATGTTGCTTCTGTAGAATCTTCTATTGAAGTGAAAACAACGATATACGCACGACAAACAATGCTATTAAATGCTACACCTCCGCTTCCTGTCTGAATATTATATTTGGAAAGTTCTCCAAAATTCGTGTCAGAAATTTTTATGTAAATGTTTTTCAAAGTTGGAACTTTGAATCTTTTATTTGCAGAATCAAGCCCGAAAAAGCCACAAGAACCATTACTTGATATCTGATTATTATATTCAGAAATGGTAATTGATTCCATCTTATTATCAAGCAGCATTTGGTATAAATCTGGAAAATCTGCTTTTGTGTATAAAGATCCATCACACCACTTTCCTCCATATGGTACATCTTTTCTAACTGAATATTGTATGTCACCAACATTCCCGTATGAATTTCTTGTTGAAGCGTCATAATATTCAAATTGGTTGTTTGAATCAACACCAAGATATCTATTTGCAGGAATTCCATTAATTATATCAACAACTGATTCAATATATTTCAGTTTTTGAAACAAAGCATCTTTTTCATAGTTGATATTTCCACCATCAACAACCTGCGGAACAGCTTCTTGATAACCATTCTGAATCTGAGCAGATGTATATGCAGTTTTAACTCCGCCAAAATTCTCCGGAAGAGTCACACTAGGTTTAGAGGGTTTTTGTGTTGCCATTTGATTTCTCCGTCATTAAATTTCTTATTCCAACACCACTTCCAAGAACAGTTTCAATATCCGACTTTGTGTCTTGTGAAAAGAATAAATTGTCTCCAACCAATGTTATATCAAGCATCATGGGAGAAACATTCTTTATTTTTACTTTTCTGGCGAATGTCATGTTTTTAATAATAGCAATATTTTCTTCCCTTGTGCACCTGCTTGTATTTGCGCCTGCTTTTGCTTTTATTCTTGCACGATAATCTACATCTTCAAGAGTTCCGTTTGGTGCTACAAAATCTGTTTCTGGTTCGCTGAACCAAATGTATTTTTCTGTATTGACATCTTCTCTATTATAACTAAAATAGGCTTGTATGTCAAAATATTGTCTTGAAATTCCAATAAGCCATCCCCAGAAATCAAGAAACTTTCCTTCAGCTTTATCAATATCAATAGAATCTAAAAGATATCTAACATTCTTCTGAATTCCATCTTTTAATTCTGCATCAGCATCTATCATTGCAAGATATTCCTTAATGCAACGCAAATATCCAAGGGAATAAGCCTGATTTAGTGCTGAATAATCAAGATTCTTCATATACTTGAATCCTTGTGCTATCAAAATTTGGAACTTGAGTTTTTGTCAATTGAATTGAATCCACCCAAGATGATCCATCTTTTGATATTTTCAATTCAATAATCCCTGTTACTCCGTCAACTGCATAAACAGATGCTGCGAACATGTTTGAATAAATCATAGATCCCATGTCAAATCCATGTTCATCAATATAACTTTCAATATTGTTTTTTATTTCTGTTTGCGCAGTGGCAAGAGAAACTCCACTTCTCAAAGAAACTTTAATGATGATATATATGTCTTGGACATCAGCTCTATCGAATTTAATTACTTCAGTTTCTCCCTCACTATCAGTGACTGATACAGATATGCTGCCTTGAAGACCAACCATATTCCCATCTACAATGTTGTCAAAAATTGTTTGGGCGATTGTTTCATCATCATATGCAGAATTTATAACAATCCTTTGTGTATGAGGTGCTAATCCATCCACAGTTGAATCAGTTCTGTTGTCAAATATTTGCAAATCTGATTTTGTATTCACCAGAGAAAGTAATGATTTTTCCAATCCACTATCTGTATTTGCACCTGCAGTTGAAGAAGTCAAAAGCCATCTTTTTCTGAAATCTTCGTCCTTCTCATAATCTTGTCCTATTATTATGTTATTCCCTTGTTCATAATATATTGCAGACAAATTTGCAACAGGTGTGATGATATTTATTTTGGCATCTTCTGGCAAATCAATAGATCCACTCTCTTCTGCAGTGAAAGATCCAAGTGCTTTTCCAGAACTGTCAAAATTGATTGGATCGTTGTTTCTGAACTGATCTTTTGTTGCATCATTTTCTATCATTATAGACCCAGCAGGTATTGTTGTTCCTGCAGTTCCTATACAAGTTCTTGAAACAATTGTATGAGTTGCTTGTTTTCTCGTCAAACCAATAATGTAATACAATTTGTCTTGCCATTCTCCCTCGGCAGTCATAGGATTCATTTGCTTAATAAGAAATGCAATCTGATTTTCCAAATCCATAGCAGAAAGAGAAGAGCTTGTTGCAATATTATCAACAACACCCTCTTTTTTAATCACAAAATCATTACCAAAAATAGGCTTTAATTTGTTTTGCCAAAGAGTCAAATTCTCTTTAAGAGTACTCAATCTGAAACCATTTTTATTAATAATCAAAGTCTGAATTCCTCGTCTATTCTTATTGCTTGATTACTTACAATAACATCTGCGCACACTTTGAAAAGTTCTTTGTCTTTTTTAAAATAATATTTTCTGATGCCACTCACACCAATTACTTCTGATATTGCATTTTTTATTTCAGCTTTAAGAATTTTTGAATAAATTTTTAAGCCGTTAAAATAATCAATCCCTGCTCTATAATCAAGAAACCAATCACCCTTGATAATTCTTAATCCAACAACTATGTGCTGTTTTATTCGACTTTCTCCATCAACAAGTTTTAAGTCTCCATTTTTAAGAACCAAATGATTATTTTCCAATGCAATATCTTTCATTCTTTCCTCTAATTTGGAGCAGAAGTTGGGCTTCCTGGTGCTGTGCTTGTATGAGTATGAGACAATCCACTTTTGCCAGCAGCCAAAACATCTGTATCTGAGCTTATCACATCAGTTGCAGAGATTTTCCCTGTCACTGAAATATTCCCTGTTGTCTGTGTGTTTCCGGAAATTTTTATATTTCCGGAAACATCAATATCTCCTTTTATTTCTATTGGAGAAGTGATTGATGTTTTTGCTGCAGTTATTATAATATTGTTCGCAGAAATAGTAAAGTCTCCAGTTTCATTTACTGTTAATGTGAATTTTTTATTTTTCAAACCAATTGTAATTTCACCATCAGGAAACACAAATTTCTCATTCGAAGGAAGAAAACCAAGCTGAAAAATTCCATCACTAATCGAATGGCACCTTTCATCTCCATTACTATTTTCATTCCCAGTTCTATATTCTTCAATGGATCTATCGCAAAATTTAATAACTCCACGATCACCTTTCTTAATTTTCAATGCAATATAAGCTCTTGCAGTCTCTGGCTGAATAACAGGAATTGTTATAACACAATCTTCGATATCATCATTGCGAATTGCTGTTACATTAACAGTTCCATCATCATTAACTGCAACCACTTTTGCAGGAAGCTGGCAATTTATTTCATTTTTAATTTTTTCTGCAAAAATTAAAAGATTCTCTTGAACTGTTGTCATTTCACCCACACCTCTGTTGATCCTGCAGTTCCATAATTATTCCCAGAAATTTTGCATTTTGAAATCTCTTTAATTCCAGAAAGAGTGTCAAAATCACACTTGCAAAATTGCCCAACTCTTATGCTTGGAATCAATCTTGTTTCGAAATGAAATTTTGTTACACTTTTGTCTTGCTCTGGCTGTGGTCTTGTTGAATTATAAGCATTGAAAAGAAAACCATAATTTTTAGGCTTCTCTCCATTAAACAAATGCAAGATTCCATTATCAATAATATATTTGCATCTTATTTTTCCGCATAATTCTCGCAATATAGTGCGAACTTTTCCTCTGGCAACATAGTTATTCATCTCTGGATATTCATCAAGCTCATCACCAATAAAAACCCCCATAGCATTCGCACAATCTGAAATAATAACTTTTGCAGAAACATTTCCTTGGTATGATTTGCTAATAACTGCACTATCAAATGCGTGAAGACTGTCTATGAGTGTTATAACTGTAGCAATATCATTTTCTCCACCAACAGCATCGTCTCTTTTCAGAAAACCTCTCGATCTATTGTTTCCACCGATGGCTGATTTCTGTGTTGAAAAATTTGGCGTTCCTCGAAAGAATAATCCATAATCTTCTTCACCAAAAGCTCCATACAACTCAAACACATTTGCATAATTGGCTATCTGATTGAAAGAATCGTTTGATATGTTCCAAAGAGTTATATTTGCAACGTTCGGCTCTACACCGTCAGTTCTTTCAATTTCAAAATCAATATCAATTCCGCTTTCTTTATTGTTCTTCTGGTCTTCGTATCTCATTCCATTGGTTGCTTTGAAAAAATTTGGAATGTTAGGAATTGCCAGCTTGACTTCTCTATCAAACTGGATATCCAATCTAAGCCTAAAATTTAGATTGGTGTCAATTACTTTATTTTCCGGAAGAATTTTCATAGTATAAAATATAATCCTTTATTGTTTCTGCTGTAGGCTCAAGATGCAAATTCTCTTTATGCAAAAAATACAAAGTTGGCAAAATTCTCTGGTCTGTCAATATAATTGTTCCTGCAACAAGAGCATTCCCTGTATTTACTTCATTTCCTTCTCCGTCATAAATACTCATAAAACAGCAATTACAATATTCATTCCATTTAAATGTTATTCTGAAAGTTTCTTCTCCAAAATTAACATATATTGAAACAAATTTATTTTCTGATAAATCTGGACATTCAATATACATATTAACCTCCGAATCCCATTCTAAATCCTGCAGCAACAGAACTCAGCCATTTCTTTCCACTTTCAAGTGTGTCATCAAGAGCTTTTTTATATCCATTGGAAACTTCTTCTGCTGCTTTTGTACTTTCTGGTATAAGTTTGTTTGCAACTGTTTTGATATTTGAAGCAATTTCTATATCAAGAGGAATAAGTTGCACTGCACCAATTTCTATTTTCTTGAATTCAAGAGAATATGGATATCCAGAGGCAGCTCCTCTTTTTGGAAAGAAATTTGTCAATACACAAGTTTTCTTTACAATGTCGCCTAATATAACATCAACTGCAATTTTCCTACTTCTGATATTAAGCAATCTATCTTCAAATTCGTCTCCTGAATAATTTCTGTTATCTTGCAAATAACAATCAATAGAAAACATGTCTGGCAAATTATGAACATATTCTTGAAATGTCTGTCCACTTTGCACTCTTCTATCTGGAGTTTCTGCAGAATAATTTCTGCTATCAGAAATAACAGCATCAATCTCTATAACATCATATCCTTCAACATTTTCTCTTGTTTTCTGTCCTGAAAAAAAATCAACCAGAGCTGTTCCAGCATTTTCGAATGCTTTTATGAATTGCTGAACATTTACTCCATTCTCTGATTTCAATGCAGTTTTAAGTTGTTCAACAGATTGGAAACCAAGAGCAATTGCTGTCTGTCCAAGAGCTTGTGGGAATCCTTGAGTTAAATATCCAAATGCAGTTTCATTAGAAATTTTCCCTTGCTCTAAAAGCTGCACAAGAGCAATTACTGAAAATTTGCTTGTTAATTCATCAGCATTATTAATAATTAATTTAGCTGTATTTTTCATCACTGTGGTGACACTGGAGAATGTTATTCCTCCATTGGTGACACCAGAAATAAGTTTATCAGAAAAATTCCATATCGATTCGGAATTATTTTCTTGCTTTTCCTGCTGTTCTTGTGGAATCAATATTGCACAATATGCCATTATCCCATCACTCCAAGAGCAATTCGATTAGATATAATGCTGTCAATTTCATCAGCTGTAATTTTTGGATCCTTTGCACCATTTATATTGAAAACAACATTATTGTTAACATTTTTGTTATTCGCGCTGTTGTTAACATTATTAACATTTTGTGCAGGATTCAAAGCACCTTGAGAGAATGTTCCTTTGAAATTTTCTCTACTTTCCCACCAGCCAGTTTTTTCACCAATCCAGTTCAAAGCCTTAAATGTTCCTCTTTCTATGCTGTCAATAGATTCAGAATACCAATTCCACTCACCTTTTAGCATTTTAATTGCTTCTCTTACCAAAGCAACAATTGCAAGAATTTTAAGAAATGGAGCAGAAATTGCCCAAGCTTGAATTGCAAATGCTTTCATAGCAGGGATAGATGCAAGAATTGCAAATTTCAAAGATGAAAGTATTCCCATTCCTGATAAAAGATTCAAGAAAAATAAATCAAGCAATGGAATAGCCTTAACAATTGAGGGGATAAAAGATGCAATCAGAACAGTAGCTACAACATCAAGATTTTTTGCTAGAAAAATAATAATTTCTGCAAAAAATTTACTGGCACCAGTCATCTCATTTAATTTGTTTATAAAATTCCCAACACTATTTCCAAGAACAACAAAGGCTTGGCCAATTGTTTTTCCCATTTTGTCAAATTCTTGATTGACTTTCGGAGCTTGATTCAATATAGCACCAAGAACCTTATCAGGTGTCAATCCTCCCTCAGCTGCAACAGTTCTCAGCTGTCCAACTTTCATTCCAAGCCCCTCAGCAATCATTTGAGCAAGTCTCGGAGACTGTTCAAGAATTGAATTAAGTTCTTGTCCTCTTAATTGTCCACTTGCAAGTCCTTGTCCAAGCTGAACAAGCGCTGCTTGATTACTCGCTGCAGATCCACCACCAATAATAATTGCTTTATTGATGGCTTCTGTAATCTGCAATCTTTTCTCTTCATTCAGTCCTAAACTTTCAGTTGCAGTGGATATTCTTCTATACAAATCAACTGTTGAGAGCATATTCTGTCTTGTATCCTGAGAAATTGCAAAAAGACGTTCTTGCACGTGCAATCTTTCTTTTTCTCCATCAGTCACAAGAGAAAGAATTGACTTTATGTTCGTCCATTCATCTGCATATCTAGAAATTTCTCTCAATCCAAGATACGCACCTATTGTTCTAAATGCTTTCCCCAAAGCAAAACCAGAAGATGCAACCTCTTTATTTGAACTGACAATTTTCTTGTTATTGCTGAGAATTTCTCTCTGTTTATTATCAAGAATTGTGAAGCCTTTGATGGCACCTTTGTCATTGAAAATAGTTTCAATGACAAATTGGTCTATGTTATCAAATTTTGATGCCATCAGCCAGCTTCCTCTTTTCTTCAATTTGCTGTAAAATTATTTCATAAGTTATCAGCAAATCATCAATGTCCATTTCATATATATCTTTCGGCTTGAAAGGTAATTGGTTCTGTGTAAAAAATACAGAAAAGGAAATTATTATTTTTTTTGTTTTTCTTTCAATTTCCTCTGCAGACCTTGGTTCACCATTTCCATCTGGTCTTCTAGCAGTTTTTTCAATGATTCCGCCACATCCCCGAATAATCCGCTCAATTTCTCTTTCAAGCCTTTCCATTCCCCCAAGCTATTATATGCCATCATGGCAGTCACATAATAGATTGCCAGAAAATTACCTGCAAAATGTTCATTAAGCTCTTGTTCATCTACAGGGTTTCCATCGATAAACAAAACATTGGCTTTATCATGCAGGAAAAGATTTACCATCCAGATCCAATCATCTTTATCAAAGACATCCTTCACAACTCTGTAAAAGCTATCAAGATTGTCACCCTGCTCAAACTTGTTTGCAAAAACAACGCCTGTCACTGCGCCAAATCCAAACAGTTTCTGCACAATTCTAACCCCGAAATTTGTCAACTCTCCAAAATTCAAGGCATTTCTTGCATACTTGTGGCCATCATATTCAACTTCAACAAGTTTCATCATTTAACCTCTTCACAATATATAATCATTTCCCACTGTCCTCCATCAACTGACTCTGTATGAGACTGGACATATGCAGAAGTTGATGTTTTTGTGATTCCTGTATTATCATCCTTATATTGGAAAGTCAATGGAGTTCCATACTTTTCCCAATTGTCAACTTGTCCTTTGATTGGAGAAAACACATTCTGTGTAATTCTGAAAGTGTCAAACTGGTCATATTTTTTCAGCGTAACTGGATCACCAATGATTCCTTTGATTTTTTCAATTGCATCTCCCTCTCTCTGATGCTCACAGAATGCATCCCCAAAATTCGTCAAATTGATTCCATTCAGGCTTGCAAATTGCAATTTTCTATCATACTTCATTTGATAACTCCTTATTACATCTCAATAGCTGTTTTTTCAGCATCAGATGGATCAATCGTCAAATCAATAATAACTTTCGTTCCAGTCAATGCATCAATATACCATCCATTGGCACGATATATCTGATTTGAATAATCAGAAGGATATTTTTTTCTTATCTCAGATATCGGCATGCATTTCAGATAAAAACCATTTGCGTCTTCGCTATCTTGCACAATTAGATTATTAGATTGGCATCCAATTAAAACAGATTTCAAATCTGCTTCCAAAATGCTGTTAGAACTTTCTTGATATGTTAGTTTTTTCGCCAAAAAGTCAAGAACTTTAAATTTCAAAAGAAGATCGATAGTGAATCTGATATATCTTCTTTTGGTTATTTCACCATTGGTTTGCTTGCTGCCGTAAAAAATCTTTTTAGCATATTGCTCTACACCAGCACCATTGATGGCATTCACATAAGAATAATATCCGACATTGTATTTGTCAAGATTTGCCATTGATGTATCATCATAATCTTTCGGAGTAACTCCAGAAAATTGAGAATAAAGATCCCCAGTTGATCCAAGATTAGGATTAGCAAGAACACCCACCAAAGCACCTTTCAAACTTTCCAAATCTGCATGGAAAACAAGCTTTGTATTAGCAAAATTTTTGTCTGCAAGGCTTTCTGCAACATTTTCTGCAGTTCCTGCTGTAACATCAGAATCTGCAGTCTGTGCAACGAACAAACGTCTCTGAACTTCAGCTTTTGCTGCAATCGCAAGAATATCAGCTTTTGTATTAGAAGAAACATAAAGCTGGGAAAAATTCGCATTGATAGCCATCAGAGCATCAAAAGCATCAGCCATAGAATCCTCGTCTGATTTCTGGAAAATAATCACTTGATTAACTCTTCCTTGGTTCGGGCTTGCATTATTTTTCTGCATCAAAATTGTTTCAATATCAGCATAATATTTAGTTCCTGCTTTGAAAATTGAATTCAAAGAATCGATGCTAGAAATTACAATAACTTTGTTTTCAGGAATTGAATATCCAGTAACAACATCCGAAGCAGAAAAATCACCAATGTATCCTGCATTTGAAAGATATGCAGAAATGTCAGTTGCTTGTGGGAGAGTGAACCCAATTTCAACCAATTTATCAATACTAATCATCAGTTTTCCTCACAATATTGATTTTAACATCTTTACCAACATTTTTCTGAATCTCAAGAACATCATTGAATCCAAATGTGACATCAAATTCATATCTATAAACATAACCGCCCGAGACAAGTTCTGTCAAATCTCTTAACTCTGAAATGTTATTTACAGACATGTCGTTGTCTAAAAATTCATATGCTGTATCAAAAGTTTCAAAATTGTTTTTCAATAATCTTGCATTGTTTTCTGCAAAAGAATTCTGCACATCTAAATCATTCTTTTCTGCAATGCCATCTGCAAATATTGCAAAAGTAACAACCATATTTTTATACATTGTCACTTGCTGCACATTGTTTTCGATCTCAGTTTCTGATGTAGTGCTGTCTGTCTGCTCCGGAACAATGGCTCTAAGCAAGCAGAATGGCTTTACAGGCTCATCTTTTCTTTCATTAGCCCAATAAATTTTGCCATCAAATTCATTAGGCAATATATTTTTTACAAAATCAAATATGGCTTGTTTTCTCATTGATTGTCAACTCTCACCAAATATGCTTTGTAATGTTCAAGAATAGTATTGATGCCATTATGCTCTACATTTCTGATTTCGTACAATATGCCATTATTATATCTTAAAATTCTCTGTCCTTCAATAACTTTTTCACCTGTGTACATATTATAAACAGCAATAATTTTGTCACCAGCCTCTGATGCACTTAAAGAATCACCATATTTGCTGTTTGCTTGAATATTACACAAAATTTCCTTAACATTTTTCCATGAAATTTTCTCAGATCCATTAGATTTTATTTCAGAAATTTTTTCAAGAACTTGAACTTTTTCATTCTCTCTAATTCCACAAAGTATTGAATTGAACATCAATGCACCTCGCAATCAACAGAACTTACAAGCTGACCTTTATCAACCAATGTTATCCCAGTTGCGTTGTTAGAATGAGGGTAAACCCCATTGTCAAGAATACGTTCTTTGATTCTTTCTTTCTGATATCCACCGATGTCTTTCAAAATTGCATCTGCACTAGAATTTTCTTTCAAAGAAACATTCACAATTCTGTCAAGTTCTTTCTTAAATTTGAAAAAAATACTAAAAATTCTGAGCCAAATTCTTGGAGGAAGTTTAGATGTGCCAAATTCTTGGAATTTTCCAACTTCTGCTGTTGTAACATTGCTATCAGGATATGGTTTATTGTCTTTTTTGTGAATGCCCACTGTTACAGATCTATTCTGCAACTGGCTAACAACTGCTTTGAATCTGTTACAATTGCTTTTATTCAAGTCTTTTTCATTCCTAATTAACAATATCCAACCTCCACACCAAATTCGAAATAAGGATAAAGAAGATTGTATGTATTTACTGATTTGAACTGATTTTCTTTATTTCCATCAGAAAATTCAATAGATGTGTCTTGAACTTTCATAGATTTTACACCAGAAATATCAGATCCAAAAGCAGTGTTGTAATTATAAACTGAAATTGCCTCTTCACAGCAAGCTTCTGTCAAAATTTTATCACATGTTTGCTCACAGTATATAATTCTTGGAAATTTAAGTGGCTGCTCAGGATCAACTTTTTCCCCAGCAAATTGCATTCTGTCTATGCTTCTTGTTGCAGAAACAAGCAATTTTGCTTTATCATCACCAGATATCGAATCCCACTTAGAATTGAAAAATCCTGCAAAATATGCATCAGCTTCATCAACTGTTGCATACACAGGATATTCCTTTCCATTTATGCTTACTGTTTTTGCCATATCAGTTATTCTTCGTTGTCTTCAATTCCAGACTCTTCTTCAAGTTTTTCAATCTGAGAGATAATTTCTTCTTTATTGCCAGAAAGAGAAACATTGAATTTTTCTTGAGCAAATTTGATCAATTCAACTTTTGTCATATCCTGAAGAACTTTCTCTTTCTTTTCTGGAGAAATTTTCTCTACATACCCATGAGAAATCATTTCTTCAATAATTTCTTTATGTTTTGCTTTATTTTCATCAAATTCCTCGTCTTTTTCAAAATTTACTTTTTGGAAATCAATACACCAAGCAAAATTTTTCAATGATTTATACATTTGTCAAATCCCTTAAAAATTGGGCTGGGCATTAAATCCCAGCCCTTTTCAATTACACAGCTTTATGATGCGGATGGCCAAGAATAACAACAGCACCAACAGTCGCAGAAATTGTAGAATCTTTTACAATCTTGACTTTGATAAACTGCTTGTGGCCACGATAGCCCACTTTGCTCACAGCACCAGCTGCTGCCATTTTTTCTGGAACATTGATGAGATCTTCATCAGCAACTGCCGTAAAAGAACCATCAGAAGTCTCACTCTCCAAAATCTGGATTTTACCAGCACCAGAAGTAAAAGCAGCCATCTGTGCAACAACAGTGACAGATTCAAATCCTGCAGTGTCAATGGCTGAAGATTCAGAAGAACCATCTGTGATGGCTGCAGCATTAATAGCATTCACAACTTTGATGTTGTTAACTAAATCATATGCACTCATCTTCTTCTCCTTATGCTTTAATTTTAAGCAGTTTAATGGCTTCTGCCATTGTTACCTGACCAGTGTTCCAACGATGCCAAGTCATTTCGACAATGGCTTTCTTTTTCGAGGTATATTCATCACGAATCATGCCCATCTGAGTAGAATCGAGAATGGTATAACCAGCAAACAGATCACCAAACATCACAGGCGTTGCATTG